>ENA-ORXM01005225-ORXM01005225.1-marine-metagenome-genome-assembly--contig:-NODE-5225-length-10504-cov-3.207538_pt1 | contig 10504 bp, 8 predicted proteins | sample MGYA00237867_ERZ511480 | MGnify/ENA primary metagenome ERZ511480 (study PRJEB26309, sample SAMN06266103) | marine metagenome | isolation source: Algal blade | place: United Kingdom:Sidmouth, United... | reverse complement strand
CAAAAGAAAAGATTGATTGATGGACTCGACCCGAACATGCCCTGAAAACCTTTAAATAGCGAATGACCGACCTCGACCTCATTAATATCCTCAGTATCCTATCCTTGTTCTTGGGCTTGCTTTTTACCGTTTTCCTTTTTACCGCAAAGGCGAAAAGTCGCCTGACCAATCGCATCTTTGGGATTTTTATGTTATTGAGCGCGGTTGATAACATTTTCGTCTCACAAGTGTTACATGAGAACTATTTTTCGCTGAGTCAAGCGATAGCCTTGACCGTATTTTTACAATTACCTATTTTTTACCTGTATATAAAGTCGGTCTGCTACTCAGACTTTAGGTTAAAAAAAACACACCTTTTACACGCTATACCCTATGTGATCGCAAATCTCTTGGCGCTCTCAAGCTATCATGGCATCGAGGCTAATTCTAATATTATGCTACTTTCCGATCTGTCGCAACCTTTGAAGAACAAGTTGATTCATATTATGATACACGTTCAGGTCTTTTCGTATCTATTAGCCGCTTTTCTAGTAGTGCGACGATCGAAGAAATTATATTTGGAAAATTATGCCAATGCTTCTATACCTTATTACAAATGGTTGTTGCAGTTGCTATCGGTACTTTTCGTTTTGCACCTATTCGCAGTACTCAAGAATATTTATAAATTTTCCGATGACGATGCTATCTATTATTGGACCAGGGTCGTCTTGATATCAATAGAGCTGTTGATTTTTTGTTGGTATGTACTAAAGGCATTGAACTATCCCGATCTTTTTAAAAGTGTCGATTCCAAATTAAAATTGGCAAGCGACCTGACCAAAGCATTTGACCATTCAATAGTCTCATCGGCCAGCGATGATGAAGAAGTGAAAAAAATAAGGAGTTATATGTCTGCCGAAAAGCCTTTTTTAGAACCTTCCCTTACTATACATGAATTGGCCGATTATGTAAAAATACCGACTAAAGACCTTTCTATAATTATTAACCATAAAATGGGACAGCATTTTTTTGATTTTGTAAACGAATTTCGAATAGAAGAAGCGGCAACTATCTTAAAGAATCCCGATATGAAAGAACTGACTGTCCTCGAAATTTTATATGAGGTCGGTTTCAACTCAAAATCTTCTTTTAATACGGCGTTTAAAAAATATACGGGGTTAACGCCCACGGCGTATCGAAAAACGGCGTTTTAATAATATGTGCTAAATTTTGTAAGCCCAATTATTTTTATCGTAATATAAAACCGATTCTAAGAAGATATCCAAACATTTACTTTAACTTAAAAATCTAAAAAATTTGGACCAGATTCCACTTTTAAGTTTAATTACCATGTTCGTGGTCTTTATGTCCATGTTTTTCGCCCTATTCTTGTTTACGGTCAAAACGAAAAAAAGGCAAAGCAACATATTGATCGGTTTTTTTTTTATTACGATCGCTATCAATATCAGTGTATTTTTTTATAAATATTACTATGAGAATTTCCCTCTTTCTTTAAATTTACTTCGAGATCAAATTGCCTTCCTATCGAACCCTTTGCTTTATTTATATCTTCTATCTGCCATATATACAGATTTTAGATTGCGTGCTATACACTTCTTGCATTTGCTGCCATTTATAGCAGTACTACTTGTTTACTATCCTAACTTTTACGGCTTAGGTGTTAATGCACAGCATATATTCGTTGAAAATTTTCAGTCCAGACCAGAAACTAGGTTCAGTTTTGTTTTCGGTTATCTCCAAGCTGCATTTTACTTAGTGCTTATGTTTTTTGAACTCAGTCGATATAAAAAATTACTACTCGAAAATTTTTCTAATTCTGATAATTTCAATTTCAAATGGCTCTATCAATTGACATTGCTTATGAGCGTTCTTTATTTCTTCAGTTTGTTCAAAAATATCTTCAAGTATGTATCGGAAGATACAGTACAGCTGAACAATCTGCGAATTTTGATGATTTTTTTGCTACTCGGTTTTACCTCTTGGATCGTATTCAAAAGTATGTACCATCCCGAGCTTTTCAGGGGTATAGCCTCTGATCTTAAATTGGTGAGAAATATAGCTTCGGAAAATTCCAAGAATCAAAAAATGGATTACGTATCTAATGATGGAGGAAGTATCAATAGCCTGATAGCACTTTTAAAAAAGCATATGGTAGAAACCGAACCATACCTTGATCCTACCCTTACTGTCCAGAACCTAGCCGATCAACTAAACATACCTTCACGGGAACTATCTATCCTCATTAACCAAAATCTCAATATGCATTTCTTCGATTTTATAAACAGTTATCGTATCGAAAAAGCGAAGCGGATTTTGATAGAACCGGAGAAAAAAAAGATGACTGTGCTTGAAATTTTGTACGAAGTCGGTTTTAATTCCAAATCTTCTTTCAACACCGCCTTTAAAAAACATACGGGAACAACCCCGACCAACTACCGAAAAAGCAACTCATAATCAGACACTTGTAAAAAGTCGAACGTTGCACAAAAATAGTCGAACGGATTTCTACTCAAGAAATCCGTTCGACTTTTTGTACTCGGTCGCACAGGAGAACACTGTAAAGGATATTTGTCAAAACAAAAACGATAAACCATGTCCTTATGAAACGTAGTCTCCTTTTATCCTTAATATTTTTACCGTTATTCTTAAGTGCTCAGTTCAAATTGACCGGAAGTGTAAAAAGCGAAACAGATACAATAGCCTGGGCCAACGTGGTCTTATTGTCGGAAGACGAAAAAATTATCACCGGTGGTATAACTGATGAAAATGGCTCTTTTACGCTGAACGCAAAATCAGGAACCTATAATCTGGTCGTCAGTTTTTTAGGTTATGAAGATTTCAAGAAAGAGGTCAGCCTGCAACAAAATCTTGACCTCGGTGAAATCATACTAGAAGAGGCGGCAAATGCGCTTGACGAGGTCGTAGTATCCTACACCAAAAAGCTTATCGAGCAAAAACCGGACAGAATTGTTTTCAATATTGAAAATAATATTGCCGCAGTGGGCGGTAATGCCTTAGATGCCCTCAAAATCGCTCCAGGGCTGCGTGTTGACGATAATGGAATAAGTATGCTCGGCAAAGGAACATCACAAGTGATGATTAACGGACGTATTTTTCCTTTAACAGGTGCCGAGCTCGTCGGCTACCTCAATTCGATTTCTGCCGATGACATCAAAAAAATCGAGGTGATTACAAATCCACCTGCGAAATATGAGGCCTCCGGTAATGGCGGACTCATCAATATCGTACTTAAAAAGGGTGTACAGAATTCTTGGAAAAATACGACTTCCGCAATTCAAAACATAAATACGTACAGCTTTCTAACCTTACGAAACTCTCTGTTGTACAATAAAAACAAATGGAACGTTTCTTTTAGCCTTGACAGAACCGACGGTTCGTTGCGCGGCATAGAGGATTTTCAAGTATTCTATCCCGAAAGCACATGGGATATCAACATAATGACCAAAGACAACCAAGATGCTTTTTCTGGTCGTTTGCTTCTCGATTACGACGTGACCGATAAAACGACTATCGGAATGCAGTATCTCGGGAACAATAGGCAGCCTGATATACATGACAAGTCAATTTCAAGAATCTTCAACAGTGCTAACACTTTAGATTCGTTATTGATCAACAATGGTAATAGTCAGCAAGATGTCAACAGTCATCTTGTCAATGTGCATAGCATAACGGAGCTGGATACTTTAGGAAGAAAGTTGTCTTTTGATATGGACTATTTTAACTATGATTCGAGTCAGGAAAGAAATTTCAGAACGGAAAGTTTTTCGCCCAATATGGAATTCTTGAATGTGAACGCCGCCGCCATCACTACCTCGAATCAATCTATCGAGAATTTTACCTTTAAAGGTGACATGGAACATCCTCTTGACTTTCTAAACCTTTCTTACGGATTTCTAGTAAGCTCCACAAAAAGCAAAAGTGAAATCGAGAATTTCAATACGGATTCAGGAGCGCCCCAATTGGACGTGAACACTTCGAACATCTTTAGTTATATGGAAAATAACCAAGCCGTTTACGTGAACGGTTCAAAGAAAATAAACGATAAATGGAGCTTACAACTAGGGCTGCGTGCAGAAAACACCCAAACGGAAGGTTTCTCCGAGAACTTGAACCAGACCAATAAAAACGATTATCTGAAAATATTCCCGACCGCCTATGTTTCCTACAACAGGAATGAAAACAACACGATGTCACTAAGCTATGGAAAACGCATTAAAAGGCCGAGCTATCGAAACCTGAACCCGTTCAGGGTGTATATAAGTAGCAATACGTTCAGTGAAGGGAATCCCTTCTTACAGCCCTCTTTTACCGATGTGTTCGAATTCAAGCACACCTATAAAAGCAAATTGACTACTAATATCTTCTATAACCGCACCATAGATGCATCGGGAATTATTTTCACGTCCAATATCGAAGATCAAACACAGATCGTTACACGGGAGAATTTTTATAACCAGAATAGCTATGGTATCGGGGAAAGCTATTTGTTCAACACCGTGAACTGGCTGCAGAGTCAAAACAGTTTTAATCTGGTCAACATTCAGACCAAATTTATTAAGCCGATCAACGCCATGCCGCAGAACGGTTTCTCTTATTCTTTGTCGTCGAACAATACGATAACGCTTAATGAAGCGACCAAATTACAGCTTGACATGAGATACGATTCATTCGCTAAATCAGATTTGTTTACCATTGGAGAAACGTGGAGTGTCGACCTCGGCCTGTCAAGATCGTTTTTCAACAAAAGCCTACAGGCATCGGTATTCGTGAAGGATATTTTTAACACCTCGAGCTTGAACAACTTGGCCTCAACGGTTAATGGAGTTCGACAAGTATACGGCCAAAATAGAAACAATCGGTTTATACGTGTATCGTTGAGCTATAGTTTCGGCAACCAAAAAGTAAACGTAAAAGAAAGAGGATTTGGCAATGATGAGGAAAGGAGAAGAACGAATTAAGCGCTTTACCCCAAATACCATTAACAACTAATCTTTTAAACTCATGGTTGCTGAGCTGGTCGAAGCATAAACCTTTTGAACTTGATACTTACGCTTGAACTTGAGCTTCGCTCCCCCTGGCCTTAACTAACTTTAACGCAAATCGTTAGCGTTGTTCACTTCATGTTAACAAAATGCTGGCTATGGCATCGTAAATAATCGTATTTTTACCTCTTAATAAAAGAAGGATAATGGGCAAGATAATTGCTATTGCGAATCAAAAGGGAGGGGTCGGAAAAACGACGACTACGGTCAATTTAGCGGCTTCCCTTGGGGTATTGGAAAAGAAGGTGCTGTTGATCGATGCGGATCCGCAGGCAAATGCCACTTCAGGCTTGGGTATTGATGTCGATAAAGTAGAGTTTGGCACATATCAGTTGCTAGAACATACGAAGACAGCACAAGAAACTATCATTGCTACAGATTCCCCGAACTTAGACCTTATTCCCTCGCACATAGATTTGGTTGCCATCGAAATCGAGTTGGTAGACAAAGACGATCGAGAGTATATGATGAAAAAAGCCATTTCCGATTTACGGAACATTTATGATTATATTCTTATCGACTGCGCACCGTCATTGGGTCTTTTGACCCTAAATGCCCTGACCGCAGCAGATGCGGTTATCATACCCATTCAATGTGAGTACTTTGCGCTCGAAGGCTTGGGTAAACTTTTGAATACCATTAAGAGCATACAGAAAATCCATAATCCCGATTTAGATATCGAAGGTATGTTATTGACGATGTACGATTCGCGGTTACGGCTTTCGAATCAAGTTGTTGAAGAGGTACGTAAGCATTTTTCCGATATGGTTTTCGATACCATTATACAGCGCAACGTGCGGTTGAGCGAAGCACCCAGTTATGGAGAAAGCATCATCAAATACGACGCGAGTAGCAAGGGTGCCATAAATTACTTGAACTTGGCCAATGAGGTGGTAAAGAAAAACAAAGAGATAGCTTAATGGCGAGAGCGACGAAAAAACAAGCATTGGGGCGCGGGCTTTCCGCACTTTTAAAAGATCCCGAAAACGATATTCAAACGGCGTCTGACAAGAATGCCGACAAAGTAGTGGGTAATATTGTAGAATTGGATGTTGAAGCCATTGAGGTAAACCCATTTCAACCCCGTTCGAACTTTAATGATGAGGCGCTGCACGAATTGGCAACATCAATAAAGGAACTCGGTGTAATTCAGCCCATTACGGTTCGGAAGCTTGATTTTAATAAGTTCCAACTTGTTTCTGGAGAACGGCGATACCGCGCATCGCGATTGATAGGATTGAAAACGATTCCCGCTTACATTCGCATCGCCAATGATCAAGAATCGTTGGAAATGGCCTTGGTCGAGAACATTCAACGCCAAGACCTGGATCCTATCGAAATAGCACTTTCGTACCAACGGCTTATAGATGAAATACAGCTAACGCAAGAAAAATTAAGTGATCGTGTTGGTAAAAAACGTTCTACAATTACTAATTATATGTGGTTGTTGTGTCTAGATTTGATTATTCAAACCAATATCCGCGACAGATTTTTAAACATAAGTCACAATAGAGCTCTAATAAACATCGATAAAAAATCCAACCAGATTTCGCTTTATGAAAAAATTGTCGGCCAAAATCTCTCTGTACGTGAAACCGAGCGGGCGGTAAAAGCGTACCATCAAGGTTCTGACCTCGATAAAATTTCGAAAACAACGAAAAGCAGCCCTGAATTCGTTCATGGAAATATTAAAAAGTTCACCGACCACCTTTCCGTTAAGGTTGCTATCTCGGCTTCCGAAAAGGGCAGCGGAAAAATAACCATCCCGTTCCATTCCAAGGAAGAGTTTAAACGTATCAAAAAATTGATTCTAGGTGAGTAAATCCCTATTCACATTATTTTTTTTCGGACTTTTTGCAATGGCCGTTCAGGCTCAAGAAGAAGTGCCTCAAAATCAAGAGGTCGATTCCCTACAGACGGACTTGAAACAAGAGGGCATTATAGTTGTCGATACTATTAAAACAAAAAAAGCCCGTATCAATCCTTTGGCACCGAGTAAGGCAGCTTTTTATTCTGCTGTATTCCCAGGTCTTGGGCAAATCTATAACAAACGGTATTGGAAAGTCCCAATCGTTTACGGCGCCATTGGGGCGGCCATCTATGGCTACACCTTCAACGATAGACAATACAAACGTGTAAGAACGGCTTTTAAAAGAAGGCAAGCAGGCTTTATAGACGACGAATTCTATGATCCGGACGGTACTGGAAATGGGCCCCTTATCGATTTGGAAGATTTACAGAACGAACAAGAAAATTTTCAACGCGATCGCGATCTTTTATTATTGGTCGCAGTCGCAATGTATGCGTTGAATATTGTAGATGCCAATGTAGACGCCCATTTAAAACAGTTCAACATTGACGACGATTTGAGTTTTGACATGGAGCCGTATATAGATCTCGACCCCATTACCAATAGTCCCAACTATGGAATGGCGGTGGTGATAAAGTTTTAGTAATTGGTAGTGTAGTAAAAAATAATTTTTCCTAAACTCATAAACCTTTTAAACTCCTAAACTTTTTTGAACTAAAACTAAAAAAGAGCCCAGTAGTTTAAACAGATTCCCACCTTCGTTGGAATGACAATAAAAGTTGATTTTTCATGAACATAGCATTATTCGGATACGGAAAAATGGGGCGTATGATCGAACAGATCGCCGAGAAAAGAAATCACAACATAGTTGCGAAAATCGATGTGGATACTAAAACCATTGATTTCTCGCATATGGATGTTGCCATCGATTTTAGTATGCCCGATGCAGCTTTTGGAAACATTACGAGATGTTTTGAGCATGGAGTACCCGTAATCTCGGGAACCACGGGATGGTTAGAAAATTATGACCAGGCCGTTACCCTTTGCGAGCAAAAGAAAGGAGCTTTCATATACGCGTCTAACTATAGTCTGGGTGTAAATGTATTTTTTGAACTGAACCGATATTTGGCGAAAATGATGCGTAATCTCAGTCAGTACGAGATTTCAATGGAAGAGATTCACCACACCCAAAAACTGGACGCACCGAGTGGAACCGCGATTACATTGGCCGAAGGCATTATCGAAAATAGCAGTTACACAGCTTGGAAGTTAGATAGTACTTCCGATAGGGAAATACCGATAGTTTCCAAAAGAATAGGCAACACACCGGGTACACATACGGTTGATTATGCTAGCGAGGTTGATAGCATTGAAATAAAACATACGGCACATAACCGAGAAGGTTTTGCCCTTGGCGCTGTAATAGCAGCGGAGTGGATAGTCGGGAAAACCGGCGTTTTCACTATGAAAGATGTGTTAAACCTAGGTTAACGGATACAATATTTTCACAAGAATTAAGCTTATTTGCAGTAGACCAATTTTATTAAGACATAGAAATGAACGTTACACAGTGGCTAATATTTATTCTCATCATTCAAGTAATCCATTTTTTAGGAACTTGGAAACTGTACGTAAAAGCTGGTAGAAAGGCATGGGAAGCAGCCATTCCCATTTACAACGCCATCATTTTGATGAAAATTATCAATCGGCCAACGTGGTGGACAATCCTACTATTTATACCCATCATCAACCTTTTAATGTTTCCGATAATTTGGATAGAGACCATTCGCAGTTTCGGTCGAAACAGCCAATTGGAAACTTGGCTGGTTGTACTTACCCTTGGTTTTTATATTTACTATGTAAACTACGCCTTAGATGTCAAGTATGTCGAAGATCGTAGTCTACATCCGAAAAGTGCCATGGGTGAATGGGTGAGCTCCATAGCCTTCGCCGTGATAGCCGCGACTTTGGTACACACCTATTTTATTCAGCCCTACGTTATCCCGACACCCTCATTAGAGCGAACATTGCGTGTTGGTGACCTGTTGTTTGTGAGCAAGTTTCATTATGGAGCTAGAACGCCCATGACAACTGTTGCGGCACCGATGGTGCATGATACACTGCCAGTTTTGGGCGTAAAATCATATTTGACCAAACCACAGCTCCCCTATTTTCGATTACCTGGTTTTACCAAGGTAGATCGTAACGATATCGTAGTTTTTAGTTGGCCTGCCGATACGGTACGTCAGTTTTTTAAAAAGGAGGCCGGTGTAGACAAGCCCATCGACAAGAAATCGAACTATGTAAAGCGTTGTGTGGGCGTTCCTGGTGATTCGTTGGCGGTAATCGATGGTTATGTGTATATCAACGGGAAGCAATTGGTGCTTCCGGACAGGGCGAAACCGCAGTACGACTATATGATATACGCCAATAAAGGCGTTTCCTCAAAGGTTTTGCAGAAAATCGGAGTGATGGACTTCGACCGAAAGTATATTTCCAATCCCATAAATCAGGCCCAGTTCGATGCCATAAAAAAATACCTGACCTATACAGAAAGATTGGAAGGTGGAAAGATTGCTTTATATGCGAAATCCACGGGTATTCCGATTAATGTCATTCGAAATCAGCGCTTGGCCCTTACGGAAGAAACCTCAAGATCTCGTAGAGGCGCACTTACCGATGAAATGATAGCGGCGTTACAAAAGGAAGCCTCAATTGATTCTGTTGTCCGTGAGATGGATACAAAAGGAGTGGCCGGGCGAAATAATTTCCCTCAAAACCCCAGCTACCCTTGGAACTATGATCAGCTAGGGCCTATCTATATTCCGGAAGAAGGAAAGACAGTCGCCCTTACCGTGGAAACCTTACCATTATATAAAAAAATTATCCGCGAGTATGAAGGCAACACGGTCAGTGTTTCTGGAAATCAAGTGAAACTGAACGGACAAGTAGCAGACTCCTACACTTTTAAACAAGATTACTACTGGATGATGGGTGATAATCGCGACCATTCCGAAGACAGTCGTGCATGGGGCTATGTACCCGAAAACCATATCGTAGGTACACCGATATTTATCTGGTTGAGCGTCGATAATTTTAACCAAGGCATTCTTAAATGGCGTCCCCGTTGGGACCGTATCTTTACGACCGTAAATGGCGCGGGTGAACCAGTATCTTATTTCAAATACTTCTTGATTGCGCTAGTGGCTTATTTCGTTGGAAGTTGGTTGTGGAAAAGGAAGAAAAGTGGGCAGTAGGTAGTTGCAGTTGGCAGACTACAGGTGGCAGTTTGCGTTATAATCTAAAAGTTTTTAAGCTCCCCTCTTCAGATGAAGAGGGGAATGAATTCCGCTTTGCGGAAGAAAGGGGAGTTTGATTCGTAAACTTGCTCACGTACCGCTTTGCTCATGAAGCCGTGCGGCAAAGCAGTACGTGATCAAACCCTCCGTATTCGCTAAAGCGAATCCACCTCCCTTCGTCTGAAGGGAGGAGTTTTAAAAAAAATGACACCATGATTGCCTTCGAAGAAGCATATAAAAAAATACTTGAACACCCCCTAAACTTGGGCGATGAATCCCTTGAGCTCATGAAAAGCATGGGTAGGATTCTTTCCGAGAATATTCTGGCCGAC
>ENA-ORXM01005224-ORXM01005224.1-marine-metagenome-genome-assembly--contig:-NODE-5224-length-10504-cov-3.595186_pt1 | contig 10504 bp, 5 predicted proteins | sample MGYA00237867_ERZ511480 | MGnify/ENA primary metagenome ERZ511480 (study PRJEB26309, sample SAMN06266103) | marine metagenome | isolation source: Algal blade | place: United Kingdom:Sidmouth, United... | reverse complement strand
TCTTGTTGACCGGTAATTTCGGCGCTGCTTCAATCGGATCCGTGCGGCGGCGCTCATCGTCGTCGCGCGCTCCGTGTCGACGCTCGGTCGGAACCTGGCATCAGGTCCCGATGGTCGTCGGCGTCTCGTTGTAATCTATTGCGATAGAGGTCTGCACGATGCGTCCGATAACGAAGAAGGAACAGGAGCAAGTCTACGGCGGCACCTGGGGCTGGGGCTGGGGCGGCGGCTGGGGCCGTCGCTACAACCGCTGCTGCCGGTGTGGTGGCGGTGGTCGTGGCCGAGGCGGCAGCAGCAGCGGCGGCGGTCGCCGTGGCGGCAGCAGCAGTGGCGGCGGCGGCAAGAGGGGCGGTAGCAGCTCCTAATTCGTACCCAGTCCGTGCGTTGAGGCACCCCCCGCGAGCGATCGCGGGGGGTGCCCTGATCGGCGGCCGGTCACCTCAACGGAATGAGTATCGATGAACGAAGCGTCTTCGACACGGCAGGTTCGCCTGCTCGGGCAGCCGACCCTCGGTAGGTACCTGGAATTCGTGCAGGACTCGGTGGTCGGCGGCGAGAGCCTCGACGGGACGGAGCTGGTCGACGAGTGGCGGGTCGCCAACGACTGCTATGGAGAGCTCGAGAGAGACGAGGCCGGGCTCGCCGACGATATCGAGGTCTTCGACCTCGACTCCTCGCTGCGGCCCCTGGTCGAGGAGGTCATGGAGGATTCGCGCTACCGGGTGACCTTCGACCGACTGCCGACGCGTTTCGCGATGGTCGAGCTCGACCATCTCGTGCTCTATCAGACGCACGTCGATCTCGACTTCTCAGAGGCGCTCCAAGGGCGTCTCGGCCCCTCGCCCGACGCGGAGCGTCTGTTCCGCTTCTGCATGCCGCCGGAGTCGCCGGCGGAGAGCGTGCAGATCCGGCGAATGGGAGAGAATCGCTTCGTCTTCGCCAGCGAGTCGACCGACTTCCGCGCCCACGAGCCCACCTTGCTCGAACCCGAGCAGATCAGTGGCTTCGACACCTTCGGACCGCTGAGCGGGATGGTCGGCCTCGGCGTCGGCTTCGGGTCCAACTTCCTCACCGCGATCCGTGCGGAAGGCCGCGTGCTGTTGCACAACGGCTACCACCGGGCACACGCGATGCGGGCGCTCGGCATCACCCACGCGCCGTGCATACTGCAGAGCGTCTCCCGCCTCGACGAGCTGGAGATCGTGGCCAAGAGCGTGGTGCTGAAGGATCCCGACTTCTACTTCGGAACGGCACGTCCGCCGCTGCTCAAGGACTTCTTCGATTCGCGCATGCGTCGCGAGTACTCGGTCCACAGGACGCGCAAGGTGATCGAGGTCACCTTCGACATCCAGGACTACCGGGTCAGGATGTAGCGGTGCGATGACGGACAAACGCCAGCCACCGGAGAGTGGTGCCGAGGAGGAAGAGGACGACGGGCGCGAGGAGCCACTGTTCCGCCCGCAGGTGCTCGCCGAGCAGCAGAGCCAGTGGTTGGGACGAGTGTTGCTCGCGCCGTCGATCTCGCACACGCTGTTCGCGCTGTTCGGGGTGTCCGCCGCCGCCGCCGTGCTAGCGCTGCTGTTCTTCGGCGACTACACCCGCAAGGAGCGCATCGGCGGCTGGCTGATCCCGCAGCAGGGCCTGGTCCAGATCTACTCGCCGATGGCCGGCTACATCGCCGAGATGAGCGTCGACGACGGCGCCGAGGTCGAGATCGGTGACACGCTCATGGTCGTCTCGACCGATCTGCGCAGCGAGGCGCTGGGCGGAACCCAACAGGAGGTGATCAGGCGTCTGCGTCTGCGTCGCACCAGCCTCGAGTCCGATCAGCAGATCGGCGAGCAACTGTTCGAACGCCAGCGCACCGCCCTGGAAGAACGCATCGTCGCCGCGACCGAGGAGCTCGAGTACCGCGAGCGCGAGGTCTCGGTGCAGCGCGAGCGAGTGGCGCTGGCCGAGGGGGTCGTGCAGCGCCTCGGTAGGCACCGCGACAGCGGCGCGATCTCCAACGATCAGTGGGTCGCGGCCGAGAACGAGCGGCTCGATCAGCTGATGCGGCTGCGCCAGCTGCAGCGCGAGGTGATGGCGACCGAGCGTCAGCGGCTCGACATGGAGTCGGAGCTTGCGAACCTGCCGCTCGAGCACCGCAAGGCGCAGGCTCAGATCGGGCGCGAGATCGATGCGCTCGAGCAGCAGCTCGCCGAGGCCGAGTCGCGACGCCGTATCGTCCTGAGCGCCCCGCAGAGCGGGACCGTCACCGCGTTGCAGGTCGAGCAGGGAAACGACGTGAAGTCGGCTCTGCCTCTGTTGAGCATCGTGCCCGCCGGCTCCGAGCTCGAGGCGCGGCTCTACATCCCGACGCGCGCGATCGGCTTCATCGAGGAAGGCCAGTCGGTGTTGCTGCGCTACCGCGCCTTCCCGTACCAGAAGTTCGGTCATCACGAGGGCACGATAGCGCGCGTTTCGCGCTCGACCGTCAATCCAGCCGAGCTCTCGCCGCAGCTGCGACGCGCGAGCTCCACCGCGCCCGGGGCGGCCGAGGAGCCGGTCTACCCGGTCACGGTGCGGCTGCTCAATCAGAGCGTGAACGCCTACGGCCGCGAGATGGCGCTGCAACCGGGCATGGAGTTCGAGGCTGACGTGCTGATCGAGAATCGGCGGCTGATCGAGTGGGTGCTCGAACCGCTGTATTCGCTCACCGGCAAGATGCGCGCGTGAACATCGTCAATCGGCTGCGGCTCGGGCTCCGCCGCCGCCTCCCGATGGTGCTGCAGTCCGAGGCGGCCGAGTGCGGCATGGCCTGTCTGGCGATGATCGCCGGCTGGTACGGGCGCCCGTTCACCCTCACCGACCTGCGGCGACGCTACGGGTTCTCGCTGAAGGGCGCGACCTTGTCCGATCTGCTGCGGGTCGCCGACGGGATCGGACTGGCCACCCGACCGCTGCGCCTCGAGATGCACGAGCTCCGGCTCCTGAAGCGCCCGTGCGTGCTGCACTGGGACCTCAATCACTTCGTGGTGCTCAAGCGCGTCGGCAAGTCCGGCATCACGGTCCACGACCCGAACGTCGGCGTGCGGCGGCTGACGCTCGAGGAGACGGCGAAACACTTCACGGGCGTGGCCATCGAGTTCTCCGCCACCGGCGGCTTCGAGAAGGTCGAGACGATGCCGCGCGTGCGGCTGCGGGCGATGCTCGGCAGCTTCAGCGGTATCGGTCTGGCGCTGTCGCAGCTCCTCGGGCTGGCGCTCGCGATCGAGATCTTCGCGATCGCGAGCCCCTTGTTCATGCAGTGGGTGGTCGATCACGCGTTGGTCTCGGCCGACTGGGACCTGCTCGGCACGCTGGTGCTCGGCTTCTTCCTGCTGATGCTGATCCAGACCGCGATCACCGCGATGCGCGGCTGGATGGTCATGGCGCTCGGGGCGTCGCTGACGGTGCAGGCGCGCGCCAATCTGTTCGGTCACCTCGTGCACCTGCCGGCGCCGTTCTTCGAGTCGCGACATCTCGGCGACGTGATGTCGCGTTTCTCCTCCCAGAAGACCATTCTCAAGGCGATCACGACGGAGCTGATCGAGGTCGTCCTGGACGGGTTGATGGTCTCGCTGACGCTGCTGATCATGTTCATCTACTCGCCGTCGCTGGCGTTGCTGGTCATGGCCTTCGCGGCGCTCTACGCGCTGCTGCGCTGGGCCTCGTACGCGAAGCTCCGGCAGGCCTCGGCCGAGGAGATCGTCTGGGGCGCGAAGCGCGACACGCACTTTCTCGAGACGCTGCGCGGCATCACCACGGTCAAGCTGTTCAACGCCCAGGACGAGCGCCGCACCCACTGGCTCAACCTGGTGGTCGAGACGCTCAACCGCAACCTGACCACGCAGAAGCTCGGGCTGCTGATCCGCACCCTCAATCAGCTGCTCGTCGGCACGCTGACGATACTGGTGGTCTGGCTCGGTGCGCGGCTGGTGCTCGACAACCTGTTCTCGGTGGGCATGCTACTCGCGTTCATCAGCTACAAGAATCAGTTCATCAGCCGCGTGGGCGCGCTGATCGATCGCGTCGTCCAGCTGCAGATGCTCAAGCTGCACGGCGAGCGGCTGGCGGACATCGCGCTGACTCCGCCCGAGCCGCGTGACCAGCCCGCCACGCGGGAACGCACCAAGCGTCCGCTCTCGATCGAGGTACGCGATCTCGCCTTCCGCTACGGTGAGAACGATCCGTGGATACTCGACGGGGTGAACTTCCGGATCGAGCCGGGGGAGTCGGTGGCGATCTCCGGGGAGTCCGGCTGCGGCAAGACGACGCTGCTGAAGCTGATGGCGGGGCTCCTGACGCCGACCCGTGGCGAGCTCCTCGTCGACGGCGAGCCGCTCGAGCGCATCGGCATGGCACGCTACCGCGAGATGATCGGCGTGGTCATGCAGGACGATCAACTGTTCGCCGGTTCCATCGCCGACAATATCTCCTTCTTCTCCACCGCCTCCGATCAGCGACGGATCGAGCGCTCGGCGCTCTTCGCCGCCGTTCACGAGGATATCCTCGACATGCCGATGGGCTATCACACGCTGATCGGCGATATGGGGACGGCGCTGTCCGGCGGCCAGAAGCAGCGCGTGCTGGTCGCGCGCGCGTTGTACCGTCGGCCGAACATGTTGCTGCTCGACGAGGCGACCAGTCACCTCGACGTGAAGCGCGAACGGCAGCTGAGCACGGCGCTCGGGGTCATGAGCGTCACCCGGGTCGTCGTCGCGCACCGTCCGGAGACGATCGGCGCGGCCGATCGGGTCATCCACCTCGACGAGGGCAAGGTGGTCAAGGATTTCAAGGTCGTTCGCGAGCGCAAGGGGCAGTCCGGCGGCAAGGGCGGGACGCCCGGCCCTTCGTGAGCGTGCCCTTCGTGCGCGATGGCCGGCACGGCGTCGCTCGGGGGGCGAGTGAGTCGCCACCGTCGGCGGCGCCGTAGGTCAACCCCGCCGGGCCGCCTGCCGCCGAGGAGGGCACGCCGCGCCGTCGGAATCGAACGAGATGGAGAGATCTTTGAGCACTTCCACGTATCAGATGTCGCACGGCGGCGACCCGCTCCGTGCTCTGCTGGAGCTCGCCGAACGGCAGGCGTCGGCGCCCGATCTCGCCTCGAGCGCGCGCGCGCCCGGCTGCGGACCGATCGACGCGCGGGCCGAGCTCGACGCACTGCTGACGCTACTCGGTGACGAGCGCTCCGACGAGGACGGCACGCCGCCCTCGCTCGCCGCCGTGATGGGTCGGCGTCGCGCTCGCCACTACCGCGACTTGCTGGCCGCGCGTGCGGCACTGCTCGGCGCGTCGATGGGCGGCGCGCGCGAGGCGCGCGTGATCGACGTGCACCCGCCGGCACGCCATGCGGGCGGCGAGCTCGTCGGGCCGATCGGGCTGAACCTGCACGCGCAGCTCGCCGCCGGCGCGCGGTTGGTGGAGGCGTTGCTCGAGGCTTCGGGCGAGGCGGAGGGAGAGGGGCGAGGCGGGGCCGACGACGAGTTGGGGCGCGCGCTCGTCGCCTATCGGCGGCGCCTCGCCGAGGGCGAGCGCGTCGACGCCGAGGCGCCGCGCGACGCGCTTGCCGGGGCGGTGTGCATCGGCATGGTGCGAGACGTGCGCGCGCTCGGCGAGGACGTGACCGGTGGCGGACGAGCGCGAGAGGATCGCGCCGATACCTTCGAGACGGCCCTCGAGGAGCTGCTGGATGTCTGCGACGTGCTGGCGGCACGGCGAGCGGAGACGGTACCCGGGTACGCACGGGACTACCTCGATCACGATCGACCGGATCGTGCCGGCGCGCTGCTACGAATCTACACGGCGCGACACGCGGACGATGTCGAGGCCTGGTCTCAGCTCGGCCACGTTCTGGAGACGGAGGGCGATCTCGACGGCGCGGTCGAGGCCTATCGGCGCGTCCTGGCGCGCACGCCGGCCGACTGGACGGCGAGACGGGATCTCGGCATCGCGCTGCTCGGTCGGCTGGAGCACGACGAGGGCATCGCCGAGCTCGGCCGGGCGCTCGAGCTGCATCCGGGGGACGACGAGCTGCGCGCGGAGCTTGAGCGTGCCGAGACGCTCGGGCGCTGGCGACGGGACGCCGAGCGCGACGAGGCGATGCCCGCGATCGCGCCCTGCGAGCTCGAGCGCGAGGCGGGCGGATTCCGCGAGGAGACGCTGGCACTCGCCGAGCACCTGTACGGCAAGTACGGCACCTTGCAGATCGACGGCGTGTTCGACGAGTCGATGCTCGAGGCATGCCGGACGCAGTTCCTCGAGCAGTACCGCGACTACCTCGGCGACGAACGGCAGGACGACGCGCTGCCGATCGGGCACCGACGCTTCCAGGTGAGCCTCGCCCTGCGCGGCGCGTTCAACGACCCCGGTTTCTACGCCAATCCGTTCGTGCTGGCGCTCGTGCGGCGTCTGCTCGGGCGCAAGGCGATCGTCGGGTCGACCGTCTGCGCGACCTCGCTCCCCGGAGCGCGGGACCAGCACCTGCACAAGGATCACCGGGCACCGTTCACGACCGACAAGAACGATGACCCGATCGAGATACCGCCGGTCTCGATCACGACGATGATCCCGCTGGTCGCGCTCGACGCGCAGGTCGGCTCGACGCTCGTGCGCAAGGGTAGCCACCGGTTCGGTGAGGCGGGCTCCGCGTCGATGCCGAGTCAGGTGCCGATCGTGCCGCTCGGTTCGTGCTTCTTGATGGATCTATCGCTCTCGCACCAGGGACTCGGCAACCGCAGCGAACGGGTTCGGCCGATCGTCAACATGGTCTACCACCAACCCTGGTTCGCCGACAACCGCAACTTCAAGGTCCAGCCTCCGCTGCAGATCGAAGCGCGGGAGTTCGCGCGCATTCCGCGTCGCCACCGGCGGCTGTTCGACTGGTGCATCCAACCCGGGCCGCAGGTCAGCCGCTGATCCCCCCACGAGACTCAGCGGGGCAGCGCGACCCCCGGATCGTCCGACCCGCCGGCGGCGGTGTCCGGCGCCCGTTCGGTGGCCGTCGCGACCACCGCGCCGGGCGGCGCCGTCTCGAACACGCTCGCCAGCAGCTCCCGGAGCGCGGCCAGCGGTAGCGCCGGTGCGTCCGTGTCCGGGACCATGCCGGCGGAGAAGTGCGTCGCCGGCAGGCGTTCGAGCAGCACCGGGTCGGTCGCGACGAGGTGTATCGGCACGTGTGCGTTCGGGGCCCAGCCGGCGATGACGTGCGCCGGCTGATGATCGCCGACGACGACGAACAAGCCTCCCGCGGCGTGGCGGACCAGGTACTCGCCGATGCGCGTCAGGGTCAGCTCGAGCGAGCGGGCGTACATCGTGCGCACCGGCTCGGGGTCGGACCACGACAGCGGGCCACCGAAGCGGTGGCTGCCGTCGAAGAGCGCGCCGTCGCCGATCCCCTCCCAGGGCACGGGCAGCGCGAGCGGCGTCCACGGCGCATGGGAGCCGAGCAGTCCGACCGTTGCGAACAGCGGCTCTTCGGCCCCCCCGCGCAGCTCGCGCTCGAACGCGGCGAGGGTGTACTGATCGGGCATCGGCACGTAGCCGAAGTCCAGTCCCGCGTAGCCGAGGGAGGGGCCGTCGACGAACCGCTCGACGCCGTACCAGGCGCCCTCCACCCACTCCCCGTCCACGATCGGCAGGACCGCCGCGGTTCGCCAGCCGGCGTCGCCGAACAGCCTGTGCAGCGATCGGCGTTCCGAGCCGAGCAGCCGGTCGAAGCGGGCCTGGTTGGTGAGCGGTAGGCCCGAGGCGAGGGTCGCCTGCGCGAGCCAGCTACGTCCGCCGCGAATCGGCGAGTCGGCCCAGCCGCTGCGGGCCGAGAGCCCGGCACGCGTCAGCTCGGCGCCGATCCGCTCGAGCCCGGCGCGGGTGTCGGCCGCGAAGCGCGGGGCATCGAGGTAGCTCCGCCCGTAGGACTCCACGAACAGCACGATCACGTCGAGCCCTTCGAGCGCGGCAAAGGTGGGCGGCGGGCGCGAGTCGAGCGGATCGGCGTCGAGGGCCGTGGCGAACTCGGCCTGATCGGCCACCGTTCGGCGCAGTCGCTCGATTCGTTCGACGAACTCGGCGCCGACATCGGCACGGACCCCGAGATCGGTTCCACCGATCCGCTGCGCTCCCCAGGCGACGGCGCCCGCGAGCAGGACCACGAGCGTCGCCCGCAGCAGCTGTCGACGCACCGTCGGTGTCAGCTCCGCCGCCGCGCCGAGCCCGCGGTAGAGCAGCGCCGTGACCAGCGCCAGGACGAGCAGCGAAAAGACAACCGTGACGCCCGCCTCGGCACGGCCGACCGTTCGTGAGGCGAGCGACCATCCCTGACCTATCAGGTGGAGCTCGGCTAGCGGGCTGAACGCGCGCCCGAACGCCAGGTAGGAGCCGATGTCGGCGAGTCTGAGCAGCAGCAGCGCGGCCAGCGAGACGACCAGCAGCGCACGAAACGCTCTCGTCCGGGTGCTCGGCAGGATCAGCAGCAGCAGTACCGCGAGCGGAACCTCGAGCGGCCAGCGAGCCAGGTGAGCGAGGGTGAGCTCATCGGGGTGACCGGGAAAGCGAGCCAGCAGGAACAGTCCCAGCACCGCGGCGACGAAGACGAGCGCCGGAGCGGGGCGCGTTCGAGAGGCGTTCGCTACGAGCGATACGGGAGAGCTCATGCAAGGCGATCGATGGAGTGGGCCGATCGCCGGACGACGAACGCGCGGCTGCTGTGACCGGCCGGGTGGCCGAAGGTTCTGCTCGCGGACCCCTGGGCGGCGAGATCGGTGATCGCGTCGACCAATCCGACTTCGTATACTCCCTCGCCCGATCCTGCCATCGCGCCCCGCCCATGTTCAAACAGATCGCCGTCATCGGCGCCGGCACCATGGGTGCGGGCATCGCCGGTCAGATCGCCAACGCGGGCCACGAGGTACTGCTCCTCGACCTGCCGACCGAGGTTCGCGAGCAAGGCACGGGAGCGAAGAAGGGCAAGGGGCGGGGCGGACGCAAGGGGCGTCGAGGTGCCGGCGCGAAGCAGGAGAGCGGACCGGCCCGGAGCGCCGACGCGCTCGCCGAGGCGGCCGTCGCCCGGCTGCTCGCCGCCGAGCCGCCGGCGTTGATGGAGAAGAGCGTCGCCTCGCGCATCCGCACCGGCAACACGCGCGACGATCTCGATCGGCTCGCCGATTCCGACTGGGTCGTCGAGGCGATCGTCGAGCGCCTCGAGCTCAAGCGCGAGCTCTACGCCCGGCTCGAGAGCATCGTCTCCAACGACTGCATCGTCACCTCCAACACCTCGACGATCCCGATCCGGCTTCTCGTCGAGGGGCGCGGCGAGGCGTTCCGCCGCCGCTTCGCGATCACCCATTACTTCAACCCGGTGCGCTACATGCGCCTGCTCGAGCTCGTGCGCGGCGCGGACACCGACGCCGGCGTCATGGAGCGCCTCGCCGTCTTCAACGAGCGTGAGCTCGGCAAGGGAGTCGTTCGCTGCGACGACACGCCGGGCTTCCTCGGCAACCGCGTCGGTGTCTTCGCGCTGCAGGTCGGTATCGACGAGACGCTTCGCAACGAGCTCCCGATCGAGACCGCGGACGCGCTGATGGGCCGGCCGATGGGCATTCCCAAGACCGGTGTGTTCGGGCTCTACGACCTGATCGGGATCGACCTGATGGCCGATGTCGTGCGCTCGCTCGAGGCGATCCTGCCCGCCGGCGACGCGTTCCACGCGGTCGGCGCCGAGAGCGAGATCGTGAACGCGATGGTCGCCGCGGGGCTGACCGGGGCGAAGGGCGGTGGGGGTTTCTACCGGCGGGGCGAGGACGGGCAGCGTCTCGCGCGCCGTCTCGGCAGCGGCGACTACACCGCCGTCGACGACGCGCCGTCGCCGCGCGCTCGGGCCGCCGCCCGGGCGATGGCCGAGGGCAGGGAGCCGCTGCTCGAGCTGGTCGCCGGCGACGACGCCGAGGCGCGCTTCTGCCGGCACGTCCTCGGGCGCGTACTCGGCTACGCCGCCGGACTCCTCGGCGAGGCGAGCGATTCCCCCCAGGCGATCGACGACGCGATGAAGCTCGGGTTCAACTGGACGCGCGGTCCGTTCGAGATGATCGATGCGCTCGGCACGGCGCGGGTGGCCGAGATGCTCGGCGCGACGGGCGCCGACGTGCCGCCCGTGCTCGCGGACCCGCGCCCGTTCTACGCGATCGAGAACGGCACGCTCCGCGTGCGCCGCGAGAGCGGCGCACGGGCGGCGCTGGAGCTGCCGGCGGACGCGGTGCGCTTTCACCTGACGCGGCGCACGCTGACGCCGTTGCTGGAGAACGGCGCGGCGAGCCTGTTCGCGATCGAGGAGGATCTGCGACTGGTCGAGTTCCACAGCAAGGCCAACGCGCTGAGCGACGAATCGATGCGGATCGTCGCGGCGGCCGCCGAGGAAGATCGGAAGAGCACACGTCTGAACTCCAGTCACACAGTGATCTCGTATGCCGTCTTCTGCTTGAAAAAAAAA
>ENA-ORXM01005221-ORXM01005221.1-marine-metagenome-genome-assembly--contig:-NODE-5221-length-10511-cov-23.907035_pt1 | contig 10511 bp, 8 predicted proteins | sample MGYA00237867_ERZ511480 | MGnify/ENA primary metagenome ERZ511480 (study PRJEB26309, sample SAMN06266103) | marine metagenome | isolation source: Algal blade | place: United Kingdom:Sidmouth, United... | reverse complement strand
GCTGAGACTCGACGGGGATCTGTCGAAATTGCCGTGTGCGGGGTCGTGTTCTAGCCAATTTAATCCCGCAAGGCGTTTTGAAACGCGTGTTTGTGCGTCACAATGCGTGTCATCTGCATGCGTATTGCGGCGTAACACGCCGTGGGACAACCTCCGATGATCGGCACGGCGTCACCGTCGACGCCCAGGTCCGACAGCAGCTTGCGCAGCCACAGCGCTTCCTTGGTCGCCATCGCACCGGCCACGTACTCGTCTTCGGCCGTCGACGTCGCTACCATCGACTGGCGCTTGCTCGCCCACGAGAACGGCCCGCCGTGAAGGGTGAAGACCAAGCCCGTTGTCGATCGACGACCGTCAGTGTCGCCCGCCCAATCGGCGTCGACGCAATCATGTAGCGGCTCGTCACCGCCATACACCACTCCGAGGCGTGTAGTCCCGCGCAGGTAGCGCAGCACTCTCTTTGCCGATCGCATATGCTCCTCCTCTGGACAAGACATGTAGCGCGACAGAATCCCCACGGCAAAGGCAATGTCCGGTCTCGTCGTGGTCTACAGGTAGAGCACGGAGTTGACGAGCACGGCATACCGGTTGACCTCCGGCAGCAGGTGCTCCCCCATCCTGGAAAGCGTGACACCGGACAACATTGGTGTCTTGATGGGAGTGGAGTTCTCTATCCCGAACGCCTCCAGGAGCGCCATCAAGTGACCAGGGTTGCTCAAAGTGATTACTTTAGCTGCCCGGTCGCGCATTACCTTCATGCCGATGAAGTCCTTGACCTCCCCCATGTCGCGCACGTCGAACTTGGTGGCCACAAAAGCCTTGGCTGCCTTGACCCCCGCCAGGCTCTTGGCCGCCACGATGAGGTCGTCAACGTAGACAAGGATGTAAACGATTCCGTGAACAGGGTGGCACCACTTGTAGAGACACGGGTCCACCTTGGACCGCGCGGCCCCCATATCGTTGAGCTTCTTGTCGAGCTTATTTTTGCCACAACCGCCCCGCCTGCTTAGTCCCATAGAGGACAAGGTTGAGACGGTGGGCCTGTCCAGCCTCCTCCTAGGCCGCGCCGTCTGGGAGCTTGATGCACATCTCCTTGTCCATCTTGGCGTTGAGGAGGGCTGCTTGACGTAAACGTGGTGAACCTTGCAGTCGTTGTCCGCCGCCACAAAGAAGAGCACGCGTGTGGTTGCAGCGTTAGGCACAGGTGCCCATGTCTCGTCAAAGTCTCGCCCAGGCACTTGATTGAAGCCTTGTGCAGCGAGTCGCGCCTTGTATCTTGTCACGTTGCCCTCCGCGTCGTGCTTGATATCGTTGACGAAGCGGGTCTTCACCGCCTGGCGCTTGTTGTTGGCCTTGGTCTCGGACCAGGTTCCAAGCTTCTTGTTCGCAAGGTACTCTTCCTTCTCGGCCTCCTTCCACAGCGGCCAGTCCGCCCGCGCACGCGCCTCCTTCGCGTTCGACGGTGGTTTGCTGAGGTCCAAGTCCGGTATCGTCCCAGCGGCAGGTCGCGCCACCAGGTACGCCTTCGGATTGCTCTCCCACCAAGTGACCCTAGGTGCAGGCTTCCGCCTGGACAGCCGTGGTGCTTCCGCCCCGTCGTCTCCGTCACCTGCAAGGGAGGAGAGAAGCTCTTGGCTCGATTCTTGTTTCGCCGCGGCATCGCCGACGGCATTGTCATCGTCGTCTTCTTCGCCGCTGCTGACCTCCTTTTCCTGCTCGTCGTCGCTCTCTGACGACGGCATCGGCTCGAACTTGTACCCGCTTCGGCCCTCCGCGTCCAGCAAGTCCATCGCGCCATCTCCCTTGTCGCCATCCGTCTGCGCAGTCAGGCAAGGACTACAAGCAGTTCCAGACGGAGACGTCTGGTCGATGGGCTTGCTTGATGTCTCCTCCATAAGCATATCTCGTCGCTCGAGGACCTTGTGGGACTCGTCATCGAGGATGCGGTAGGCCTTACCTCCAACGGTGTAGCCGACGAAGCCGCCAACATTCGTCCTTGGCTCCAGCTTCCGCTGCTGATGCTTGGGCTTCAAAGCCCAGGCCCGGCTTCCGCAAACGAGAAATCCCTTCACGTCGGGGCGTCGCCCCGTGAGCGCCTCCACCGGCGTCACATCCTGTCCCGCCCTTGGGGACCGGTACAGCACGTAGATGACTGACGACAAAGCCTCGGCCCACAGCTCTTCTTCGGCACCAGCGTCAAGGAGTGTCGCTCTATCCCGCTCCATGATGTAACGGTTGGCGCGCTCGGCCGTACCGTTCTGTTGCGGTGAGTACGGCGCCGTCTTCTCAGACGTAATGCCCTTGTCGTCGTACCACGCCTTGAGTTCGTTGCTGACATACTCCTTGGCGCCATCGTGGCGCACCTGCTTGATTCGGGCCTTGATCACGTCGAGAACCATACCTTTGGTCTTGATCGGCGTCGCCGTGATAACCCCGGTAGAGTCCTCAAGCAGCGTCATGAAATAGACGGATCCGCCCAGGGACTCCGTCAAAGGTCCATCAACGTCAGTGTGAAGCAACTCGCACTTCGTGGATGTCGTTGTCGAACGATGGTGCGGAGAGCGCGCCATCTTGCCATAGACGCACGGCACGCACACTGTGCCAGGTACGCGCTTGGCGTCAGCCACCGTCGATGGAATCCCATCAACCATCGCAGCCACTCGTTTGAGGTTCTCGAAGCCCAAGTGGTTGAACCGCCGGTGCCACAGCTTCGCCTCGCCGTTCATACGGGTGCACGCTGCACTTGCAGACGCTTTGACCGGCGTCACCTTCAGCACGTAGTTCTCGGCCTCGTTGCCCGATCCGACGACATACGCTTGGCTCAGCAACCCGCTCGCGAGTATCGCTTCCCTGTCACTGAGGATGAAGCAGGAATCGCCTACAAACACCACCGCGACACCTTTGCGATCGATCGCTCTGACCAACAGCAGGTTGTGTGTCAGATCCGGCACAAGCATGGCCTCGCCGCGGACCATGCGAGCCTTGGTGTTTCCCTTCCCCACGTCCATCGATACGAAGCTGTTCCCCTTGATGGCCGTCGGCAGGTGTGCCCTTGGCCCCGCTCCCCGACGTCTTGAAGGTGAAGCCATTGTCTCCGGCGGCCATGTGATTGGTCGCGCCAGAGTCGAGCACGCCGGTCGCCGACCCGCTGGTGCTACCGCCAGCCTCATGGCAGCCGACCTGCCCTGCAGACGCGGCGTAGGCCAGGGCGGCACGAGGAGGAGCACCGCCTCTCTCGCCACCCCCTCGCCGCCCGCCGTTCGGCTTCTTGCTGCCCTTGGCGTCATCGGCCTTCTTCTTGAGGCAGTAGCGCTACATGTGCCCTTTCTTGTCGCAGTAGTAGGACACGATCGACTTCTTGTCCCGCGGCTTCTTGAACGCCGACGCCGCAAACGCTTGCGACTTGACCCCAGTGGTCGATGACGACCGCCCATTGCTGCCCCGCTGCTCCACCGTGAGCAACTTGGCGCTCATGTCAGCGATGTTGCGCTTCCTGTCCATGTTCTCCAGGACGGTCTTGATCATGTCGTATTCTGCGGGAAGACCCGACAGGACTTGCAGCACAAGCGTGTCCTCGTCCACCTGGTTGCCCAGCATAGCGGGCTCTTGCCGGATGCCCTTGGCGCGCGACGTGTATTTGATGATGTTCTCGTCGCCGTTCTTCTTGAGATTGCTTAGCTCATGCATGAGCTGCAGCAGGCATGCGTTGTCACGCGCCTCAAAGATGTTCTTGAGCGCCTCCCACGCCTCCTTGGCAGTACTAACCCCCGTCACCGAGTGAAGATGAACCGGCTTGACCGACACCTGGATCGTGGCCAACGCCGACTCGTTGGTGATGTCCCAATCGTCCGCCGCCACGTTGCCTTTGGCATCACTCCCCGACACGGGGCGATCCGTCACGACCGCGGACCACAACTTCTTCTTGATGAGCTGTGCACGGCAGTACACAGCCCAGACCTTGTAGTCGTCGTCCAGCTGCGCGAAGCGAGGGCCAACGTAGCGACCATGCTCCGACATGACGATGACTAACCGCGCCACGAGGCGCAACACTGACGACGTGGGAGACTAAGACCGCCTGCCCGACGCCGGAACACACAGCAGCCCGACCAACGGCACCCCGCAAAAGACAACGAGGAAGACGAAGATGACTACCAGCGACATTGGGCCCATAGCCTGTTGACCAGTCAAAAACGAACTACGCCACATGAGCGGTGTGACTGGTCCTGGGGAGTTGCTGAATCCCATTCAACAAAGAACGACGCAGAGGGCAAGATGACGCGGGACAAGGCCCGACTCGTGGCCCAAGGGTTCAACCAAGTGCCGGGGCGCGGCTTTGATGAGACATGGCGCCGGTGCCCAACGCGGCTACGACTCGGGCTTTCTTGGCTATGTCTGCAGCAACAGACTGGGGGGTTTATCATGTCGATGTCAAGACAGCCTTCCTCAACGCCAAGATGGACAAGGAGATGTACATCAAACTCCCCGACGGTGTCGATCCGAAGGGGCTGGAGGAGATCTGTCGGCTAAATCTGGCACTCTACGGGACAAAGCAGGCGGGGCGGCTGTGGGGCATCAAGCTCGACAAAGAGCTCAAGGAGATGGGGGCGGTCCGCTCCAAGGTGGACCCATGCCTCTATGAGTGGCACCACCCAGTGCACGGGTGCATCTTTATCCTCGTGTACGTCGACGACCTTATCGTGGCGGGTGAGAAGCTGGCTGGGGTCGAGGCCGTCAAGCGCTTCGTGTCTGCCAAGTTTGAGGTGCGCGACATGGGGGAGGTCAAGGACTTTATCGGCATGAAGGTCATGCGCAACCGGGCGGCCAAGACTCTGACGTTGAGCAACCCGGGGCACACCGCGACGCTGCTGGAGGCGTTCGGGATGGACAAGGCGACGCCAAACAAGACGCCGATGGCGTCGGGGGTCAAGCTGACCAAGACAGGGGAGGGCCTGCTGCCAGAGGGCAACCGTTACGCCGAGTTGGTCGGCTCCCTCCTCTACCTGTCTACCACGACGAGGCCAGACATCGCCTTTGCCGTGGGGGTGCTGTCGCGCTTCATGTCCTGCCCTGAGGAGGACCACATGCGCGCGGCCAAGGGGGTTTTGCGCTACCTGCGCGGGACGACTCGCCTGGGGGTGGTCTACGGCGGCAGCGAGCCGCTGCAAGGGTTTGTCGACGCCGACTGGGCCGGCGACATCGACGGTCGTCGGTCGACAACCGGTTTCGTCTTCACCTGCAATGGCGGGCCGATTGCGTGGGCGAGCAAGCGCCAGTCGACCGTTGCCACCTCGACGGCCGAGGCCGAGTACGTGGCCGCCGCGATGGCGACCAAGGAGGCGCTGTGGCTACGCAAGCTGCTGTCGGCTCTGGGCGTCGACGGCGGAGCCGTGCCGATGGGGGAGGACAACCAGTCCTGCCTGGCGCTGGTCAACAACCCCGAGGCGACGGGGCGGACCAAGCATGTCGACGTCGCCTACCACATGGTTCGCGACTACCAGGCGCGCGGGGATGTGGCCTTCTACTTCCTCCCGAGCGCGGAGATGCCGGCGGACGGGCTCACTAAGCCGCTGCCGTTGCCGGCGTTTATGGCTTTCCGGAACGCCATCGGGACTGGCGGGGACCTGGGCGAGGTGGTGCGCGACGCTGGCCTCGGCGGCCCCCCGTTGGGGAAGTGCTGAGCGGCTGCGGTGCTACTGGGGACGGCCAGTGGCACAACCGCGGAGTCGCGGTTATCGGCCGAGTCGATCTGGTCCGGAGTCGATTTGCGGCGTTTTGGCCGACATGGGTAGTAGCGCTACTGTCCACGTCGGGCCCGGTGGTCCATTTCGGCCAAGTCGCAGAAGGGAAGGTTAGTAGCGCTACTACCCAACCTCTGGCGGTCGGATCGAGTTGCAACACGTGGAGTGCCACGCGTCTGCGGATCAAGTTGTAACACGTGGCTGTCCACGTGTCGCGTTGTAACACGTGGCTGTCCACGTGTCGAGTTGTAACACGTGGTCGGCCACGTGTAGCGACCCGGAGCTGGCGATGGATAGTAGCGCTACTGTTCTTCGCGGCCGGGCCGGGCGGCGGGTCGTATCTCCGCCGTCTGATGGACTCTGACGGAGCTGTCCAATCATTTTGGTCAGCTCGACGTCCTCTTTCACATGGGCCTTCGTACGGGGGCATCTGTTGTGGTTGATTTTTTGGTTGGTATCGATACCAACTGCACCTGGGTTTCCTGCCTGTGAGGCAGGCACCCGGAGTTCGACTCTTGCCGCGGTCACGTTTTCCCGATGGCGACATCGGGACGTGGCCCGCACACCCAGCGCCCATGTGGACCTGGGGGGAGTGTTGAGCATGGCTCAGCAGCTCCACATGGCGAGGTGCATTGGCAGCGACAAGTCCGGCGGTATTTCCGGGTAAGTAGCAATGTATTGCATGCAAGCCATATGTATTTCGGGACAAGTCCGAAGTATGATGGGACTTTGTGACACCTACTGTCATGTATTTGTGGTGTGTATTTTGGCATGTATTTGATTGTATTTGTGTTTTTGGGCGACCCATTAGGGGCTTAGCTCCGGGAGATTAGCGGGTTGAGCTCGGCGGGATGGTCCGGACTTGTGGGGTGGTTAGAGGCTGTGCCCTCTGGGTGTGAGCTCCCCCTCGGGAGGTGCGCCGTGCGCTCTGCGACGGCGTGAGAGTGGGGATGTTCCTGGAGGGCGCTGGGAGCGGGTCGTCTGGGGGTCAAGAGGCTGCTGGCCTTGTGCCGCAGACCCGCCCCGAGTAAACCAACGCATCCACCCAACTACCGCTCACTTCACAGGTTATGGGCCCAGCTGTCGCTGGTGGTAACCGTCGTCTTCCCTGTGGTCACAGGCGAGACGACGTTGCTGGGGTCGCGGTGTGTTCCGGCGTCGGGCGGGCTTGTTCTGCTCTCTACGTCGTTAGTCCGGCGCTGCGTGGCGCCGAGGTCGTCAGCATGGCAGACCACGGCCGCTATGGCGGCCCCCGGTTCGCGCAGTTGAACGACGACTACAAGGAATGGGCAGCGTACCAGCGTGCGCAGCTCAAGAAGGAGAAGCTCTGGGCGGCGTTTGTGACGGACCGACCGGCATCTTTGTCCGACGACAAGAAGTCCGACCCGGTGGTCGACGCGTGGGACGCCATGAGCGAGGCGGCGCTGGCGACCATCCAGATGTCGGTCAATCCCGTGGTTCTCAACACGGTCACGTCGGTGGACACGGCTAAAGAGTCGTGGGACGCGCTCAAGGTCATGTTCGAGGCGCGAGACAACGCGCAGCTGCTGCGGCTCATGGAAGAGCTAAGCAGCCTCAAGAAGGGCTGCGACGAGAACATCATCAAGTTTGCGTGGCGCGCCAAGATGATCCGGGACGAGCTCGCCATGCTCGGCAACCCCGTGGACGACAACACGCTTGCGCTGCGTGTCCTGGAAGGGCTTCCGGCAGAGAACGGGATGCTCAGGACGGTGTTGGAGAACAAGGACACTGAGCTCGCCATGTCGGAAGTGACGGCTAAGCTGCTTCAAGTCGAGCAGCGGAGCATTGCTCTCGGCGCTTCCAAGCCTTCTGACAGTGTCAAGTCGCAAGTTTTTGCGGCAGCGGCGCCTAAGAAGCCGTTCGACAAGAAGTCGGTCGCGTGCTTCTACTGCAAGAAGAAGGGACACAGGAAGCGCGACTGCCACAAGAAGAAGGTGGACGAGGCCAAGGGCAAGGGAAAGCCCGGCAGTGGTGGTCGTGAAGGCGGCTCCGGCGGCGGGCCCCACGCGGGTGCCGCTCTGGCCTACACTGCTTCTACTGGCAATTGTGGGAGCAGCAAGGCTCGCGGGAGCTCCCTGTGTTCATCAACTTGGGTGCTCGACTCTGGCGCAACCAACCACATGACCGCCAGAGATAAGGGCTCCACCGTCCAGAAGGCCGGAAGCGGGGCCGGGGTCACCTTGGCCAACGGCGATAAGGTGCCCATCAAGGGGCACGGCCACGTCTCCATGGACGTTGGCAAGGGAAACACCAACACGCGCAAGGTGCTTGAGGAGGCCATGCTCGTGCCGGACCTGACCAGCAACCTGCTCTCAGTTCGAGCGGTCGACCGCAATCGCGGTGCGGTAGCGTTTTTCGGAAACGCCTGTCACATCCTCAGCGACGGGGATGCTGTTCGCTTGGGCAAGGTGCTCGACAAGACTTCGGTGGTCGGCAAGGTGAACGACCTGGAACAGTATGAGATCAATGTGACGCCGGTCCAGGCGTCGGCTTAAGCGGCATCCGCGCGCATAGCTGGAATGGCGGAGCTGTGGCACCGTCATTTCGACCACGTGGGGTGGGAGAACCTCAAGCGGGCGGCCGGAATGGTCGACGGCATGTCATCGTTAGTGGCAAAAGCCAAGCGCATCGTTGGCACGGTTTGTTTGCCGTGTGTGGACGGCAAGATGGTTCAGTGGCCGAGCCCTGGCTCGTCGACAGCGACAACCAAGAGCGACCTGGTGCACACCGACAATAGTGACCCACTCAATGTGGCATTGGGTGGTTCCATATACTTTAAGACGGCGCTGAGGGACTCCACGGGCTTCGTCACGGCTACGCCTATCAAGACAAAATCGATGGCCCCGGACGTGCTCAAGACGCGTATCAAGCAGCTTGAGACACTGACGGGGACCAAGGTCAAGCACGTCTGTCATGATGGTGCCAAGGAGTGTCACCAAGGACCTGAAGGCATGGTACGAGGACAAGGGCATCACGTCGGAGATGACGGCGCCGTACAAGTCACAGCAGAACGGCAAAGCGGAGCGGGTGAACCGCACGCTGATGGAGCGCGTGCGTGCTGCTCTGCTCGATGCGGGAGCGGAGGAAGAGCTGTGGGCTGAGGCGTTGGCCTCCGTCGTTCATGTTCTGAACCGGTCCCCCAAGGCGGGGCTGGACGTGACGCCGCTGGAGGCTCTAACGGGTCGACGCCCCAACGTCGCGGGATTCCGCGTTTGGGGGAGTCGGGCGTGGGCGCTCAAACCCAAGAAGCAGCAGCGTAAGCTGGAGCCAAGGACCGACGTCGGCCGCTTTGTCGGCTACACTGTCGGTGGCAAGGCCTACCGCATCCTCGAGGACGAGACGAACCAAGTCTTCGAGCGTCGAGACGTGCTGATGGAGGAGAACCCGGCTAAGGTCGAGACGTCGGCGGTCGGGCCAAGCGCTGGTCCCCGGCTAACTGCGGAGGCTGACGCCGACAGCGTCGACGGCACGGAAGGGGAAATGGACATGCTCGACGCCGAAGGCGGGCGTGGGGACGAGTACACCCCCGACGAAACTTCCACAAGCGACGAAGATGGCAGTCCTCCTTCCCTCGCTGAAGAGAGCGAGAAAGAGGACGATGACGGCGACGGTGACTCGACACCCTGGGTAGGTCAAGCACCTGCTGCCAGTGACAGCGTCGCACCGGGGCCTCGTCGCTCGAAGCGCAAGCCAGCTCCCAAGGTAACATGGTGGGAGAAGGAACCCAAGGCGTACCTGGCAAGCGGTACCGCGTCCGCGGCTGAGGAGGGCTGGGACTTGCACAAACCGCCTGCAAACGAGAAGGAGGCGCGCGCTCGTCCTGACTGGCCGCTGTGGAAGCAGGCCATTAAGGAGGAGGTGGCGGCACACAAGCACCTTGGCACCTGGTCCAAGACCAAGGGGAACAACAAGAATCAAGAGGCCATCAAGACGCGATTCGTGTTCGACATCAAGCACGACGCGGAGGGTAAGCTGACGCGCTACAAGGCTCGCCTCGTGGCCCCAGGTTTAAACAAAGTGCCTGGGCGGGACTTTGACGAGACGTGGGCGCCGGTGCCTAGCGCGGTTACCACACGGGCTTTTTTGCTGTGGCTGCAGTCACGGGCTGCGAGATTCACCACGTCGATGTCAAGACAGCATTCTTCAACGCAAAAATGGACAAGGAGATGTACATCAAACTCCCCGACGGTATCAAGCCGGAGGACGTGGACGAGATGCGTTGGCTCAATCAGGCGCTCTACGGGACGAAGCAGGCTGGGCGGCTGTGGGAATCAAGCTCGACAAGGAGCTCAAGAAGGACGGTGCAGTGCGATTCAGCGTGCACCCGTGCCTCTACGAGGGGTGCCACCCTGTGCACGGGCGCGTCTTTATTCTCGTGTACGTCGACAACCTGATCGTGGCCAGCAAGAAGCTGGCTGGAGTTGCTGCCGTCAAGCGCTCCGTGTCGGCAAAGTTCGATGTATGTGACTTGGAAGAGGTCAATTACGTCATTGGCATGAAGGTAATGCGTGACCGCGAGGCGAAGACGCTCACTCTGAGCAACCCGGGGCACACGGCGACGCTGCTGGAGGCGTTTGGGATAAACAACTCCACCCCAAGCAAGGCGCCAAAGGCGTGAGAGGTCAAGCTGACCAAGACCGGCGAGGACCTGCTGCCGGAGAGTTACCAGTACGCTGAGTTGGTCGGCTCCCTCCTCTACCTGTCCACCACGACAAGGCCGGACATCGCCTTTGCCGTGGGGGTGCTGTCGCG
>ENA-ORXM01005220-ORXM01005220.1-marine-metagenome-genome-assembly--contig:-NODE-5220-length-10512-cov-3.473215_pt1 | contig 10512 bp, 8 predicted proteins | sample MGYA00237867_ERZ511480 | MGnify/ENA primary metagenome ERZ511480 (study PRJEB26309, sample SAMN06266103) | marine metagenome | isolation source: Algal blade | place: United Kingdom:Sidmouth, United... | reverse complement strand
TGGTCGAGGGCATGCTGATCGGCTGCTACGCGATCCGCGCGAGCGTCGGCTACAACTACATGCGCGGCGAGTTCATGCACGAGGTGTACACGAACTTCTGCCAGGCGGTCGAGGATGCGCGCACGCACGGCTGGATGGGCAAGGACATCCGCGGCAAGGGGATCGACATCGACGTCATCCCGACGCTCGGCGCCGGCGCCTACATCTGTGGCGAGGAGACCGCGCTGCTCGAGAGTCTCGAGGGGAAGAAGGGCCAGCCGCGCTTCAAGCCGCCGTTCCCGGCGGGCTTCGGACTCTACGGGCGCCCGACGACGATCAACAACACCGAGTCGGTCGCCTCGGTGCCCGCCATCGTTCGCAACGGCCCGTCCTGGTTCAAGGAGATGGGTATCGAGAGCGCGGGAGGGCAGAAGTGCTTCTCGGTGTCGGGACACGTCGCGAAACCGGGGAACTTCGAGATCAATCTCGGTACCCCGTTCGCGACGCTACTCGAGCTCGCCGGCGGCATGAAGGACGGCATCCCGTTGAAGGCGGTGATCCCGGGCGGCTCCTCGGTGCCGGTGGTGCCCGGGGAGACGATGATGGCGACGAACATGGACTACGACTCGATCGCCAAGGGAGCGAACTCGATGCTCGGCTCGGGGGCGGTCATCGTCATGAACGAGACCACCGACATGGTGCAGGCGCTCCGGCGCATCTCGCGCTTCTACTTCTCGGAATCTTGCGGGCAGTGCACGCCCTGCCGCGAGGGCACGGGCTGGCTGTACCGGATGCTGACCCGGATCGTCGAGGGCCAGGGCCACCCCGAGGACATCGTCAAGCTCGAGGACGTGGCCGGCAAGATCGCCGGGCGCACGATCTGCGCGCTCGGGGACGCCGCGGCCATGCCGGTGCAGAGCTTCGTCAAGCACTACCGCCACGAGTTCGAGTATTACATCGCACACGGGCGTAGTCTGGTCGGGGAGCGGCTCGGCGGGACGGCCTCCGACGTGACCGCCGCCGCCTGAGTCACCCGACCCCATCCTGCCCGATCACAGGACGCCGACGACCCGATCCGATGAGCGACGACGAAGTGAACATCACCGTCGACGGCAAGCCGTTGACCGCCCGCAAGGGGCAGATGCTGATCGAGGTCACCGATGCGGCCGGCATCGACGTGCCGCGTTTCTGCTACCACCGCAAGCTCTCGGTCGCAGCCAACTGCCGCATGTGTCTGGTCGAGGTGGAGAAGGCGCCGAAGCCGCTGCCGGCCTGCGCGACGCCGGTGATGCCCGACATGGTCGTGCGCACCGCCTCGAAGCTCGCCCGGGAGGCGCAGCGCGGCACGATGGAGTTCCTGCTGATCAACCACCCGCTCGACTGCCCGATCTGCGACCAGGGCGGGCAGTGCGAGCTGCAGGACGTGGCGATGGGCTACGGCAACGGCGCCTCGCAGTACACCGAGGGCAAGCGCGTCGTCTTCGACAAGTACATCGGCCCGCTGATCTCGACGGCGATGACGCGTTGCATCCACTGCACGCGCTGCGTGCGCTTCGGAGAGGAGATCGCCGGTATCCGCGAGCTCGGCATGACCGGTCGGGGCGAGAACTCCCGCATCGGCACCTACATCGAGAAGGCGGTGGTCTCCGAGCTCTCGGGCAACGTGATCGACATCTGCCCGGTCGGGGCGCTGACCGAGCGCCCCTCGCGCTACACGGCACGTGCCTGGGAGCTCCGCCAACAACCGGCCGTCGCGCCGCACGACTCGCTCGGCTCGAACGTCTCGGTGCACCTCGACGGGCAGACGGTCAACCGTGTCGTGCCGCGCGACAACGAGTCGATCAACGAGGTCTGGATCTCCGATCGTGACCGTTTCGCCTACGCGGGGCTCCGGAGTCCCGATCGGACCACGGTGCCGCTCGTGCGCACGGGCGGGGATCTGGTGCCTGCCGACTGGCCGACGGCGCTGGCCGCGGCGGCGCACGCTCTGCGGGGCGAGGGCGACGGGCTCGGCGTGCTCGCCTCGGCCTCGATCCCGCTCGAGGAGCTCTATCTCGCCCAGAAGCTCGGTCGCGCGCTCGGTTCCCCGCATGTCGATCACCGTCTCGGGCAGCTCGACTTCTCCACCGAGGAGGCGGCCCCCGTCATGCCCTGGCTCGGTATGCCGATCAGCGATCTCGAGACGCTCGATGCCGCCCTGTTCGTCGGTTCGAACCTCAGGAAGGATCAGCCGATCGCCGCGCTTCGGCTCAGGAAGGCGGCGCTCGCCGGTGCACGGGTGAGCTTCCTGAACCCGCGCCACTTCCCGCTGCACTTCGACGCGGCCGAGCGGGTCACGGTACGGGCGGACCGCATGGTCGCCGAGCTCGCCGCCGTCGCGCGGGCCGCCGGCGCCGACCTCTCGGGCATGGCGGGCGCGCCCGAGGGCGACGAGGCGGGGCGGGTGCGCGCCGAGCGCATCGCCGAGGCGCTCTCCGCGGGCGAGCGGAGCGCCGTCTTCGTCGGCAACATCGCGGTCTCGCATCCCGCCTACGGCCAGCTCCTGTTCCTCGCCAACCGCCTCGCCCGCGCCACCGGGGCGACGCTCGCGATGCTGCCCGAACGCTCGAACACGGCCGGTGCCTGGCTCGCCGGCGTGCTCCCGCACCGAGCCCCCGGCGGAGCGCCGGCTCCGAGCCGTGGGCTCGATGCCCGGCGCATGCTCGAGCGTCCGCGGGACCGCTATCTGCTCGTCGGCTGCGAGCTGGAGCTCGACGCGGCCGATCCGGCCGGCGCCATGGCGGCGCTCGGCGAGGCGAGCGGTGTCGTCAGCCTGAGCGCCTTTCTCTCCGACGGGCTCCGCGAGCACGCCGACGTCGTGTTGCCGGTGGCGACCTTCACCGAGACCTTCGCCACCTACGTCAACGCCGCCGGCATCTGGCAGAGCACGCGCGGCATGACGCCGCCCCCCGGAGAGGCCCGCCCGGCCTGGAAGGTGTTCCGTGTGCTCGCCGAGGCGCTCGGGCTCGAGGGCTTCGCCCACGACTCCCCCGAGGCCGTCGCCCGCGAGCTGCAGGGGCAATGCACGGACGTGACGCTGGACAACCTGACCACCATCGACGAGGTGGCGCCGTATCGGGCGAACGGTCACGGTGTCGGTACGGGGGAGGCCGGCAGCGGTGCCGGAACGGACGGGAGCGGCGATCGTGGCGAGGAGGGCGGCGGGGCGAACGGGCATTCGACGGGCGCTCGGCGCACGCTGCTGCGCGCCGGGGAGACTCCGGTTCACGCGGTCGACCCACTCGTGCGGCGATCCCTGCCGTTGCAGAAGTCGCACGACGGGCGTCAGGCCTTCGCGTCGCTCGGGTCGGCCGAGTGGGAACGGCTCGGGCTCGGTGAGGGCGGCATCGTGGCGCTTCGCCAAAGCCGTCCCGACGGCGGCGAGGGGCAGAGCGTGACCCTCCCCGCGAGGCTCGACGACGGGGTGCCCGAGGGCTGTGTCTGGGTGCCGACGGGGCTCGCCGAGACGCGGGCGCTCGGCGAGCTGTTCGGGCCGATCGAGATCAGCGTGGCGACGCCGGCCTCGGCGGGGCTTCCGACGGCGAAGCTGCCACCGGCGGAGAGCGTCGGCGAAGGGGGCGGTTCGGGGAACGCGGGCTCGGCCGCCGAGGAGCGCCGCTGATCATGGATGCGCTGATCCTCACCGTCACGACGCTGTTCAAGATCGTCCTCGTCCTCGTCCCGCTGATCTTGTGCGTGGCCTACCTGACCCTCGCCGAGCGGCGGGTCATCGGCTCGATGCAGAACCGGATCGGGCCCAACCGGGTGGGCTTCCAGGGACTGGGGCAGCCGTTCGCGGACGTCTTCAAGCTGCTCTTGAAGGAGGTCATCGTCCCGACCAACGCCTCGCGCTTTCTGTTCCTGACGGCGCCGATCCTCTCCCTCGCCCCCGCGCTCGCCGCCTGGGCGGTGGTGCCGTTCGCCGACGGCCTGGTGCTCGCCGACATCAACGCGGGCCTCCTCTACGTCCTCGCGATGACCTCCCTCGGCGTCTACGGCGTGATCATCGCCGGCTGGGCCTCGAACTCGAAGTACGCCTTTCTCGGCTCGATGCGCTCGGCCGCGCAGATCGTCGCCTACGAGATCGCGATGGGCTTCGCGCTGATCGGCGTGCTGATGATGGCCGGGAGCCTCAACCTCGGGGAGATCGTCCGGGCGCAGTCAGGTGGTTTGTTCCACTGGTACCTGTTCCCGCTCCTGCCGCTGGCGATCGTCTATTTCATCTCGGGGGTGGCCGAGACCAACCGCGCGCCGTTCGACGTGGCCGAGGGGGAGAGCGAGATCGTCGCCGGTTTCCACGTCGACTACTCGGGGGCGGCCTTCGCGACGTTCTTCCTCGCCGAGTACGCCAACATGATCATGATCTCGGCGCTGATGTCGATCATGTTCCTCGGCGGCTGGCTCTCGCCCATCGACGGGGTCGGGGACGGTATCTGGTGGTTCGTCGGCAAGACGGCGGCGATGCTGTTCGTCTTCCTCTGGCTCCGAGCGACGTTCCCGCGCTACCGCTACGATCAGATCATGCGCCTCGGCTGGAAGGTCTTCATCCCGATCACGATCCTCTGGATCGCGGTGATCGGCTTCGCCATCTGGTTCGAGATCCCCCCCTGGTTCGACCGTGTCCGCTGACCCGCCGGACAGACCTCGATAGCCCCTGGATAGATCATGACCGGACAGATCGCCAACTACTTCAAGAGCTTCACTCTCTGGGAGCTGCTCAAGGGCATGAGCCTGACGGGGAAGTACTTCGTCAAGGGCAGCGTGACGATCCAGTACCCCGAGGAGAAGACCCCCCAGTCGCACCGCTTCCGCGGGCTGCACGCGCTCCGGCGCTATCCCAACGGGGAGGAGCGCTGCATCGCCTGCAAGCTCTGCGAGGCGGTCTGCCCCGCGCTCGCGATCACCATCGACTCCTCCGAGCGCGCCGACGGCACCCGACGCACGACGCGCTACGACATCGATCTGTTCAAGTGCATCTTCTGCGGCTTCTGCGAGGAGGCCTGCCCGGTCGACTCGATCGTCGAGACGCGCATCTACGAGTATCATTTCGAGAACCGAGGCGAGCAGATCATGACCAAGGACAAGCTGCTCGCCATCGGAGATCGTTACGAGGCCGAGATCGCCGCCGATCGGGCGGCGGATGCCGCCTACCGCTGAGAGCGTCGGCGAAGGCGTCGTGCGGGCCTTCCGCCGGACCCTCCCGCCGTACCGCCCGCACCGCCCCGAGGCGGCACGCCGACACGGCACGGCCCGCGCCGCGGGTCGCCGCCGGTTTCCGACCCGTCCGCCCCCGCGGACGGCCCTCCCGCCGGACATCGGCCCGTCCGGTGCCGCCAGCCGCCCGAGCGTGGACCCACCGTGACCTTCGAGCTGATCGTCTTCTACCTGTTCGCCCTGATCATGGTGTTCTCCGCCGCACGCGTGATCACGGTGAGCAACCCCGTGTACGCGGCGATGTTCCTGGTGCTCACGTTCTTCACGGCGGCGGGGATCTGGATGCTGCTGGAGGCGGAGTTCCTGGCCATCACGCTGGTGCTGGTCTACGTCGGTGCGGTCATGGTGCTGTTCCTGTTCGTCGTCATGATGCTCGACGTGAACGTGGTGCCGCTCCGGGAGGGGTTCGTGCGCTATCTCCCGGTCGGCATCCTCGTCGGCGTGGTCATGTTCGTCGAGATCCTGTTCCTGATCACCCAGCGCTACTTCCGCGCCGAGCACTACCCGGTGCCTCCTCGGGCGGGCGAGGAGGTCAGCAACACCGAGATGCTCGGGCGGCTTCTCTACAGCGACTACCTGTTCCAGTTCGAGATCGCGGCGATCATCCTGCTGGTCGCGATCGTCGCGGCGATCGCGTTGACGATGCGCCGGCGCCCGGACACCAAGTACCAGAGCCCGGGAAAGCAGGTGCAGGTCACCAAGGCCGAGCGGTTGCGCGTGGTCAGCATGGAGAGCGAGAAGCGATGATCACCCTCTCCCACTACCTCGGGCTCGGGGCGATCCTGTTCTGCCTCTCGGTCGTCGGGATCTTCCTCAACCGCAAGAACGTCATCATCCTGCTGATGTCGATCGAGCTGATGCTGCTCTCGGTCAACATGAACTTCGTCGCCTTCAGCCACTTCCTCGGCGACGGGGCGGGGCAGATCTTCGTTTTCTTCATCCTGACCGTCGCCGCCGCCGAGGCCGCCATCGGGCTCGCGATCCTGGTGGTGCTGTTCAGGAACCGCGCGACGATCAACGTCGCCGATCTCGACGAGCTCAGGGGATGAGGGCATGAAGTTTCTCTACACGCTCGTCCCGCTCGCGCCGCTCCTCGCCGCGATCGTCGCCGGGTTCTTCGGGCGCCGTATCGGGCGGGTCAACGCGCACCGCGTCACGATCGCGGGCGTCGCGTTCGCCTTCCTGCTCTCCTGCTACGCCTTCGTGCACGTCGTGCTCGGGGACGCTCCGGTCTTCGACGAGTCGATCTATACCTGGCTGGTCTCGGGCGGCATCCGCTTCGAGATCGGCTTCCTGGTCGACGAGCTGACCGTGCTGATGATGCTGGTCGTGACCTTCGTCTCGCTGATGGTGCACGTCTACACGATCGGCTACATGGCCGACGATCCGGGCTACCAGCGCTTTTTCAGCTACATCTCGCTGTTCACCTTCTCGATGCTGATGCTGGTGATGTCGAACAACTTCCTCCAGCTGTTCTTCGGCTGGGAGGCGGTCGGCACGGTCTCCTATCTCCTGATCGGGTTCTGGTACACGAAGGAGTCGGCGATATTCGCCAACATGAAGGCCTTCCTGGTCAACCGCGTCGGCGACTTCGGCTTCCTGCTCGGCATCGCCTGCATCGTCCTCTACACCGACAGCCTGCACTACGCCGACGCCTTCGCCGCGGCGCCTTCCCTCGAGGGCGAGACGATGACGATCCTCGGAGGTCTCGAATGGCAGGTGCTGAGCGTCATCTGCATCCTCCTCTTCATCGGCGCGATGGGAAAGTCCGCCCAGGTGCCGCTGCACGTCTGGCTTCCCGACTCGATGGAGGGCCCGACGCCGATCTCCGCGCTCATCCACGCGGCGACGATGGTCACGGCCGGCATCTTCATGGTCGCGCGCATGTCCCCCGTGTTCGAGCTCTCCGAGACCGCGCTCTCCTTCGTCGTCGTCATCGGCGCGCTGACCGCCTTCTTCATGGGGCTCGTCGGCATGGTGCAGAACGACATCAAGCGAGTGGTGGCCTACTCGACGCTCTCCCAGCTCGGCTACATGACCGTCGCGCTCGGGGTCTCGGCGTACTCGGCGGCAATCTTCCACCTCATGACCCATGCCTTCTTCAAGGCATTGCTGTTCCTCGCCGCGGGCTCGGTGATCATCGCGATGCATCACGAGCAGGACATCCGGAAGATGGGCGGGCTGAGGAAGTACCTGCCGATCACCTACTGGACGACACTGATCGGGTCGCTGGCGCTGATCGGCTTTCCCGGGTTCTCCGGCTTCTTCTCGAAGGACGTGATCATCGAGGCGGTGCACGCCGCCGAGATCCCGGGGGCGACCTACGCCTACTGGTGCGTGCTCGGCGGCGTCTTCGTCACCGCCTTCTACAGCTTCCGCCTCTTCTTCCTCGTCTTCCACGGCGAGGAGCGCTTCGACGAGCACGTCCGCGAGCATCTGCACGAGCCGCCGGGCGTCGTGACCTGGCCGCTGATCCTGCTCGCTATCCCGTCGCTGCTGATCGGTGCGTTCACGCTCGGCATCGTGGTCTACGGGGACTTCTTCGAGGACACGATCCCGTTCATCGCCGAGGGCCACGGGGTCATCGCCGAACTCGCCGCCGAGTACCACGGGCCGATCGCGTTCATCGTCCACGCGATGAGCCAGCCGCCGGTCTGGATCGCGCTCGCCGGAGTCGCGACCGCCGCGTTCTTCTATCTCGTGGCGCCGTCCGTTCCGGCGGCCCTCGACCGGAACCTCGGCTTCCTCCGTCGCCTGCTCGAGAACAAGTACGGCTTCGACGACTTCAACCAGAAGGTGTTCGCGGGCGGTGCGCTCGGGCTCGGGCGGCAGCTCTGGGAGAAGGGCGATGTGCGGCTGATCGACGGGGCGCTGGTGAACGGATCGGCCGGGCGGATCGGTGCGCTGGCGTCCATCGGTCGCGGGCTCCAGAGCGGCATGCTGTTTCACTACGCCTTCGCGATGATCATCGGCCTGCTCGCCATGCTGACCTGGTTCCTGTTCTTCGTCTGATGCCAGTCTCGCCGCAGCCTGGCTCGCACCACCGTCATCCCGTGGTCGTCCACGTCACCGCCCGCGCCGGCGTCTTCATCGCCGACCGCCGTCCACGAACCGGAAGCCACTCTTGAACGACTCGAGCCTGCCACTTCTCAGTCTGACGATCTGGCTGCCGATCCTGTCGGGGATCGCGATCACCGCGCTGGGTGGCGGGCGGGCGCGCATGGCCGCCCTGGTGGCGTCCGTGCTGACCTTCCTGGTGAGCCTGCCGTTGTACGTCGGCTTCGACCGCGACACCGCGGCGATGCAGTTCGTCGAGAACCTGGACTGGCTGCCGGGCTTCGGGGTGAGCTATGCGCTCGGCATCGACGGCATCTCGATGCCGCTCATCGTGCTGACGACGCTGATCAACGTCGTCGTCGTGATCAGTGCCTGGGTGATCATCACCGACCGGCAGGCGATGTACCTCGGCGCCTTCCTGATCATGACCGGCCTCATGGTCGGCGTGTTCAGCGCCATGGACGCGATTCTCTTCTACGTGTTCTTCGAGGCCACGCTGATCCCGATGTTCCTGATCATCGGCATCTGGGGCGGACCGAACCGCGTCTACGCGACGGTCAAGTTCTTCCTCTACACCTTCCTCGGCTCGGTGTTCATGCTCGTCGCGCTGATCTGGATGGGTCGTGAGGCCGACTCGTTCTCGGTGCTCGCCCTGCACGACCTGCCACTCGATGCACGCGCGCAACTGCTCGTCTTCCTGGCCTTCCTCGCCGCCTTCGCCGTCAAGATCCCGATGTGGCCGGTCCACACCTGGCTGCCGGATGCACACGTCGAGGCGCCGACCGCGGGCTCGGCCGTGCTGGCGGCGATCATGCTCAAGATGGGCGGCTATGGCTTCCTGCGCTTCAGCCTGCCGATCGCGCCCGACGCGAGCGCGCGCATGGATACCTTCATGATCGTGATCTCGCTGATCGCGGTGGTCTACATCGGCTTCGTGGCGCTGGTTCAGCGCGACATGAAGAAGCTGATCGCCTACTCCTCGATCTCGCACATGGGGTTCGTGACGCTGGGCATCTTCATCGTCTTCCGCCTGATCGCGAACGACGACATCCCGGGCACGGCGCTCGGCATGGAAGGGGCGATCATCCAGATGGTCTCCCACGGCTTCATCTCCGCCGCGATGTTTCTCTGCGTGGGCGTCATGTACGACCGGATCCACAGCCGCCAGATCGCCGACTACGGTGGCGTGATGAACACCATGCCGATGTTCGGCGCCTTCATGATCTTCTTCTCCATGGCCAACGCGGGCCTGCCGGGCACCTCGGGCTTCGTTGGCGAGTTCATGGTCATCCTCGCGGGCTTCCGGGCCCACTTCTGGATCGCCTTCCTCGCGGCCCTGACGCTGATCCTCGGCGCGGCCTACACGCTGTGGATGGTCAAGCGGGTCATCCTCGGTCCGATCGGCAACGACCGGGTCGCCGCGCTGACCGACATCGACCGGCGCGAGTTCTGGATGCTCGGCATCCTCGCCGGCTTCGTGCTGCTCATCGGCCTGTGGCCCGACCTGATCGGCGCCGTGATGCACGCCTCGGTGGAGAATCTCGTGCAGCACATCTCCCAGCCCAAGTACTGAGACCGCCCGCATGGACAACCTCGCGCTCGCGAGTCCCGAGATCTTCCTGCTGGCGGCCACCTGCCTGGTGCTCGTGATCGGCCTGTTCGTGGATCCGTACCGCCAGGCCGTGTACTGGCTGAGCCAGGCGACGCTCGTCGTCACGCTCCTGCTCGCCTTCGGGCAGACCGCACTCGCGCTGCACGTGCCCGTAACACATCCCAGCGAGGCCCTATTCGGCGCGCCTAACGGCTACTTCCTAGGTGATCTCACACCAGCACAGAACTTTGTCTTGGCCGAGCATCTTCGCATCAACCATGCATATGAACTGATGGGTCTCGGAGCAAGCCTCATCGACTTTATCCGAGCAGACCCGGCCGACAAAGACGACGTTGCCGCAGTGCTCGACAGCGTTGCTTGGCTCTACCGCGACTGGAACGACACCAGCGGCGAGTGGCACGATCCTGTACCGGGGCTTAAGGCTTCCGCCACTGGATCACGACTGCTGTTCCTCGGCTACAGCGGCGCATAGTTCGAGCGGCCAAGAGCAAACAAGTGCTGAAGGCCTTGCCGTTGCGCCGGCAACAATCAACCTAGTACGCCCGGCCGCTGCGCACGCACAGCAGCCGCCAACACGGTGATTATGCGGCACCGCTCAACACAATGAGGGC
>ENA-ORXM01005219-ORXM01005219.1-marine-metagenome-genome-assembly--contig:-NODE-5219-length-10516-cov-3.530990_pt1 | contig 10516 bp, 8 predicted proteins | sample MGYA00237867_ERZ511480 | MGnify/ENA primary metagenome ERZ511480 (study PRJEB26309, sample SAMN06266103) | marine metagenome | isolation source: Algal blade | place: United Kingdom:Sidmouth, United... | reverse complement strand
CACCTTCAATAAGAGAATACTAAAACGAATGAAACCAACCCATGCTGTCACTCTAACCAACTGCTTCTAACAATCTACATCGAGTAAAGCATTAAAAAAAACGTTACTATCATTACACGCAAGCAAACTATCACGAGATGAAGAATACAAACCACGGAGTTAGTCGTAGTAATTATCATGACATTCTACCATTTACCATCGTTGTACTATTAATCTTTGGACTTTCTCATTGGTCTTTTGCCCAAACCTCACTTGAGCAAATACAACTTGAACCTGGAGAATACACAGTAGGCTTTCAGCATTATACAAGCAACGACAGTACGAGAACGTACACCCGCATTTACGACTATAGCAATGAGGTGTTAACAAGACCAATACCAGTGAGTATTTGGTATCCCTCTTCCCAAGAAGTGAAAGCGAACGAACCTTTACATATCTTGGATTACTTAGTGATTCTTAAAGAAGAGGAAGAATGGGAGCACCTACCAAATAATTTTATTTTGGATTGGTTTTATTATGCAAACACAGATCAAAATAAAAAACATCTTTCCGATAAAACAACAGCTTATCGGGAAATCGCTTTCAGTTCAGAAAAGCATCCTGTTGTCATCTATGCGCCGAGCTTTCAAGCTTCTTCAATAGAAAATTTTGCGTTATGCGAATTTCTAGCAAGTCATGGTTATATCGTCATTTCAAGCCCAAGTCGTGGTACTGAAACACGCTGGTTTAGTCAAAACAGGGCGAAAGAAATGGAAACCCAAGCAAGAGATGTTGAGTTTTTGATCGAAGAAATTCAAAAAATACCATCTGCAGACGCGACCAATATTGCTTTAATTGGATTTAGTTTCGGCGGGTTGTCAAACGTTATCGTTCAAAATCGTAACGACCATGTGAAAGCAATCGTTAGTCTTGACGGTTCAGAAAGGTATCAATATAGTCTGCTTACTTCGTCTCCATTTTTTAGTGAAGAAAAGTTTGATGTTCCCTATCTACACATGGCGCAAAAAGATATTCCGGAGCTAGTGTTAAAAGAAGACAATATCGATTCTTTACTCAACAGTGAATTTGTGCTTTATGATAGTTTATCGCAAAGCCAAGCTTACAAATTGAAATTCCATGATTTAACTCATTCTCACTTTAGTACCTTAGGCGTGCTCTTTAGCAATAGAGATAGTAGGCAAGATAAAGCTGATGCAAAAATTATGCATTCTTACAACTTGGTTTCAAGTTACACCTTGCATTTTTTAAATGCAGTAATAAACAATATGCCCGAAGCTTTTGACTTTGTTGAGAAGCAAGCTAATCATGAGGAAATGGGAACACAACTGGTTTCGGTAGAACAAAAGAAGCCACTACCCAAAATGTTTTCGTTTCAAGATTTTAACAACCTCGCTTCGAAACAGCACTACAAAGAGTTGTTGACACTTTATGAAACCGTCATTACGCTCTACCCATCTTTTGTTATATCAGAGGGCGATTTAAATACTGTAGGCTTGCAGCTTGTTTTCAATCCAAACAAATCGCAACAGGGAATTGACGTGTTTTTACTAGCCACACAGCTTTTTCCAAACTCTGCAAATTTATTTGATAGTTTAGCTGAAGGGTATTTATACATTGGTGAGGAAGAAAAGGCTATCGATAACTTTAAAAAATCTCTGGCGCTAAATCCTCAAAATCAAAATGCCATCAACCGCCTAGAGCAACTCGTGCAATAACTTCTTCTCGGCTGCTAAAGCAACCTATTTTCTAACAGGTTTCGAAGCCCCCGATTTTTCAATGCTAAACATATTCCCACACATACACACTACTTTTACAAAAAAATAATTCAATGCGTCACCTCATTTTTATTGCTGTTTCAATTCTCAGCTTCTCTTTCTTTTCTTGTGAAATAAATACTGAAACTCATTTCAATAAAGATTTTTCTGGCTCATCTAGTACAACGATTGACCTGAGTGAAATGATGGGCTTATTGGGTTCCTTTGCCGAAGAAGGCGAAGAAAATGATCTTGATTCTTTATTTATGTTCTTTGATGGCTCTGCACAAGATCCAGAAATGACTCAGTCTCTAGATAGTATGAAGCTTGTTTTAGAGGAAGCCGGCATGGAAAACTTCGCATTCGATAGGGCAGGAGAGTATGGTCTTACAATGAGTTTCGATTTTGATGACTATACTGTCTTAAACCAGGGAGACACCTTTACGGCGTTAATGGAGAATTTAAACCTCGGTGATTCTATGGAAGAAGATTCAAGCAATCCCTTCGATTCGATGTCGTCAAACATGCACATAGAACGTGATGGGAGATGGCTGATCATCGATTTTATGGGTGGAATGAACTATGACGAGTTTTTGGCTGATGTACAAGCCGAGATGGATGAAGCCGCCAAGATGGAGAATGGTGATGTGGGCTTAACCGCAGAACAATCTTTAGAAATGGGACTCGGTATGATGGGTAGCATGTATTCGATTAGCCAGACCTTTAGCTTCGACAAAAAAATTAAAGACATTGAATCTACGCTTCCTTATACACAGTCAAAGAAAAAAGTAACGCTGAGTTATAGTATTTCTGACTTGTTCGATACCTTGAAAGAAGAAAACGAGGCTGTATTGAAAGTTAAGCTATAGGCCGTTTACGATAAAAATTCTTTTCTTGCAAGCGCATCCTAATGACACCAAGTGCCGCTTCGTTAATAATTGATCCATCCATTTTAGATTGACCGCGCACTCTATCTATAAAGGTGATTGGCACTTCAGCCAGCTGTTTGCCCAATCTGAATGCTGCGTACTTCATTTCTATTTGAAAAGAATACCCCACAGAAGAAATTTTTCGTAAGTCAATTTCTTCTAACACACTTCTATGATAACAAACAAAGCCTGCCGTTGGATCTTTCACAGGTAATCCCGTAATCATTCTGGCGTATAATGCACCGCCATAACTTAAAATTCGTCGATCAAGTGGCCAATTCTCAATCTTTCCTTCCCGCACATATCTAGAACCTACAACAACATCAGCTCCTTGTTGTGCTTTATCAATCAGCCTGCGCACATGTTTTGGGTTGTGAGAAAAATCTGCATCCATCTCAATGATATACTTGTAATCATGCTCAAGTGCCCAATTAAACCCGGCAATGTAAGCCGTGCCCAAGCCACTTTTCTCTGCCCGTACCAATAAATGAAGCTTGTTATTTAATGTTGGAATGAGTTCTTTAACAACAGAAGCAGTACCATCAGGCGAAGAGTCATCTACCACAAGAATGTGCACATCATGATAACATTCAAATGTTTTATGAATGATGGCAGAGATATTCTCGATCTCATTAAAAGTGGGTATTATTATAATATTTTTAACCAAACGTTAGTTATTCTTTATAAGTTGAGAATGTTCTTCTTGTTTGAAGTTGTATGTTTGCTTCGAAAAGGATACATACTTTGCTCAATAATGTTACAAAAGTAATTAGATGAAAAACTTAATTGGAATAATTGCCCTATTTGCGATCATAACTTTGACTTCTTGCAACAGAAATGGTTGCCCGAATAAACTAGAAGCCGAATCTCCCGAAATAGAGATCGTAGAATAACTATTTTTTTTCTTTCATTGTCCATGTAAACCGAAATGTTGAGACAACCTCACCATCTTGGTTTATACCTGTCGTTAACAGTTCAATCACTTCGCCTTCATCGCTTGTGAGAATTTTCTCGAACACGCTGTCTAACTTTTCGCCTTGCTCACAAGTAAACGAAATGGTACCCGTTGCTTTTTTACTAAACTCTGCTTGCATATTGTAAACCAACATAGAAACTCGTTTGGGCTTAGCTTGGTTAACGCGATCCATCACTAATAATCCGGTACTCAGTTCGGCAGCCATGGCTTGTGCCGCAAAATACATTGACCGAAATGGGTTTTTTGTCCAGTGATTGTGTGTGATACTCACTGTCGCTTTTTCATCATTAATTTCAGTCACTTTCAAACCGGCAACATAGGCAAGCGGTAATTGTTTAAGCTTAAATAACTTGAACTTGAAGCTGTTCGTTACCTGTTCTCTGAATTTGCTCAAAACAATTCTCTTTAGTGGATTGTAAATGTAGAGTATTCATCATACAAAAAATACAGAGTGTGATTAAGACAACTTAGCACGCAGAAAGAAAACATGAATATACCTTTGCAAAAATTGAACTTATGATCACGCCCGATACGCAACTTGTAGAAAAACAAACAGACACCGAAGATTTTCTGCCCCTCAAAGGCACAGATCATGTCGAATTTTACTGTGGTAATGCCAAACAAAGTGCATATTACTTTCAAAGTGCGTTTGGCTTCGATTTGGTTGCATATGCCGGTCCAGAAACTGGTGTGAAAGACAGATCTTCATACGTGTTGCAGCAAAACAAGCTTCGCTTTGTACTCACTACATCACTGCATCCTGATACCGAAATTGCCAATCATGTAAACAAACATGGCGATGGTGTAAAAGTGTTAGCCTTGTGGGTAGATGATGCAAAAAAATCTTTTGAAGAAACGGTGGCGAGAGGAGCAACAGCTGTGATTGAACCAACTACACATACCGATGAGTATGGCGAAGTTGTCATATCTGCCATTAAAACTTATGGCGAAACCATTCACAAATTTGTGGAACGTAAAAATTATGATGGCGCGTTTTTACCAGGTTTCGAACGGGCAAAATCTTCCTTCTCGGTAGAAGCTGTTGGCCTACAATATGTTGATCACTGCGTGGGCAATGTTGAGCTTGGTGACATGAATAAATGGGTGAAATTTTACGAAGACGTCATGGGCTTTAAACTGCTTATCACCTTTGATGATGATGACATTTCTACCGAATATTCGGCGCTAATGAGCAAGGTTGTGAGCAATGGTAATGGCTTTGTGAAATTTCCGATAAACGAGCCAGCTGATGGAAAACGAAAAAGCCAGATAGAAGAATATATTGAATTTTACCGCGGTGCTGGTGTACAACACATTGCCATAGCAACAAATGACATTATTGAAACCATTCACGAACTACGGAGACGTGGCGTAGAGTTTTTATACGTGCCCGAAACCTATTATGATGACTTATCAGACAGAGTAGGGGAGATCAATGAAGATATTGAGCGATTAAAAGAGTTAAACATTCTTGTAGATAGAGACGATGAAGGTTACTTGCTCCAAATTTTCACCAAACCAATTCAAGATAGACCAACTGTATTTTTTGAGTTTATTCAACGAGAAGGTGCACGTAGCTTTGGTAAAGGAAACTTTAAGGCGCTTTTTGAAGCCATAGAACGAGAGCAGGAGAGAAGAGGCAACCTATAGTTTTTTCCGAAAAAGCTCCTTATCTCAGCAAATAACTAATGCCGCTTAATTCAGCTTGCTCATTATTGTTCTCATAAACAATATGATACAGGAATTGGCCACTATGTGCCTCGCCGTTTTGATAACTGCCATTCCAGTAGTTTGAAGAATTGCTACTTGAAAAGTTAAACGCACTGTAAATCAAATTGCCCCAGCGGTTATAAATGGCATATTCCAAAACCTCAACTGTGATGTTCTCTGGCGTCAACACTTTGAAAAATTCATTATTACCATTGCCGTTTGGTGCAAATGATAAGGGAACGAGAATCACTTCTTGTAGATCACAGTTGTCTTCAATTGTAAACTCAAATTCGAGTGGACAACCATTCTCATCGCTCACCTGTAATGTGTGATCGCCACTAGAAATTCCATCAATCGCTTGAGAAGTAACTGGTTGTAGTTCATCAATTTGAAATTGCAGATTATCACCACTCAAAATAGAAATTTCAATACTTCCTGCCGATGTACACGTGGCATTAAATACCTCAAATTCGACATCGAAATCTATATCCTCGTTTATGATCGTTATAGTCTCAGAATAATCACAATCCCTATCATCAATAGCAAGTAGGGTATAGTCGCCTGGTATAAGGTCTGTGAAAACTGGGTTGTCAGTGGCCGCAGCGCCATTGAGGCTAAACTGTAAATTCTGACCACCGTTAACAATCACTTCAATTGAACCCCTATCTGTACATGTAGCATTGGTAATTTGCGGTGTCACGTCAATAGGAATATACGTCTCAATTGCAAACTCAAATTCTTGGGCGCAATCGTTCACGTCTGTTACAACAAGGGTATAGTTATCTGGAGGCAAGTTTGTATAAGATGGATTCGAAATTGGTGACTCTCCATTCAAACTAAATAACAAACCTTCACCATCGATAATATGAATGTCAACCGAGCCAGTTTGATTGCAGTCTGGTTGGTTCACCGTCAGTTCAACATCAATAGCAGAAGAAGCTCTTAGCTCATCTTCACTTGTTGAACCAAAAACAACTTCATTAATTCTGCATATCTCAGAAGATGTTTCGGCTTCTAAATCCAAGGAATATAAAATTGATGGCCTAGATTGACCTGTTAAGGCATGAGTGAGTTGAACGTCGCAGTTTACATACTCAGTGTTAATTGCCCAAATGGGTTTTTCAGCAGTAAACCACGGTAACGCTATACTTGCGCCTGGTTCTGCCAAGTTTATTTCAATGATATTCTCTGTTGAGCCTGCGTACAAAACCCCTTTTCGAAACGACAGATCACCTTCAATTTCGAACTCAATATTGCCAATATAAAGTTCTGAACCCGTAGTTGGATTGTATGTAACGAGGTCACCATCTTGCTCGCCTATATATAAATTGCCATTCACGCTCGATGCCATTGCTGTGTAAATAGTTCCTGGCTGTCTATTTAGCTCATAAATGAAAGTTGAAGTGCCCGTAGCTTGATTCATCTCAAATATGCTACCGCTGCTTCTGATACCGTATAAATTGCCGTTTGGGTGAAGGGCAATATCGGTATAACTGTGCGGAAAACGATTGATGATGCTATATTCACAAGTAGTTGGGTCGAAAGATACTAATTCATTGCCTTGCAAATACAATAACATGCCTTGGCCAATTGATGTAAAGGTCGATGCTACCAAAAAGTATAAGAGTAATAATCTTGCCATTAAACGACGGCAAAAGTAACGGCAATCGCTATTGAAATGCTGAGAATTTCGTCTTCTTACCAAGTTGATCAGCGTTTACTTTTTTAACATATCTTCAACACATTCATGTGTTCTAGGCTATTTTGTATGTGTATCTTTGCACCTCGAAAAAAAGGACTTAAATGCTCAACGTAAATAATGTAACCCTTCAGTTTGGAAAACGTGTGCTTTTTGATGAGGTGAATATTAAATTCAACCACGGTAATTGCTATGGTGTTATTGGTGCAAACGGTGCCGGAAAATCTACTTTTTTAAAGATATTAAGCGGCGAAATTTCTCCCAATTCGGGCAATATTGATTTAGATCACGGAAAACGTATGGCCGTGCTCAGTCAAGATCACTTTAAGTTTGACGAATACAAAGTGCTCGACACCGTAATTATGGGCCACAGCCAACTTTATGGCTTAATGACAGAAATTAACAGCATTTACGCAGACCCAGAAGTTACCGAAGATGAAATGATGCGTGCCGCAGAACTAAGCGAAACATACGGCGAAATGGGCGGTTGGAATGCAGAAAGCGATGCGGCTGAACTGCTTAGCAACATGGGCGTAACCGAAGACAAACACCATTTGTTGGTGAAAGACTTAGGTGGTTCTGATAAGGTGAAGGTGTTACTTGCTCAAGCGTTGTTTGGCAATCCTGATCTCCTTATTCTCGATGAGCCTACCAACGATTTGGACACCAAGACAATTTACTGGCTCAGCGACTTTCTCGCCGATTTTAAGAACACCGTGATTGTTGTTTCGCATGATCGTCACTTCTTGGATATGGTATGTACACACATTGTTGATATTGATTTTCAGAAAATTACCTTATACAGAGGAAATTATACTTTTTGGTATGAAAGTTCTCAATTGTTGTTGAAACAACGGGCAGACAAGAACAAGAAAACAGACGCTAAACGTAAAGAATTACAAGAATTTATACAGCGGTTTAGTGCCAACGCTTCTAAGAGTAAGCAAGCAACCAGTAGAAAGAAAGCGTTAGAAAAGCTCAATTTCGATGAAATAAAACCAAGTTCCAGAAAATACCCATACATTAAGTGGCATCCTGAGAGAGAGCCGGGTAATGATCGCTTAGAAGTAAAAAACCTCACTCTAGATGGCGTGTTTGAAAACGTCAGCTTCGTAGTTGAAAAAGAAGATAAAATCGCATTTTTGAGTCAAGAAGATGCCCTCGTGAGCCAATTATTCAAAGTATTGGTAGGGGAGATTGAGCCAACAAGCGGCAGTTTTACCTTTGGGCAAACCATAAACTGGGCTTACATACCAAACGAAAACGACGAGTATTTCACTGCAGATGTTGGTGAAATGAGTCTGGTTGAATGGCTGGCGCAATACACAAAAAGCACAGATCAAGAGTTTATCAGAGGATTTCTTGGACGCATGTTGTTTAGTGGCGAAGAAGCGCTGAAGAAGTCAAAAGTGCTTTCTGGAGGTGAAAAAGTGAGATGTATGATGAGTAAAGCCATGTTGCAACATCCAAATTTCTTAGTGCTCGATCAGCCTACAAATCACTTAGATTTAGAAGCAATCACGGCATTAAATGAAGGAATGAAAGAATTTGCTGGTAACATTCTCTTTATTACGCATGATCACCAACTAGCGCAAACCGTTGCCAACCGAATCATTGAAATTACACCTAATGGTGTTATTGATCAGATTATGGAATACGATGATTATTTCAGTGATGAGCGTGTAAAATCGCTCCGTGAAGAGAAATACGGAGAGTTGGTAGAGTAATGTGTTGACAGTAATACAAGTCTATTCAACCCTTTATAAATCTGACAATTATATTTGTTGTACCTAATTACAACAAGATGAAATGGTTTTTATTCAACGTAATTGTGTTGACCACAACATTGTGTTTTTCACAGCAAAAAGAAGCATCTGACCACAAGGAGTCAATCTTCTCCATACAGAAACTTACACTTCAAGCTTTGGATGGAGAATCTTATCAGATTAGAATTTATACAAAACAAGGTGATTCATGCTCTGATATTCAAGTTCTTAATTCAAAAGACCAAGAAGTAGCTTCTTTGAGAATAAACATGAATGATAAAGATTTCAAAGACTTTTTTCATGGCAAGAAAGTGTTGGAGGGTGAGAATGATGAGGGAATATTTTTTGCAACTGCTTCATTGAAAGACGGAAAAATTGTAGGGAAATATTACTACTGGGATGTAAGTGACTTAAGCGACATCATTAATCCAAAGCCTTTCGGAGGGATCTATGAATACATGAATTATGTAGATTTTCCTGGTTGCATAGGCTGTACTTATCGAGGTCAAGGTTGGCGTGCACAAATGGCCGCAGCATCTGCCGGCCCCAAAAATCCAGCCTATTATCGAAAAGTAAAACAGGAAGAGAGAGAGAAGCGTGCTAAAGAAGCTGAAGAGAACAGTGTTGACCTAGAAAACTATGGTGAATGCCCAACTGATAGTAATAACCCTGACACAGGTGAATCTCCTGCAAATGGCGAAGAAGACGGAGGAGGAGAAGAATAGAAAAACCTATTTGACAAAGAAAACAAGAATAGGAAAAGACTATTTAACATAATATTAATTATGGGACAAGAATCTAATGACCGACTATTTCACTGTAAACTCTCAAAAAAGTCCCAATACACATCAGCAAGGTGATGAAGATTCGGGTTTCTGAAAGAATTAAATTTACTTGGATAAACGTGTTCCGTATCTGCCCAAAATATCATTTTAAAAAAATGATCATCTGAAGAATTGATCGGTTGATCCCATAAAATAACGACACTGTCATTGTTTTCAACAACAGTTGAAGGAATGTCCTGTATTTCCATTTCTACTAAGGTCGGATCTATAAGAAATGCCTGTACAATTGGGAGTATATCAGTTGCATTCATTGGCAAGTCATTTCCTCCGTTTAGAGCAACTAGAGCAGGCTCAGCAGCACCTCCTGATAAATATATGGGTTGCTGAGTAGTGGTAGATGTATTTGAAACATGTAACAAACCTGCATGCGGTGCAAATCCACTAAATAAGTCACTCGCTTCCATGGCAAGTCGCCAAACAAAGCCACCACCATTTGAGAATCCTGTTGAATAGAATTTATCGACATCAGTTGAATAAGAAAGCTTCATAAAAGCATTCATAGCATTCACAAATGCCAAATCATCATGAATAGCTTGTGTTGATGGTTTTAGATTTTGCGGGTTCGTGGGGTCAGATAATTGCCCATCATCCCACTTAGTTTTTTCATTTTGGTTTGTACCAAATGTGTAGGGCATAGCTTGCGGATACACAACGATGAAATCTTCGTCTTCCCCTTTTTCTTTCCATCCCCAATCTTGCCAAGCTTTCTCGTTCAGTTGGCCAGTTCCATGAAATGCCACAACAACAGCATAATCAATAGAACAGTCATAATCACTTGGTAAATCCACAATAAAGCTTCTGTCAACACCATCAATTGGTAAGGAGTGAACTAATTTG
>ENA-ORXM01005218-ORXM01005218.1-marine-metagenome-genome-assembly--contig:-NODE-5218-length-10518-cov-5.166651_pt1 | contig 10518 bp, 11 predicted proteins | sample MGYA00237867_ERZ511480 | MGnify/ENA primary metagenome ERZ511480 (study PRJEB26309, sample SAMN06266103) | marine metagenome | isolation source: Algal blade | place: United Kingdom:Sidmouth, United... | reverse complement strand
TGTATTTCACGCCCCCAAACCCGGGGCGTGTGGGCGTGTCACGCCCGATCACGCCCGATCACGCCCTAATCACGCCCTTTTGGGGGAGTGAACACACGAAGGTAGCACCCATATTATTTAGTCCCGAACCTATGTAGCACCCCTTCTGAATGGGCGGCGATCATTGTGACCTGCTATGGGGCTTTATAGAACGAATCAGTCACAGACCGTAGGTTGCCTTGGCATCTTTCAAGTACCACTCTGCGTCAAACAGGCTGGAGAGGAGGACGCGTGGCCTCGTCCCACGGGCGGCAACCGCTGCCCCGTCGCGCGCCGCATCTGCTGGACCACCGCCCCCCCCCGCGTCGCGCCGCCCGTGCATCAAGTTGTCATACATGGCCCTGAGGTCCTCATCCGAGAAGGCCGCCGGGCCCGCCGTACGCCCGACCTCGTCCACTGTCCCCTCGCCAGGCAACGGCTCGCCGGCGCGTCGGCACGTATCTTGCTCCTCTTGTAGCTGCTGCTGCAAGGCCGCACCCGTCGCCGCCAGTCTATCCCCGTCGTCATCCTGGCCCGCTCCGGTCTCTTCACAGCCGCCTTCAGCACCCTGCACCACCTCGACGCCTGCGTTCACTGGGCTCTCGTCAACGGCTGTCTCAAGGTAGGAGCCCGGCTGGAAGGTCTGCTTCTTGTCCTTGACGTTCTGGGCGCGTAGGTGGAGCGCCACCCGCGTCATGTCCGTCAGTCGCTTGGTGCCCAGCTGGCTCCGAGTGGTTGAGTTAGCCAGCCCCATGGCTTACCACACGCGCTCAAGCTCAGCGGCGAGGCAGGAGACAGCGAGGAGGCGGAGAGCCACTTGTTGCAGCACCGTGCCCTTGTACTCTGGGCACAGAGACCACATGACCAAGGCAGCCACACGAGCACGGTCACCATCGCCGCCGCCACCCCCAGCGCAGCCGACGCCGCCGCCATTAGCGTTGTTGACGACAAGGCCGCCCTTTGGGTCGAAGAGGAGGAGAGTATCTGGGCCGTCGGCCAGGTACTTGACGACACCAGCAACTGCTTGACGTCGACGGTTCTGCTGCAGCTCACCTTGACCACTCCCTTGGGGTAGGGCACCAAAGCGGGAAGCCAGCCCCAGAAACAGCCGCACAATGTTCTCATAGGCGGCGTAGCACCCAGGTCGGGTGCAAAGGCCGGCGACACCACGCGACGGGTCCAAGATGTGGGCCAGCAGCAGCAAATCAGCACTGTAGTAGCGGGTGAAGCGCCATTGCAGCAGCTTGAGGATGGTCATGCATAGCTGGTTGGTGATTGCCCGCACGGACGGGTCAGCCGACACAACAAACACAGGTGCCAACGCTGTCGCACCGTCTGTACCCAACGTGGCACTGTCCACCCCAAGTTGAGAGTAGAAGGCGTGGAGGCGGCCAAAGGCTGCAGCGGCGTCCGCCAGGTTGCTGTCACGGCGCTCTACTAAGCCGATCTCCTTCACCATAGGTAGAAGCAGCTGGGTGACCACCTCCAATCGGCCCCAGAACGACCGGCTGCGCAGCTCATCCACGACAGCGGCGCCGTTGGTGGTGCGCAGCAGGGTCGTGTCGGCGTAGTAGTCATTGGCAAACCGCTCCAGGGCTGGCTTGAGGTCGAGAAGCCGCCGCGCCTGCCCGTAGTGAGAGTACCAGCGTGTCTCCCCCGTCTTGATGAAGGTGAGCCGCTTCTTCATGGTCGCGTCCATAATTTCCAGCAAGAGACCCATGTACTTGGTGGAGCGCTTGAAGAAGGATACGATCAGCGAGCACTTGGTCGTGATAGCACGTAGCGACTCGTGCCCAATGACGCTTCCCGTCAGGAGGTTAAGCTGATGCGCCAAGCACGCTACGAAGATGATGGAAGGGTGCAGCAGCGACAGTGCTCTCTTGGAGCCGACATTGGCACTTGCCGAGTCACTGACCACACCCACCACGGCAGAGGCGGTGTCCGTTGACAGCCCCCCCGACGCCAGCGGCAACGCCCAGTCACCGGTCTCCACCCCCTTGGCCATCTCGGACTCCAGCTCATGCTGCACTAGGGTTGCCGACTCGGACACCGTCGTGATGTCCGTAGTCCCGCGGAAGTCTGCCGCCACGCGTCCGTCTGCTGAGCCGACGTTGCTGCACAGGATGCCCATGAGCTAGCGGCCCGCCCGGCTCTTCCACCCGTCCATGGACATGGTGATGCAGCAGCCCTTGAGGTAGATGACCTTGGCAGCGGCCACACAGTCCGCCACGAGACGATCCAGCACCGGACCCGACAGAGTCTGTCGTGTGGGCAGTGTCTTGAGACCCGGCACCCACTTGAGGAGGAAGCACCGCAGCACCGGCGAGTCGATGAAGTTGAACGCCACAGCAGAGAACAGGAGCACCCCCAAAAGGTCGGTTTGGAACTCCCTCGTCTTGGACGGAGAGAAGGGGCGCGGCAGGTGGGCGTCCATGGGCCCCAGGCAGTTGGTATGGCCCCCTCCGCCGCCTTCCGATGCGTCCCGTGCACGGTGCTTACGGGTCCCCGCGTCGCCTTGCACCGCCTTCACCTTGACCTCCCTGGGGGCTTGCGCACACCTATTGGCGAGATGGGTGACCATGGCGTCCAGGCGCCCGTTGATCGGCACCTTGACGCTCTTGGTCTTGCAGAAGATGCAAAATACCTCCGTGGATGTCCTGGTGTAGTCCTTTGACCGACGTCGAAGTAGACCCAGAGATGACTAATCTTCTCCCTCTTATTGGTTTTGGTTTTGGCGTTGGTGGCCGCCTCGCCGGCGGCACTGGCCAAACTTGCCCACACGTGTTCAAATATAGGGAGTATTGAGTGTATTACTTGTGTCCTTCTCAGAAATCAGTGTCTTGATAGTCGTCACAGGCGCACAGGTTATGGTCATGGCGCACAGGTTATGGTAATGGCGCACAGGTTATGGTCATGGCGCACATGTTAAGGTTATGGCGCACAGTCTATGGTTATGGTGATGATAGGCTAGTACTATTATGGGTTATGGGTTATGGATATGGGTTATGGGTTATGGTTATGGTTATGGGTTCAGGTTATTGTTATGGTTGTGGTTATGGTTATGGTCATAGTTATGGTTCAGGTTATGGGTTCCTTGGCGCACAGGCTACGGGTTCGAAGTACAGTGTTCGTGTGAGTGTTCTTGTGAGTGGTCTTGTGAGTGTTCTTGTGAGTTTCCTTGTGAGTGTTCTTGTGCGTGTTCTTGTGTTCTTGTCGTCACCTGTTCGAAATACAGGCAGTGTCGAGGCTCAAGTGCTGCAGAAATGACGTGATGAGCTACAGCAGAGGGTTTCGATTCGCTTCTCCTCGCTTCGCTTCGTTTCTCTCACAGAGAAATACCACCATTTCACGTGGCAGCGGCCCCCACCTCCGGCCCCCGTCACCACCTCAACGGCCGCGCCGCCGACTTGGCACCGCCACGGGGGCGGCACCGCTAACACGCCGCCGCAATCATGGCGGCGGCACCGCTGACGCACCGCCGTAATCATGGTGGCCGCGCCGCCAACCCGCCGCATCGCCGACCTGCCGCCGCCACCACGACAGCCGGACTAACGACCCGCCGCACCGCAGAACCGCTGCATCGTGGAAACGCCACGCCGCAGAACGGACGCACCACCGACGAGCAGTCGCCACCACAGCGGCCGCACCGCCGAAGCGCCACCGCCACGATGGCGGCCGCACCACCGACTCGCTGTGGCTACCGCGGGGATGGCACCACTGAAACGCCGACGCCACCAGAGCGGTCGCACCACCAACGTGCCGCCGCCAACACGGCGGCGGCAGCGCCCATTTTCCGCATCGAAACCCGCAGCCGCCAACGTGGCTGCCGCACTGCCGACCCGCCGTACCGCCGACGTGCCGCACCGCCGAATCGCCGCACCGCCGACCGGCTGTACCCCCTACAGGAAAACATTCTTGGATATCCAGGAAATCTGGCAGAAAATTCTGGGATCCGCAGAAATCCTGGGATCCTGAGGACTGCGCCTGGAATCCGGTGGATCGGAGAACGATCATGGAACCATCTCGAAGACACTCCATTGTTGGACGGACTCGAGAGAATTGTGGAAGGCTCTGGAAGCGTCCTCGGATTGCCTTCCACTGCGAGCTTGGCAGCTTTCACTTGGGGGGAGGGATCGTCTGTCGCCAGCCTGCACCTGGGGAGCCAGACAGAGCCCATAAATACGGTGGGATGCGTCGCCATCTTTACCCGACCACAGTGCCAAGTAACTTCACACCTACCGCCTGCCGGTTCCGCGCCCCACCTTCCGCCCTTACCCCCACTGGCGGTTCCATCCACCAGCGCATCCCACCCTGAGCGGGGCATCTCACAATGAGCGGGAAAACCCCGTCCCCCCCGACCCTCTCACACCTCTTCTGCCCCGTACCTCGCGTCCTCATGGATAAGGATGATGATGGCATTCGGCAGTGTCCCTGTCCACGCTGTGGGGGGGCGTTTGTGCCACGACGCCCTTTTTTCAACCACCGCGCTGTGGACCAAGCGCGCCCGAGAAGCCATGGTCCTGGCGCTGGGGCGTCCGGTGCGGCAGACGCAGGCGGCTCATCCAGCTCTGTAAGCGAAGCGCTGCACGAGGAAGACGACGAAGCGGCTGGCTCAAGCGCAAAGGACGATTCGGAAGAAGGGTTTACATCAGACGAAAGTAGCCTGGACGGAGAAGGCGTGCAAGAGGCTATCGCACAAAACCTCCTCGATTCGGAGTCCTTGGCGCAAGATCCAAGCAATGGTGAAAGTGGCCCAGGTCCTGAACGTGTCCCTATCTTCCAAAATCGGCCAACCAATGGTGTCAAGGTGTCTGTCCAAGTATTTAAGGGGATTACGAAGGACCTAGTGTTCTTCGCGACTCGAACGCAATATGGTCTAACCAGGGAAGCGACGGAGGCGCTGTTGCGGCAGCGCCGCCGTGAGCTCGTCAGCGCTACACCATACAAGCTGAACAAGCTCGTGCGGGACACAGTGTCGGTCCATACAAAGCGCGTCGACGCATGCAGAGGTGGCTGTGTCGCGTTCACGGGCGAGCACAAGTCGGATATCAAGTGCTGGAAATGCGGCGAGGACCGCTACTCAAGTGCAGGAAAACCAGCGAAGCAGGTGGAATACTTCTCCCTCATCGCGTGGCTGAAGGCCATCCTGGCCGATCCAGTCTTGGGACCAGAAATGGTCGCCACGATGAAAGCCGCCCGCCAAGCCGCCGCCAGTGACGACGGCAACCACCCCTACGCTGACTTCTATCACGGAGAAGACTACCGCAGATTTCGCGCCAACGGCTGCTTTGCTTCGGTAATAGACTTTGCCATCAGCCTCTCGACGGACGGGTTCGAGGCATGGAGGCAGCAGGGCTTCAGTGCGTGGCCGGTGGTGGCTATGATCATGAGCCTTGCGCCGGAAAGGCGGACTCGTAACGTTTCGCAACTCATTTTGTGCGTCACACCAGGACCGAAGCAGCCGGCGGACCTCGAGTCATTCCTCCATCCCATCATTGAGGAGCTCGACCAGCTCGCCCATGGCATCCCCGGCGTCAAGATCGCTGGCATGGCGGGTGAACACACTATCAGGGCCTTTTTGGTGCAGATTACGGCCGATATGCCAGCGATTGACAAGATCATTAATGCCAAAGGGCACAATGGACGGACACCTGATCGTGATCGCAAGTTTCAAGGTGCTCAGTACGAGAACAATAAGTACTACTACCCACCACAACATCCAACTACAGGGGCTACATTGTTCAATATTCGTGGAAACCAGGCGCGAAGAACTCCGACGGGTTTGGCGAATGACGTACGGGCGGTGGAGGAGGCAAGAGCAGGACCCATCCTGCGCAGCGTGGTGGACGAGATGGAGAAGGACTGCGGGTTCAAGGGATACTCCATTCTGTGCTCGCAGAGTCCGACACACAAGCACATGTACCCGCATCTGAAATACCTGGAAAAGCTGGGGTCGTGCATTGCTCCCTACGATGTCATGCACCTTCTGTTCTGCAACGTGGTTCCCTTCATGTGGGACCTCTTCTCGGGCGTATGGAGGATTCCTGGGGCATCTCAAGATGATTTCGTCATGAGCGCAGCGGCGTCCGATGCGGCTGGGCGAGAGATACGAGCCGCAAGAATGACGATACCTCGGTTGCAGGCGCGGTCGCTTCGCGACGTCAAAGTACACCACAAGTCGTACAAGGCATCGGATTGGATGTACTTCATCCTCAGCACAGGTGAGGCGGTCCTTTCTGGCCGCATCCCCGACGTTTACTTCCAAATGTTTATTTCGCTATGCCACGCCTGTCGGCTGCTGATCCGGCCGGGACAACTGAGCCGAGCCGAGCTGCTAGTGGCCGACAACCACCTCAAGAAGTTCTGTGAGGTGTTCTACCTCAGAGTCTACCGCAACAGCTTCCATCGTCTTCCTGTGTGCCGATTTCCAATTGCGGCACTCTTGAATATCGTTCCCAACATACGCTCCTGCGGACCTGCGTGGGTTTCGTGGCAGTTTCCCACGGAGCGCTTGATCGGCACACTTCCGGATCTCATCGGCTCACGTAGCGAGCCCCATCCCTCCCTCACCAACGCCATTCACGCGAAGTACCAAGCCGAGCTCATCACGACTTTTGGCGAGACATTTTGCCCTGACGAATGGGCAGATGCGACGGGAATGCCTATCACTGGGGCAGACAAGCGTCGCAAAGGCACGTTTTCTTTTCCTCCTGATGCAGACGAGCAAGTTCACCTTCTTCCGCCTCGCACCGTGCCCTGTGAACTGCTGGATACCGAGTTGGAGCACCTCAAGACGGCGTTGAATTTGGAAGGAGTTTCAAACTTGCCAGATCAAATCGCGGCGATTAAGTTCTTCCGATTGGAGCTGTCAAATGGTGTTATAGCCGGCTCGGCGGCCACTACGACGGTTCGCACGCGACGCGACAACCTTTTGCAAATCTCTTTAGTTGAGAAGCGCCAAACCCGACGAGGTACTGAGGAGGAGTACCCTGTGACTGTCTACGGGCTCGCACTGTTCTACGCCGTAGCGTTCATCAGAGAGCCTATGGCTTTCGCTTACGTGGAGTTGGCCAAGTCTACGGCTGACCGGGACGGAAAGTACGGCCTCCCGGAGAGGCGTGGTCGAATGGATTGCTTTTCGGCACTGGGAGGGCGTCGGAGGTTTGTTCCTCTTCTTTCTGATGACGGAGTGGTGGGCACCCTACGCCGGGACGACAGAGAGCATGTATTGATTTATCGCACCCCGTTTAGTAACATGTCATCCCTGCCGGAACTTGCGTGCATGCAGGAAATAAACAAAATAATAGCACAGAACGGGGCGGGCGCTGGTTGTGCGTAAGTAAGTAAGGGTGGTCTGACCGTGTCCTTTGGTTTGATCCAGAGTTTGGTCAAAACCTCGAAGCCACGACCAGGATGTGGAATCCCCACTGAGCTTATCGCTTTTGTTGCCTTGAGCGGACTCCGTCCAACCCTAATTCATGACAACTGATTTCAAGAAGTGATAAATTACTTCTGAGAATGACGTTTCCATTCCCGTTCATCCATGATCGTATCTCGGATGGGCCTGGTCAATCTCGATTGCTAGCCACACAAAGCATGTGTTGGCGCTTTCTGGGCCCACGTGTGGCTCTCCGTTGCCGTTGCTACCGCACGCGGACTGACCCACGGCGGGGGTTGATTCGATGATAGTCGTGGGGGGTGCGCTGGCGGCCGCTCTGGACGAGCCCCGTTCCTCGTCGTCCCGCCCCACTCCTGTTCACCTACACTCCACTCCCTTGGCGCACAGCGAGATCTGTACGCTGCTCTCCCTCCCTCCCTTCGCCCTTCGCAGCGCCAGTTTGCTGCAGTGTCATGGCCGCTAGTGCCACTGTTCGGCCGCGAGCTCACGTGGGACGACGTGGCAGCGCTGTGAGAGGCACAGTGAACGACGGTACGTCCAGCTTTGTGGTGTCGTGGGGTGGGAGAGTGACGGAGGCTGATGGAATGGAGAATGTTTTCGCCTGCCACGGCTGACTCGTGCTCGTCTGGGAAGGGCTCTCATTTCTAACTCCTCTTTGTGTGCCGCGCTCCACGTGGTTATGGTGTTTGTTTCCGCTGGTGGTAAGCCATTTGTTCTCCCCTCCTTCCATCCCTTCGGCAGCTGGAGCGACAATGCGCGCTGCTGCTCAAGCTGCGGCTGGCCTTCCCGGCCCCGGTCTGTCTGCTTTGGACCATGGTCAAAGCGGGCCAGGTCAGGGCGGTTCGGGTGCCGGGTCGACATCGGGTCATGGCTTGAGTGAGCCTTCGTCCCGTGTCGGCGGGACACGTGGCGGTGGTGGGGCACGTGGCGGCAGCGTCAACGGCCGTCCTTTGGAAGCGTCAAAGAGCGGCCGGGGCGGGTTTTTTTTGCCTGGTGTGTCCGCCCGCTCTGAGCCTGCTCCAGGGCGGGTGATCCAGAAGATCGCCCTGGCAAGGCAAGGGCCTCTCGGCTACTCTCTCGTCGACCGTCGGCGGCTGCTCGCGGTGACTCGCCGCGCCGTTAAGAATCACATGAAAAGGGGTCGCTCTTTTACGCGCCAGACTGCCACCGCCCAGGAGCGCGCCATCAAGGAGCTATACAGCGCCGAGCCCCCTCTTCAGCGCTGTATTGCCAGTTGGGGTGCTTGCTCATTGCTGGCGCGCGCTCTGGGGAGCACAACGGGACAAGACGACAAGAATGATGGGGCTGCAGGAGTGGATGGGACTGACGTGGAGATGCGAGTGGGGGCTACTGCTGGTCTGATTGACTCGCCGAGTGGGAGGGGTTGCGGGGGGGTTTGCGGTTCATGCCGGTGTGTGCGAGGTGGGGCTGTAGATGCGGCGTCCACGAGGCGTCGGGGTGGTACTGGGGTGGATGGGCCGCACCATGCGGGTGCCTCGGACGGGGATCGTGCTGCCACTGGCTACGAGCGCCAGCTTGGTTTGCTTAGCTCGCTTGTTTGACTGGATTATTAAACAATGATACATATACGCAAACATAAGACAATAACACGCAAACGATGGAATATCGAATAAGACGATAACACGCAAACGATGGAATATGGAATACAAATAATGCAATGCTTTGGTTGGTCATGCATTACAGCTAACATAGTAAGAGCAAGGAAAACCAGCTGTAAGCCCGCTGTTGTTGCTCTGTGAGGAGCGATCACAGCGAATCAAAGTGCCATCAAATCGAGGTTTTCTTCCCCACGATCCAGGAATCCCAAATCGTCCAGTGCCTTTTTGACCGAAACGAGAGGGTTCTTCGGGTTCCTGAAGACAAGAGTTTCGGCTCATCGAAGGGAAATTCAAGGTGTTGGAGATCCCGGATATCCTGGAATGTATTCCCGTAGGGTCGCACCTTCCAGAGAATCGCCCGCACGCTCCGCACACGCCCGTCGCCCTGCTCCACGCATCACACGCTCGCGCTGCCCTTCGCACTCAGCTCCCCCTCCGGGTGCGAATGCGGGGGAGAGGGCGTCTCTCCCCCCCCTGTCCCCCGGCCCTTGGCGGCTCCCGCCGCCCTCCAGTCCTTCCGGCGGCTCACCGGCGGCGGCCGCTCTCCAATTTGTCCGCCGGGCCGCGCGCGGCCTTGACACCATCAGCCGCCCGGGGCTGGGCGCCAAATGTGACACCCTTGCCAATCGCCACGTTGGCACCGTTCGTCTCCTCGGTGCCCGCCTGTGGTGCCTTGCCCGTCACGGCCTGGCTGTCGGCCCTGGCGGGAACGCCACTGGCGTGCCGCGCGGCAGTCAGACCGCCGTTCTGCACGAAGGACGCGCCGCCGTCCTAAGCGGCAGATGCGGCGCCGTCCTTCACGGCAGACGCGCCGCCGTCCTGCGGACCGGTCCTGCGCGGCGCCTCGTCCTTGTCGCCACCGGCAGCGTCCCGCGTGGACACTATAGCCAACATGAAGGGCCTGACTGAGGGGGCTTCAGAGCTTTTTACGAGAAAAACGCGTTTTCGCGTGGCCACACGATACACACCACTGCGCAAAGAGCGCCGCGTCGCCGTGGAGCTCAGGAGGAGTTCCAGGTTTCCGAAAGACGGTTAACAAGCACGCCGTGACGCGCCCAGCATCATGGCGACAGCGGAAGTTGCCTCCCGTGGCCACGTCGCGCGTCGTGACGCCGGCTGTCTCCACGATGATGGCGTCAAGCAGCTGCGCTGACGCGGCGGTGAGGGAGGGGGGGGGCGGCAGGCACGCCTAAAAAGCCTGGAGAGAAATCCACGACCGCTACGCGCGCGTGGGCTGTGCCGTTTGCGCCCCGCCGCAGGGCGCGTCCGCATCGTGCCCATATTGAGTACGGGGGAGAGGAAGTCGAGGAGCACCCCGTCTACGGCTGGGCGGGGAGTCTTCTGATGAGGGAACCTTCCGCTGTGGCTGTCCGCCGGCGGGGCGCCGGGAAAGGCGGACGGCAGCCGCGGCTGCCACAGGTGCGTCGAGAAATGACGCTAGCCGCACGATGCGGCCGGCAACTGGCTGGGCAGGCGCCATTC
>ENA-ORXM01005216-ORXM01005216.1-marine-metagenome-genome-assembly--contig:-NODE-5216-length-10520-cov-3.453797_pt1 | contig 10520 bp, 3 predicted proteins | sample MGYA00237867_ERZ511480 | MGnify/ENA primary metagenome ERZ511480 (study PRJEB26309, sample SAMN06266103) | marine metagenome | isolation source: Algal blade | place: United Kingdom:Sidmouth, United... | reverse complement strand
CCACCGGTATTGACTGCCGGAGGGGTAGCCTGGCCGGCGGTAAACGGTGGCTGTGCATCCAAAAGCATATCCGTAGTTATTCGGTTATACAAATCAAATGCAAAAGTCATTCTATTTTGGAACATCGTTAGGTCTATACCCAGATTGTTTGAGGTAGTGGTTTCCCATTGTGCGTTAGGATTACCGAATTGACCCGGCTGAAAGCCGATTCGCGGAGAACCGGTGGAACCATCAATAGGATAACCACCCGTCAAAATGTCAGATCTATAGGTGGTAAAAGCATTATAGTTGCCAATTTCTTGGTTACCTGTCTGACCCCAGCCGTAGCGTATCATAAAGTTATCGATCCATTCTACATTATCCATGAAGCCTTCATCTGATACCCTCCATCCTAGATTAAAGGCTGGGAAAATGGCACTTCTCGAAGCTTCTCTAAAACGGGAAGAGGAGTCGTTTCTTAATGTAACACCGGCCAAATACTTGCCGTCATAGTCATAGTTGATTTTTCCGAATTGCGACCATAAGGTGAAATCGTTAAGAATAAAGCCGCGATTGGCCGCCGTTGTGGCATCCCCTAAATCGAGATAGCTTATAATGTTATTGCTATCAAATTGAAAGCGTTGTCTACTGGCTTCAAATTGCTCGGCGAATTGTTGTATTGACTCCACCCCGATGTAAGCATTTAGATTATGGACGTCATTGAACGTTTTGTTATAAGTCAATGTATTAGTCCATGTCCATGCATAATCGTAATTCTGTCTTGCTTGAGAACTATTGATGAAGTTACCTTCAACATATTCCGGTTGGGGCCTACCGATATTTCGAACCCGCTGGGTATTGGCATCAACACCAAAACTCGAGCGTATCTGTAGATTTTCCGTTAGTTCATAAGATGCGTATACATTGCCCAAGACCCTTAGGTCGTATTGACGGTCATCCTGATTTCTAGACAAGGCCGCAAATGGGTTAAAGTTGTTACCGAGGTTGGCCCCTCTACTGCCCGCAAAATTCCCGGCGATGTCGTATACCGGTAATAGAGGATGGTGTTTATAAGAACCGGCGACAGGGCCTTGCTCTTCATCAAGATTGTTTACCCCTTTTCTGTTCTCAAAGGAGACCAGAAGGTTTTCACCTATAGTCAATTTGTTGTCAAGAGCTTTGAATTCGGTGTTTGCCCTCAATGAAACCCGATCATATTCAACAAATTTGACAATATCCTCCTGATTAAAGTACCCTAACGAAAAGGCATAGCGCGCACTTTCTGTGGCACCTGAAGCATTAATATTATGTTGTTGAATGGCTGCTGGACGTGTTACCTCATCCCACCAATTGGTGTCAGCAGCGCGCGTAATGGCGTAAATATTACCTTCCTCCAGAGCATAAAGACTGGGATCAGTGGCAGGATCGCCCTCAAAGGTTCCACTTGGGAATACAAAATCAGGTATTGTAATCTCTCCATTTGGCCCGTAGCCGTATTGCCCATGGCTTGGTGTTCTACCCGCATAGAGGTCGGCAAAGTATAAATACGAGCCTAAATCTCTCGCATTTAAAACATCAGGCGATTCCGTTGCACTTTGTATACCATAAAAAGTGTTATACGTGATTTTTGGCTTTCCTATTTTACCTTGTTTTGTGGTAAGAATAATTACCCCGTTGGCCGCACGCGAACCGTAAATAGATGCTGCGGAAGCATCTTTTAAGACTTGTAACGACTCAATATCTTGGGGATTGATATTGCCCGGGTTTTGTGTAGGTACCCCGTCAATAATATATAAGGGGTCATTGTTACCTACCGATCCAAAACCACGAATACGTACCGTGGCAGTACCTCCTGCCCGAGAATCGTTGACAATATTAACACCTGCGGCCCTACCTTGTAACTGCTGCGTAAAAGTGGTAGCAGGTACAGCCAATAATTCATCGGTATCGACAACCGCAACCGCACCGGTTAAGTCTTTTTTGGCCTGTGAGCCATAACCGGTTACTACTACTTCATCAAGCTTACTGGCATCCTCTTCAAGCGTAATATCGATAGTTGATTGCCTCCCTATCGGAATTTCGACCGATTTGTAGCCTATATAACTAATTACGAGCGTTGCGTCGGTGTCCGCTTCAATAGCATAATTACCGTCAAAATCGGTTTGTGTACCATTCGTAGTACCTTTTACGAGAACATTTGCTCCCGGAAGGGGCCCCACGGCATCAGAAACTGTTCCAGTAACCGTTTGCGCAGTGATAAGCCCAAAACACAAAAATGCACCTAAAAAGAAGGCGCCTTTTAAGAATTTGATTTTCATAAAGAACGTTTATTTAAGTTAGTTTTAACAATTCGAAGATAAAAAAAAATAAATAATAGCGAAGAAAACTTGTGATATCGCAAAAATCGTCAACGGAAAAGATATTATTCTTAAAAGTATATTTGATCAAAACTTAGGCAAAATACTTACTTTCAATATCTTACTGTGCTAGAACTCTCAAGTCATACGGTCTTTCGGTTTATTCCATAAAAAGTGTTAGTGAAAATAGGCTATTCCCGTTTTTGCAGTAAGCCATCAATATATATGCCTATCAAATGCGTGCGGATATCAACGGATTTTTCCGAACGCGTATTTTTCAACTGTACTTTCATGGTATTGGAGGGAAAGTTGGGCATATGACATTTTATGCAATTTTGGAAACCTGATGTTTCGTCGGAAATTGAAGCATGTATTTCTGTTGGGCTATTATGGCATTCAATACATGTTGCATTGAAGTAACTTGCATTGCCCCGTTGGTTTTTATGCGGGTCATGGCAGGTATTACAACTCATTGACGCACTTTTTTTGTAGCATGCACTGCTCGTTAAAAGGCCATATTGGTTGCCATGCACGTCAAGCTCAGATTTAGGTCTTTTTGAAAAATAGTTCTTAGTATAATCTTCTAGTTTTTCCCCTGTTACATATGAAAAGTGATTACCCTTCACTATTTTTCCTCTGAGACCGGCATGGCATTGCGCACAGACATCCATTTTAAGTTGACGGTCTAGTAACGCTATGCTAATTATCGGATCTATGGTGTCATTTTGCGTTAGGCCCTTTCTAAATTTGACGTGTTTTTGTGAAGGGCCGTGACAACGTTCACAATCCACACCGTACATAAACGAATTTCTGTCATATACATTGGAGTTACTGGAGAAGGTCTCGTTTTTGGCGAAAGTTACATGACATTTTATGCAATTGTCGGAAACTGCTCTTTTAAAGCTGTAATTTGGAAACCCCGGGCTATTTATCCAATCTTCTGTCAAAGTGAAATAGGAGGCCTGTAACTGAAACAGGGAATCTACCTTGAATGTCAAATGCGACTGCCCTTTCACTCCAGAACCAATAACAATATCAATTTTGGATTTATCGACTAATTTCCCCTTGTAGTCACGCGTAATCTGGTAGAAGAGTCCTGACTCTTTTATAAGGCTCACATGCCCTCCGGCAAGGTTGACTCTATTCCCCTTCTCTGAAAAGCTACCGAGTATTTTATCATTATTTGCCCTAGCTGAAGTGTTATAGTGGGCAGTTTCAATGTGGGACTCGTACAAAGATTCGTGGCAGGGAATACATGACCGTGAACCTGCAAATTGTTCGCCGTTATAGTGTAGGGGCAACGTATCTTGCACTGTTTGATATTCCTCTTGAGGTCCATTGGTATAGAAAAATACCGTTAAGGCGGCAAGCAGCGCAATTACTATGACAATTACCCTAAATTTAACTCTGTTCGACACTTTGCAAATTTATAACATCTAAGGTTTGGGCATGGTCTAAAAAGTACTTGTTTTTGTTTGCAAAAAACGACGGGAATCCATTTCTATTCAAATGGAATAGCATATCTTTGCAGCCGGAAAATTGAAGCAGTTTTCAGCTTAATTTTAAAAGTTAAATATAAACACATTAGTAATGTCAAAAGTTACAGGTAAAGTTTCACAGATTATTGGGCCGGTCGTCGATGTCGAATTTCAATCGGGAGATGAGCTGCCAAAAATCTATGATTCATTGGAAATCACGAACAAAGACGGTTCAAAATTAGTTCTAGAAGTGCAATCGCACGTAGGTGAGAACACCGTGAGAACAATTTCTATGGATTCTACGGATGGTCTAAGTCGTGGAACCGATGTGCTTTCGACAGGTAATGCCATTCAAATGCCGATTGGGGATGATGTCTACGGACGTTTGTTCAATGTGATAGGCGATGCCATCGATGGTTTGGGCGACTTACCAAAAGCAGGAAAAGATGGACTTCCCATTCACCGGGAAGCACCTAAGTTCGAAGACCTTTCTACTTCTACGGAAGTTCTTTTTACGGGTATTAAAGTAATCGATTTGATCGAGCCCTATGCGAAAGGGGGTAAAATCGGCTTGTTCGGTGGTGCCGGTGTCGGTAAGACCGTATTGATTCAAGAATTGATTAACAACATTGCGAAAGGCCATGGCGGGCTTTCGGTTTTTGCCGGTGTAGGCGAACGTACCCGTGAAGGAAACGATTTGCTACGTGAAATGTTGGAATCGGGCATTATTAAATATGGTGATGATTTCTTGCACTCTATGGAAGATGGGGGATGGGATTTGACAAAAGTCGATAAGAAAGCCATGAAAGAATCGAAAGCGACTTTTGTTTTCGGTCAGATGAACGAACCCCCCGGGGCACGTGCACGTGTGGCACTTTCCGGTTTGACCATTGCTGAGTATTTCCGTGATGGAGCGGGTGAGGGGCAAGGTAAAGATGTACTTTTCTTTGTTGATAACATTTTCCGTTTTACCCAGGCAGGTTCCGAGGTATCGGCGCTTTTAGGTCGTATGCCATCTGCGGTGGGGTATCAGCCTACTTTGGCAACGGAGATGGGCGCGATGCAAGAGCGTATTACTTCTACCAAAAGAGGTTCGATTACTTCGGTACAAGCAGTCTACGTACCTGCGGATGACCTTACCGACCCCGCACCGGCAACAACTTTTGCCCACTTGGATGCTACTACCGTATTGTCTCGTAAAATTGCAGAGCTGGGTATCTACCCAGCTGTGGATCCGTTGGATTCGACTTCTCGAATCTTGACGGCCGATATTTTGGGAAAAGACCACTACAATTGTGCACAGCGTGTAAAAGAGTTGTTACAGCGCTATAAAGAATTACAGGATATTATCGCCATCCTCGGTATGGAAGAACTATCGGAAGAAGATAAATTGGCCGTAGGCCGTGCAAGGCGTGTACAGCGTTTCTTGTCGCAACCATTCCACGTAGCGGAGCAGTTTACCGGTATCCCAGGAGTTCTGGTAGATATCAAGGAGACCATCAAAGGCTTTAATATGATTATGGACGGAGAATTAGATCACCTGCCCGAATCTGCCTTCAACTTGAAAGGAACCATTGAGGAAGCGATGGAAGCCGGGGAGAAAATGTTGGCGGAAGCGTAAAAAAGTATGCAGTAGCAGTGTGTAGTATTTAACTGCCAACTGTAGGTTGAACAGATTTCCGCCTTCGCGGAAATGACATAAAGAAATTATATTTATGTACCTAGAGATCGTATCACCAGAGGCCACCTTATTTTCAGGCGAAGTCACATCGGTAACCGTACCGGGTGTCGACGGGGAATTTCAGATGTTGAACAATCACGCACCCGTTGTCTCTTTACTTCAAGAAGGCAATGTAAAGGTTGATGGCAACATCGTTATCGATGAAGACCATGCTTCGAAGTTTTCGCAAGATGCCGACGGAAAAACTATTCTGCCCATCGCTAGTGGAACGGTCGAGATGAAAGATAATAAAGTGATTGTTTTGGCGGATTAGAAGCTGGATTTGTCAAAAACAAGCTCCGATGATTTTATAATTTTCGGAGCTTTTTTGTTTTTAGGAAGTCAGTCCGAGAATTATTTCAGAATAACTTTACGTAAGGTATTGCCATAAGGTGTTTCCAACAAAACTGCATAGACACCTGCAGGTAAACCCGAAAGGTCAAAAGGAATATTATACGAAAGTTCGCCACGATCTGTTGTGGAGGCCATCATCGCATTGTTGGCAAAACTGAATACTTTAATACTTATGTTACCCCTTTCCGTTAGGTTGACCTTGGCCGTAAATTTGCCATTGCTCGGATTGGGATAAACCATAAAGTCTTCAATCAGTTTTTTTCCGTTTTCCGTGTCCGCTTTGGTAACGGCGCCATCGGGTGCAACTACAATGATTTTTTTAGTTTTTTGCGCAATACAATTACCGCGTGTAGTTATAATTTCGATATCGTATTCTCCGAGATTGTCAAAACGCAGTTCTACTTCATCATCATTTTTCTGAAGTACAGTCGCTTCGTCAGGCAGTATCCATTCCAAACTATCCGGCAGGGGATAGCTGATGTCTACCGCTACGAAAGTCTCGTTCATGAAAACTTGGCTAGAAATCGCAAATTCCGCATTGATTTCTTCAGTACTGATATCCACAAAAATACTGCCTTCTGCCGAACAGCCTGTCGATGTCGTCACGGTTACGGTATAATTCCCGGTTTCAGTGAGTATAACATTTGGGTCATTGCTTGAAAATCCATTATCGGATGACCAGGTGTAAATAGCCGATTCGTTTTCAACGGTAGCATCCAATAACAATTCTTGGTCGATACATAAAGTTCTGTTTTCTCCTAAATCCACTGATAAGGGTTCAGGATTTTCTATGGTGTAGGTACGTGTAATCGGTCCGTTACCAAAGCCGGTAATCCTTACCGTATAGTTTCCCGCGGCAAGTCCATTGATAGTATTGGTAGTTGCCCCAGTGCTCCATTCGTAGGTAAACGTACCGTTTCCTTTGTTGACCAAAACAGAAATACTTCCGTTCGCTTCTCCGTTGCAGCTTGGGGGTACAATGGTTTCTTCTACAATATCGGGCTGGGTAATTTCATAGGTCTCGGTTACGGAACATCCGTTGGCATCGGAAATGAAAACTCGATAGGAACCTGCCGACAGTTCCAATAGGGTTTCTTGGTTTCCGGCTGTGCTATTGTCAGACAAACGTACCCAATTAATGGTATATGGCACGGCACCTCCTATAACATCCAAAGAAATAGTACCGTTATTGGCCAAATATTCCGACACATTGCTTATAGTAGCATCTGCTATCCGTAGGGCATCAGGGGCGGCGTTAACGGTCGTTGTGATTTCGTCAAAACAGCCATTAGCGTCAATGACTTCCAAAGTGTATTCTCCTGCTTCAATACCCGTTAGATTTTGCGTTGTTTCTCCATTGTTCCATGCGTAGGAGTACGGCGGGGTTCCTCCTGATACGACTATGGAAATAGCCCCAGTGGCTTCTCCGCTACATAAGACATCGATTGTATCTTCGAGGATTGCTTCGAGTAGATCTGGTTCAATGATTTCAACGGGTGCGGAATCAATGGTAACGGCATTGGTATCGGTGACCCTTAAAAAATAAGTGCCTGAAGAGAGGTTGCCAATGATTTCGGTATCCTCAGGCAATAAATTATCATTTCCATTTATAGTTTCGAACCATTCAAGGGTATAGGGTTGTACCCCTCCCTGAACCGTAGCCGTGATTTCGCCAAAAGTATCCCCATTACATTCAAGAAAAACCCTCTGGTCGATTACCGCCGTAAGTTCCCCTGGTTCCGTAATTTCAAAGGATTGGTCAAAATCGCATCCGTTCGCATCGGTAACCGTTATCGTGTAGCTGCCTTCTATTAGACTGTTTACATCTTTGGTAACCGTTCCATTTACGCCGGGCCCTATCCAATTATAGTCGAAGGGGGGTGTTCCTCCCAAAAACGCGGGAGAAATGGCCCCATCGTTTCGACCCGCTGCTGTTACGCCAATGATTTCCGTATTTATGGCATCCCAAGTTATCGCAGGGAACTGCGTTACCAAAACATCGGTCTGAATAAAATCACAGTCGTTGCCATCGCGAACCCGTACTGTATAATTGCCTGCTTCAAGGTTCTCGAAAAGGGGGCTGTTTTGGAAGGTAGTTCCATTATCAATACTATAGGTATAGTCTTGAACGGTACCGGGTGTGCCCCCTGTTACATTCAATATGGTAATCGAGCCTGCATCTGCTCCAGAACAGGAACCTGTACTCGAAACGTCGGCCGTAATCACCGTAGGAGCGGTCAAAGTTAAGATTACACTTTCTAACGGGTCGGGTAAAGAACCGTCGTTCAGAAAAAGTTGATAGGTACCGGGGGGCAGATCGGAAACCGTATTCTCATCGACAAGGGTTCTGTAAGGTACTCCGTTGCGCGTCCATTCGTAGGTTATGGGCGAAGTTCCGGTGACATCGGCAACGATAACACCATCGTTTGCTGCGCTACATGAAATCTCGGTTTGAATTTGAACGTCGTTAATGGCCAAGGGGCCGGGCTGGGTAATTTCAATGGTTAAGGTAGTAGCCGGGGAGCATCCGTTCGCATCCGTTACGGTTACTTCGTAGAAACCTGCTATGAGTCCGCCTATGTTTTGATCGGTACTGGAGTACGTGGTATTTGTCGGCCCGGTACCGATCCAGCTATAGGTATATTCAGGGGCAGGGGCGATGCCCGGTGTGCCCCCTGATACGATTATTGCAATGGAGCCGTCAGCAGCGCCATTTGTTGAAACGTCAGTGTGGCTACCAATTAATTCGGTGACTAAGATTTCATCAGGTTCTGGAATTAATATTTGGGCGCTCGGACTGGAAAGACAATTTGGTTCAGATGTATTTTGCTTTCTTTTTCTCAAAAGGACTTCATAAAAACCACTATTCAAATTTTCAATGGTATTTCCAACTAAAGGATTCCAATTCAAACCACCATTTATTGAATAATCATATGCTGTTGCACCAGAGGCAGAAATAGTCAGGCTGCCATCAGTACCATTAAAACAACTTGTGCCATTTTCTATGATATCGAGAATTTGAATTGTGCTAGCTTCAGGAATGACTATATTATCTGCACTCGAGTAGGCCCCGTCCGTATCAAAATCACCACCATTTGATATTGCTCTAAAGGAATATTCTCCCGGAGTCAAATTTTCAATTGTGGTGCCGATTTCTCCAACAATCTGATCGCCAGCCGAATCGTACCACCTGAATTGATAAGGAGCTACTCCACCGTTCACATCTAAAATAATACTACCATCAAGTTGTCCAATACAACTTGGGGCATTAGGTGATATGTTTTCGATAATTGGTAAAGCATTTGCAATAAGATTAAACTCTTCGGAGGTGTCAAAGCAAGTAGTTTGTCCGCTCGGCGAGACTACAACACGATATCTACCTTCTCCAAGTCCGCTAAAAGAGTAGTTCAAAAGTGAATTGGTATTACTATCGTTTGTTTGGAAGGCACCTGTATTTTCATCAAATAATTCTAGTCGATATTCGAAAGTGCCTGTTCCTTGAGATAGAGTGATTTGTATTGTACCGTTGCTTAATTCTGAAGCGGATGGTGGGACACCTGAAGAGAGCGTATTGTCGATTACAATAGATGGAGAAGCAGCAGGTACAATAAAGGTAAAGGAGGCGTCCGTAATATCACTTGTACAGCTATTTGCACAGTATGTCGCCAGGACGGTAATCGTTTGATCAGAATTAGTTGTAGGAATGGAAAGTGTTGTTGATGTAGTTTGAAACCCACCATTACCTATTCTATAACTATAAGTATAGGTGCCGCAAGTATTCAAATTATCTCCTCCAGATGCCAAAAGCGTATAAGTGGCATCTTCGCCGATACAGGTAGCTGTGTTCGTTTCTGTTATCTGAACATTAATATCTGTGGGTCTTCTTATTGTAAAATATTCAGTAATATCTGCGCTACTTACCGTACCGTCGGAGTTTATTACTTGGTGTACTGCAAAGTATCTTTTCCCAGTAACTAAATCACCAGCAAGTTCGGTATATTCCCATGCATACCTATCAACTCCGATTTGAGTTAAGACCGAATTACCATCTGTGATTGATTGTGGTCCAAAACCACTTAAAGGTGTATCTTCTAGTAACTCTGAAGAGTTTGGTTCTGGTAATGGATTTGGTCGAATTGTTTCATAAAGATAAACGCGCAAGGTACTATCAGAGTTTAAATTTTCGTCGAAAACAAATTCGACTTCACCATCATTGGCGCGAGCACATGTTGTAGGTTCCGTATTGGTTTCTATTAAATTAAGGCCGCATCCAAGCCACTCATAAGTTGCAGTATCGGGAAATTGGGCATAATCATTAAAAACCCGAAACGTTATTGGCTTGTCAATATAATCTGTGGCATTTCCAGGAAGATCTTCTGCACTTAAGTTAATTGTCGAACGCCCTTGGAAAGTAACTGGCAGTAATTGAAAAGGATTACCGGCTACACTAAATTCCCATCTATAAGGATTTCCGTAGTGACCTGCCGTTGCCACTAACTCAATATCGTCTTTATAACATTGATCAACCGCAGCGTTAATAGTTAATTCTCTTACCAAAAATGAAATTCTTGCTTGCCAGTTGGCACCACCATCATCCGATTCAATGTTAAAAAAGGAATTAGAGCCAAGGCT
>ENA-ORXM01005212-ORXM01005212.1-marine-metagenome-genome-assembly--contig:-NODE-5212-length-10527-cov-43.260000_pt1 | contig 10527 bp, 9 predicted proteins | sample MGYA00237867_ERZ511480 | MGnify/ENA primary metagenome ERZ511480 (study PRJEB26309, sample SAMN06266103) | marine metagenome | isolation source: Algal blade | place: United Kingdom:Sidmouth, United... | reverse complement strand
CGACGTCGTTGCTGAGCTTTTATAACTATTTTTAATCCTTTAAAATCTGTATCGCTTATTTAGGACTAGACATATTTCCATATTAAAACGGAAGTGCTTCCTTCTTTTCGGATTGATTGTCAACCAAAGAGGCCGTATTTTCTTTTTTGTCTAAAAGCAGCAACTCATTGCCTTTAATCTGCGTATAGTATTTTTTATTGCCATCCTTGTCTTCATAATTGTCATAAACCAGTTTGCCTTGCACGGCGCATTGGCTTCCTTTTTTAAGATACTGAGCAGCAATTTCAGCCGCCTTACCCCAAAAAATAATATTGTGCCACTGTGTTTCGGTAATTCTTTCGCCTGCTTGGTTTTTATAACTATCGCTAGTGGCCAGGCTAAATTTAGCATACTTACTTCCGTTTGAAGTTTCTTTCATTTCTGGGTCTTTTCCTAAGTGCCCGATTAGTTGAACGTTGTTTTTTAAGTTGTACATAATTGTTTTGTTTTTGTTTGTTATTAAAAAAATTTATTTATTTCAGTCGCTCAGGAATCTTTGACGTCGGTTCCTCCCGTTTGACAAAGCAAATGTGCGACAAGTCCAAACCGTAGCCGTAGTATAGTCGATTATTTCCGTTTGTAACCGTATACACACGTTTAAAAGTAGTGTTATCATGCATTACAAAAAATAAATAATGAAAAATGAAATCCAATTTTCTATGAAAAAATTAAAAAGATTAAGAAAATCTGGCAAGAATTGAAGTGCGTCGCACTAAGTTTTGCTACTTACGTTCGGAGTTTTCCCTCAAAAACCAAAAGGAAATTTTTATCGTACCAACGTGACGTTACCTCTAAATGAATTACTAAACCCATTGCTCCAGACCGCGTCAATTTGATAAACGTAAGCTCCTATAGGTTGAAGGTTGCCACCAAATTTTCCATCCCAGCCTCTACCGTCAGTTTTATCCGTTTGGTAAATTAGTTCTCCCCAGCGATTCATGATTTTCATAGAAAAACCGATTAAACCCGAGGACAGCAGCTGCCGAGGCAAAAAGTAGTCGTTGCGACCATCTCCATTCGGAGAAAACGAGTTCGGAATGTTAAGATAGCAATCTCTTTTCACCCAAACGCTGTCAACAGAAGAACAACCCATAGTTTCTGCACTTGCCCAATAACGACCGGTCTCATTTGCATTGATTGTAATAAATGGAGCCTTCTCCCCTGTACTCCAAGTTAGAATTTGATTAGGATTTTCAATATTCAATAATCTTAAGGTACTATCCCGTCCAGGACAAAATTTGAGATCTTCGCCTAGGTTTACTTTAGGGAAATCGTTCACTTGGATGGGTACGATAATTTCAGGATCATCACAAATTAAATACTCACCAGAGAAACTTACGTTATAGGTTCCGGCTCTTTCAAATGTGTGTTTCGGATTATGCAGGTTAGCTAAAACATTGCCATCGTCAAAGTCATAAGTGGTACTTACGGTATGAGGAGCACTTGAATCTTTAAATACCACCGTCTCTCCCAAGCAAATAGTGGTAGGAGAAGCTGACATTTCTATATAGGGTGTTGCCTCTACAAAAACTGTTTTTTCAATAGTATCTCGGCATCCCAAAATGGTATCTACAATGCTTAATTGAATCGTGAAAACGCCGCCTTGTGTGTAAGAATACGTATGTACTGCATTATTATCAATTAGGATGGTTCCGTCGCCATAGTCCCATGTATTCACTAATAAATTAGGAGCAGGAAAAGGAGAATTATTTACGGTAGATAAATTACTGAAAACAATCGGTTCTCCCAGACAAATGGAGTCCTCTATGATGTCAAACTGTGCATCCACTTCACCCTGAATAAAAAGTGAAGTATCTCTAGCGTAAGAAGTTTCAGCATTACACCCACCATTGATAGCCGCTTCTACCACAACACCTGCTGGATAAGGCGGAACTAGTTTTAAATTAGGTCCATTAGCTAAAACATTACCTGTGATAACATCTCGCCATATATAGCTGGTTGTAAACGGATACGGCGTACCGGCAGGTTCGAAGCGGTAGCTATCGTCATTGGCCGTCCAAACAGTATTATTTCTCCCAGGTACTGTATAAGCGATAGTACCCGTACTATTTTGAATACCTTCTAGGGCTAATCCATCGTTCCAACCTGCACAAAGCGGTTTATTGGCAATGTTTATATCAATCACATTGGACAATTCATACAGCACTATTTGTTGTGAATCGATTAAATTGTTACAACTGAACATGGGGAGGGTTGTCCAGTTAATTACCATGGTTCTGCAAGGCGCAACACCAAAAGTATCCCACGTGATTTGCGTATTTACGCTAAAGACACCCGGATCAGTATCATGGTAAGGAGCCATGATTGTGTTATTCATAGTGTTCTGTGTTGCGTTAGGAGCAGTAATTACTGGGGGGCCACTAGTTTGCCAAGCATCAAATGTACCCGCCAAAGTGGTATCAAAGGATATTCTACCATTAGATCCTATTACATAGCTGTTATAGGTATTCCCAAAAAAACAAAATGGAAACGGCAACTGAACGACCTGACTCCACAGATCATCAGTATTATTCAACACTGAATTGGCACCCACCCAAGGAAGCGGATTGTACGGTATGGAACGAACGGCGTAGGTATCCGTAGCGTTTACTGGAAAATTGATGTTGATATTGGCTAGAAAGTCTATGTCCACTGTTTTAGCCGTATCGCAAGGTAAAATAGGGGGACTCGTAGAATTTACCGACAAGTTTGCACATTGACTTTGCGCTTCTGACACGATTGATAGCATCATTAAAAAAGAATAAACACCTAGAAATAATATTTTTTTCATCAACAAATTTTCAAATAATAGTGACTCCTACTTTGTAAGACGTCTAAATTAACAAATTGGTTAGCACTTTAGCTATATTTTAATTTCTTATTAGTAAAGATAAACAAAAAATAAACCAAACTCAAAAGTAAAGACATGGCAACCAATTGATGAAGCTGGGCATTCCATTCAAATAAGCCCCAACCGTTTTTAACCGCCTTCGGAGAGGTCAAAACACTTAGAATCCCTAAAAGAGCCTGTAATAGTACTAGAACGATAGGCAAAAACGCTTTTTTAATTTTTGATTTATACAGCCGCCATGTCCAAACAATACTGAAAATAAATAGCACAAAGGCCAAGCTTCTGTGTACAAAATGAATCGAAATTGAGTTGTACAAAATACTTTCTTGGAGTACGCTAGGCGGTAGCAAATCACCATTAATTAGCGGCCATGTTGCCGCAGCTTGAGCAGCTTTTTGTCCTGCCATAAAGGCTCCGTAAACCAATTGGACGGCCAACAGTACGATAAAGGTTCTTGTAAGATTTCGAAGTTTTATATTGGGAACGACTGTCAAATTTTGTTTTAGATACCCCAAAGCAAACCAAAAGGTAAGGGCAATCAAAAACATGGCTAGATTGAAGTGCATTGCCAGCTTTATATGACTTACGTATAAATCTTCGGGGTTCAAGCCAGAAAAAACCATAATCCAACCCACCATAGCGAGTAAAACACCAATAGCGAACAAAACAAGCAACTTTGGCAAATCACCTAATCTAAAATAGCCTTTGACTAAAAAAATAACGAATGGAATTAGAAAAGCCACACTGATTAAGCGGGCCCAATTTCTGTGAAACCATTCCCAGAAATAAATAAATTTGAAATCTCCTAGAGTGAATTCAGAATTTAGATATGTAAACTGACCAATTTTTTTATACTCGTCAAAGGCATGAGCCCAATCAGCGTCGTTCATCGGTGGCAAAGCACCCAGGATAGGCTCCCACTCAGTAATAGATAATCCAGAACCAGTTAAGCGCGTAATCCCGCCTAACAAAACTTGAACTGTAAGCATGGCCACCCCAAGCATGAGCCATTTGCCAATAATAAGATTTCGGTCCGTTGCCTTGTTCATTTTGCGATGCAAAGGTAAATTGCAAGTGTAAGGAGACACCAATTCACCGATAGTATTTTTGATAAAATCAAGCCATGTTGCAACCCTATTTACATAAAAATAAAATTGAAGCCGGTTGTGATGAGGCGGGTCGAGGTTGTTTGGCAGGACCAGTATATGCAGCAGCCGTTATCCTACCCAAAAACTTTTATCACCCGTTTTTAAACGATTCCAAACTAATCAGTGAGAAAAAGAGAGAATTGCTGCGCCCGATTATTGAAAAAGAAGCAATTGCTTTTGCTGTTTCTAAAGTTTCGCCTAAGGTGATAGATAAAATTAATATTTTACAAGCTTCTTTTCGAGCCATGCATCTAGCGATTAATCGTTTGGAGCAAAGACCAGAACTATTACTCATTGATGGCAATCGATTTAAACCTTATAAAAAAATAAATCATACCTGCATAGTAAAAGGTGATAGCCAATATGCTAGTATAGCAGCGGCTAGTATTTTAGCGAAAACTTATAGAGATGACTATATGCTGAAAGCTTCGAAGAAATTCCCCGTATACGGTTGGGAACGTAATAAAGGATACGGTACACTACAGCATCGTGAAGCAATACAAAAACATAATCGGTCCATCCATCACCGTCTTAGCTTCTCTTTTTAGTAAAATCGCTTAACGTACCAATAGTATTTAAATAGTCGCTAATGTACTTTAAATGTTTGCAAACATTACTTTTGCACAAAATTTTACTATGTATCAGGATATCATTGATAGAAAGAAAAAAATTGCTGTGGTTGGTTTAGGCTATGTTGGTTTGCCCATTGCTCTTGAGTTTGCTAAAAGTACGGATGTTATTGGTTTTGATATCAATGCAAAACGTGTCGAGATGATGAAAAACCGTCAAGATCCTAGCTACGAAGTAGCAGCTGAAGAGTTTGATAATAAAAGTATTGAGTTTACTGATGACATAGAAAAACTAAAAGAAGCCTCTTTTTACATTGTAGCTGTTCCTACACCGGTTGATGAGCATAAGGTTCCAAATTTGACACCCGTATTGAGCGCTTCTAGAACGATTGGAAATGTAATTAGCAAAGGAGACTATGTAGTATATGAATCTACGGTTTACCCAGGTTGTACTGAAGAAGATTGTATTCCGATTGTTGAGGAAATATCTGGATTAAAGGATAAAGTTGATTTTAAATCGGGCTACAGTCCAGAACGAATTAACCCAGGTGATAAAGTGCATACGCTTACGAATACCGTAAAAATTGTATCGGGTTGTGATGAAGAATCATTGGACGAAATTGCCAAAGTATATGAGCTAGTAATTGAGGCGGGCGTGCATAGAGCAACTTCTATCAAAGTAGCCGAAGCCGCCAAAATCGTAGAAAATTCTCAACGAGATTTGAATATATCTTTAATGAATGAACTGAGTATCATTTTTAAAGAAATGGATATTAATACGTACGACGTAATTGAAGCGGCTGGTACCAAGTGGAATTTCTTGAAGTTCTATCCTGGATTAGTTGGTGGACATTGTATAGGCGTAGACCCATACTACCTAACATATAAAGCAGAGCAATTGGGTGTAAAGTCTAAAGTGATCTTATCCGGTAGAATCATAAATGATGAAATGCCTGCGTATGTAGCAAAAAAAGTTACACAAGAAATTATCAAAACGGGTGTACCCATTGCTAAGGCAAGAGTGTTGGTAATGGGTACTACTTTTAAAGAAAATGTAGCTGATATTCGTAACTCAAAAGTAGTTGAGTTGATTAAAGAACTGGAAGGTTATAGTTTACATCTGGATATCGTAGACCCCTACGCTGTTCCAGAAGAAATGGAAGAAGAGTATGGTATAAAACTAAATGAAGAAGTTGGTGACAATTATAACTTTATCATTGTGGCCGTTGGACACAAACAGTACCGCGACCATACTGAGCAGTTCTACCAAGATCGTTTAACAGATAAAGGCGTTCTTTTTGACGTAAAAGGACTTTATCGTGGCAAAATGAAGGATATTAACTATTGGAGTTTATAAGGTGGTCTAATCAGGATTCAACCATTAGGTTATACGAAATATTTCCTATTCTCTTTGTACCACTGAAACGCTATCTTCAAGCCATCTTGGACGGAAACGGAAGGATTGTAACCCAATAAATTTTGCGCCTTAGAAATATCGGCTAAACTGTGCGGAATGTCACCTACCCTATTCGGTCCATGATTCGCCTCTAATGTAGATTTAGCTTCATTTTTTACGTAGTCGAACAACTCTTTTAAGGTTGTTTTTTGACCATAGGCCACGTTATAAACTTGATTCAGAGCTTCTGTATTTTCAGTGAATAAAGCTTTCAAATTTGCTTGTATTACATTGTCTACGTAGGTAAAATCCCTACTGTAGGAACCATCACCATTGATAGTCGGACCTTCATTATTCAACACGGCATCCATGAATAAGGGGATGACCGCTGCATAGGCACCCGTGGGGCTTTGGTGCGGACCAAAAACATTAAAATACCTCAACCCGATAAAATTCATATCATAGGTTTTACCGAAAACATCAGCATAGAGTTCAACCACATATTTTGTTACTGCATAGGGTGAAAGTGGTTTGCCAATTTTGTCTTCAACTTTCGGAAGCGTTTTACTATCCCCGTAAGTAGAAGAAGATGCAGCGTAAACAATTCGTTTTACTCCTTCTTCTTTGGCGGCATTAAAGAGATTGAGCGACCCAACAATATTAGTATTATTGGTCGCTATAGGATTATTAATACTTCGTGGCACAGAACCTAATGCAGCCTGGTGGCTAACAAGGGTAATTCCTTTCATAGCTTCTGAGCAGCTATCATAATCACAAATACTCGCTTCAAACAGTTCAAATTTTGGATGATTTTTTATTTCCTCTAAATTTTGACGATAGCCCGTTTCAAAATTATCCATGACTCGCACCAATGAAACTCTTTCATCATCTAATAAAGCTCTGAGTAGGTTGGAACCTATAAAACCTGCACCACCTGTGAGTAGGATATTCTCCATAATTTATAAAAGTAATCAAACTGAATTAGTAATTAATGATTGTAATAATTATTCTTTAAATAACTGATTTGCAAGGCGTAATTTCTTCGCACTGAAACTCTGGACAAAACTAGGTTTTCTCTAGGTAATCAATTTAATTTGTAACTTGGTACAAAACAATGAAAAACGCATTCACTATAGATTTTGAAGATTGGTATCAAGGCATAACTATACCTATTGATAAATGGAATCAGTATGAAAAGCGAATTCATGTGGGGCATGAGAAGCTTCTAAAGCTATTGCAAAAAAATAATACAAAGGCCACTTATTTCCTGCTTGGAAAAGTAATTGAAGAACACCCAAAAATTATTCAAGAAATAATTGACGAAGGCCATGAGATTGGGTGTCATACCTATCAGCATAAAGAGCTGTATAATTTAAGCCCTGAGAGTTTTAAAGAAGAAATATTGAGCTGTCAACAACTAATTAGAGAAAATTATGGTATCGAATACAAAGGATTTCGAGCACCCTACTTTTCGTTAGATGAGCGCAGTTGGTGGGCGCTTGACATTTTAAAAGACACTGGATTTGAATATGATTCGAGTATTTATCCTGGTGATAATAAGCGTACGGGCATCAAGGGTTTTCGAAAAGATATTCACTTGTTAGAAAATGGTTTGCCTGAAGTCCCACTTAGTAATTTTAAGTTATTAAAATTCGACGTTGGTTTAGGAGGAGCTTACTTTAGAATTCTTCCCTTTTTGTATTTTAAGCAAAAATTTATGTCTGCTTCTAAAAAAGCTCCTGTTATATTTTATATCCACCCATGGGAGTTAGACCCAGAGCACCCATTTTTGCCAGAGCTCTCTAGACGAATTCGCTACCCACACTATTTTAATCTTAAAAGAACAGAATCCAAAATAGATCGATTGCTTCAACAGTTTGAATTCGCTCCTTTAAGTGAAATTGTTACGGAAACTAACTTAGTATGACTGAATTAACTTTTTCAAGATTAGGACCTGAAGATGTCGATGAACTCTATCGTGCCATCCGTGAAATCATGGAAGAAAATGATACTCACAACGTAGATTCATATGATAAATCTTCTTGGAAATGGCAATACAAAAATCTACCCGGTAAAACATCTTATGTTTATGTTGGAAAAAATACAAAGGGTAAAATTCTAGCCTACTATCATGTACCTATTTATATTGGAAATATTCAGGGTAGGCCTGAACGTTATGCAATGATTCAAGATGTAGCGGTTAGTCAAACTTTAAGAGGACAGGGCGTTTTTAAACGATTAGCCATTTTTGCGAATGAAGACCTAGATAAAGAAGGAGTCCCAGTTGTATACACATTCCCCAATCATAAAAGCATTCATACATTCAAAAAGTATAATGATTTTGTTTTCTTGGGCACATTGCCTTCCTATATAATGCCTTTAGACAATCGACTGATGATTGGTTCTAAAATTAATCAACTGGGTATTCATAAATTGTTAGGAGCCCCTTTCAACCTTTTGTTTAAAATACTCTACCGTAGCAGTTCTTCAAAAGGAGTCGTAGGATTGTCCCATGAGTTTACGAATGAAATAACAGAAGTCTTTGACGAATTCGCCGCTAATTATGATTTAAGAATTCATAGGAGCAAAGAGTACCTCACTTGGCGCTACCTCGACAAGCCGAAGCAAAATACTTATATAGTAAATTTAAAAAACGCAGAAGGAAAAGTAACAGCAGTCATTATTTTAAAGGAAGATTTGATAATGGGAATTCCTACTCTTTTACTTATGGATTTTGCTCATTTGAATAAAGGAGAAAAAGATATGATTCAACTTTTAAAACAAATTCGAGCGAATCAAGTTGCCCTTTTTGGGAAAAGTTTTGGACTTCTATTTATAACTAGTTTTAGTATTATGAATACTTTTTGGAAAAAAGCAGGATCATTTAAACTCCCAGAAAAAATTGTGCCCCGACCATTAAATCTATTAGCCCGGAGTCATGTTGGCGTAAACGTAAATAATCAAAATGATTGGCTAATTACACTTTCTGATTGGGATGTTCTTTAAGGATTTGCAGCTAAAAAAGGACCATGCAGAAACTAACTGTTCAAAGTCGTTTGCCATTACGCTTTGTCTTGGAGGTGTAGATATAAACTTTCAATCCCAGCAACTAAATTTTCTACACTAAATCTATCAATAGTTACCTGTGCGTTCAGTTGAGCATTGGTAATATATGTATCCATATTATTCATAATTTCTAATGCATTTTTTACAAGAGCATCTGAATCACCAGATGAAGACAATAAAGCACAATCAGGGCTTGTGACATCCTTTATCCCTCCAACATCTGTTGCTAAAATAGGCTTCCCTGCCGCTTGAGCTTCAAGCAATGTAACAGGTGTACCCTCGTTATTCGATGTTAAAACAACCACGTCTGATTGATGTAAGACTCCATTAATATTTTTTTGTGATCCAGCAAATATTATGTCAGCTTCGCTATAATCCTCTTGCAATTCCTTGACTATTAAATTTTTACCACGTGCATACTGCATTAGTTCTTCGTAAAGCTCCCCCTCACCTACAATAAGACCACATATATTTTCATTGGTCTTTGTTTTCAATTTAGCAATAAAATCTATGTACAACTTATGGTTTTTTATGGCTGTCAATCGACCTATAATTGTAAAATAGGTGACCTCTGTATTTTTTATAAATGGTTTAGGTTCGGAGTTTGCAATTTTAAATTTATCTAAACGCAGGCCTAAAGGAACCACAAAAGTTTGTTCTTCCGAACTAATTTTAAATTTATCAACTAATTCTCTTTTTTGTAATTCGCTAATTGCTATAATCGCAGAACTTTTTTTAGCCAAAAAACGTTCAATTGCAATAAAAAATTTTGTAATCAATGGACTAAAATATCCGTGAAACGCATTTCCATGAAAAGTATGTACAATCGTTTGAATACCTAGGGACCTAGCCGCTAGTCGCCCGAGTGTACCCGGTTTAGCCGCATGTGTATGAACAATATCCGGATTATAGTCTTTCATTATTTTTCTTAGTTCAAGAAAAACTTTTATATCTTGAAAAGGGTTAATAGACCTTTTCATATTTTTTACCGTTAAATGATCGATATTATTATCTCGGAAGATATAAGTACCATCGGCTTCATTTTTTTGTTTCTGGCCACATACTAATTGGGTCTCAAATTTATCAGAAAGGCCAGCCGTAAGATAAGCTACATGGTAGGTTGGACCACTTATAATCGGTCTATTTAATATTCTCAGTACTTTCATTTTATCACTCATTGCTAACCATTTAATCTTCTAACTTTCAGAGGTATCTAAAACTGAATAACAAAGTTATTTGCAATTCAATCTTGTCAATTTACTTTCATTGAATTCCAAAATTAATCGTGCAAAACCATTTAATCCGCATTCAGTGCTACTATTTTGCAACGTAATTTTCAATAGAATTTCATGTATAAAAAGATCAAATAACGTTCTCTTTGCTTGCGTTTTTTAATAAAATAGACCCTACTACAAAAGCCATATAAAATGGCAAGCAAGGAATCTTGTAACGAACCAA
>ENA-ORXM01005211-ORXM01005211.1-marine-metagenome-genome-assembly--contig:-NODE-5211-length-10530-cov-2.867502_pt1 | contig 10530 bp, 4 predicted proteins | sample MGYA00237867_ERZ511480 | MGnify/ENA primary metagenome ERZ511480 (study PRJEB26309, sample SAMN06266103) | marine metagenome | isolation source: Algal blade | place: United Kingdom:Sidmouth, United... | reverse complement strand
CTTGACCTATTTGCAGATAAATTTCATTGCTGTTTAGATCATTTAAGAGCTATCAAGTTTTTATAGGAAAACCCTTTATCCTTATATAAAGTACCTTTTGTATTCATAACAATATACTCTGGCGTTGTAACTTTGATAGAAACAACTTCTTGAATAGCTACTGCTTCTACAGAAATGGGAATATCCATATTGGGCGCAGTCAAAAGGTAAGCCTCTTCTACCTTCTTTCCCAACAACTCGTAGCGCCCTGCTTTGACCAGTTCTTGTAGAACAGCATCCGGCAAATTTACTTTTATGGTAATATCTATGCGTACACCACCTTCATCCCAAGCTTCATGCTCAATCAGATGGTTGGGAACTTTGATGTTTACATTAGGGCATTTCTGAGGGTTCAAAGTCTTGATAACTTTGGTTTGAGCACTTAATGTTGTGGTGATTATTAAGGCAAAGAAGCAGATTATAGCATTTTTCATACGTATTGTCTTTATACAGTTGTTAATTAGATTCATACTCCGTGGATTTGTTGTTCTCCTACCAAAAAAACAAAAAATAACTTATACATTTATTTGATTATCAGATTTTTGGTTTATGAATTCTAAAAGTAGGTTAAGCTGATAATCAACTGCGAAGCACTCATGCAATAAACCGATATGATTTTTTACCGAACTAATGTAATATACAACTTACTCTTCTTCAATCCAAATAGCATCTACTATGCGTTCTCTAAACAAAGCATTAAACGCTTTAATATCTTCTGATTTTATTTTTTTGAACTGTTCAATCTGAGCATCAATTTTAGCAAATAGTTCTTCTTTAACAGCAATAGCTTGAGCCGTTGGTGGAAAATCTCCATAAGACAAAGAGTTCAAATGTCCCAATTTATTATTCAAACGAATTGGAAAGTTAAGTGGATCTTGTGGGCTTTGATTTTTAGTCTGGTACAAATCCTTTTCGATTACTGTAATAGTGGAATCAATTGACTTTGACAAATCAACCAAATCGCTGAATGTGCTATCTGTTTTTAGACGTTTGTCAAAGTCTTTCAATTGTTTACGAATCAACCGAATATCTAAAATAGTCTGATGTGTTTCTGTTAACTTGTCTCGAACCGATTCCACAAAGTCAAACTGTGCTTGCAAATCTTCTTGAGTTGCTCCAGAATTAGGATCATTTATAATTTCAAAAAAAACTTCCTGTGCCACACTATCCACCACTAAAATTGCTTTGTAGTTTCCAGGTAAGGCTCTTGGACCTGCCATAGAAGCCCAGAAATTAATCATTCCAGGAAACGTTTTAGCAGGTTTATAATTCATATTCCAAGTCCAAATACCTGCTCCCTGCGTTAGTTTAATTTGATCTTGCTTGTCTTCTGCCTTATCACTAAAACTACGACAAGTATCTCCATTCTCTGTTAAAATATACAATTGAGTTGATACAGAATCTGGTTTGGACTTTAGGTAGTAATGCAGCACCACTCCACCTTTATGATTGACTCCTTGTTTTTGAACCTTCCAATTTTGCCCCCCTCCCATTCTATAAATAGCAGATGGCGTGTACAAATGGAAATCTTTTTCCTTCAAGTCATTTTTAGCTTGGTGCAATACATTAATATCGTCTAAAATCCAAAGCGAACGCCCTTGAGTAGCTACAATTAAATCATTACTCTTAATCGTCATATCTGTAATCGGAACAATCGGTAGATTCAATTGGAAGGAATGCCAGTTTTTACCATTATTATAAGAAATATAAATCCCACTTTCGGTTCCAGCATACAACAAACCTTCTTGATTTGGGTCGGCACGGACAACTCTTGTAAAATGCTCGTTTGGGATGCCATTGGTAATTTCTACCCAATCTGCTCCATAGTTTTTAGTATAGTATAAATAAGGTTTAAAATCGCCCATTTTATAACGTGTTCCTGCGACATACAAACCACCATCATTAAAAGGATCTGCTTCAATACTATTAATTTGCATCCATTTAGGCATTTTTTTAGGCGTTACATTGTCCCAGTTTTTGCCGCCATCCCTAGAAAGGTGAATCAAACCATCATCCGAACCCGTCCACAACAAATCTTTTACTCGTGGTGATTCACAAGCTGCAAAAATCGTACAGTAATATTCTACCGAAGTATTGTCTTGTGTAATTGGTCCACCAGAAGAAACTTGTCGAGAAGAATCGTTGGTCGTCAAATCAGGGCTAATGGTTTCCCAGGATTGCCCTTCGTTGTATGTTACGTGCAAATGATTGGATGCGGTGTATAATTTCTTGGGATCATGTGGACTAAAAAACAAAGGGAAGTTCCATTGAAAACGATACTTCATATCTTCTGCTCCATGCCCCATTGGGTTATCGGGCCAAACATTAATCGCTCTCGATTGTTCATTTCTATGATTTTTGCGCTGTAAATAGCCATCATAACAACCACCATAAACAATCTCTGGATCCAAAGGATCCACTGCAATATGACCACATTCACAACCTGCTGTAGGCTCCCAATCTTTGTCCGAAATGCCCCAACCTTTGGTACGATGCGGAATTCGAATGGTGCTATTATCTTGCTGTGCCGCATAAATCCTATACGGAAAATGATTGTCTGTTGTTACTCGGTAAAATTGTGCTGTCGGCTGGTTGTGGTAAGTAGACCAAGTTGCGCCTCTATCGTAAGTTACTTGTGCTCCGCCATCATCTCCAATAATCATTCGTTGAGGATTTTGAGGATCAATCCACAAGTCGTGGTGATCGACGTGCCCTGCACTAAATTGTTTAAAGGTTTTACCTCCGTCCTCTGAACGATGGTAACGTACATTCAAAACATACACTACATTTGCATCTTTAGGATCTGCTTCAATGACACTGTAATACCAAGCTCTCTGACGCAATTTTCTACTTTCATTTACTTTTATCCATGTTTTCCCTCCATTATCAGAACGAAAAACGCCCCCTGTTTGAGACTCAATAATTGCCCAAACACGCTCTGGATTGGCAGGTGATACGGTAATACCAATAATTCCTAAGGTATCTTTAGGTAAACCTTCATTTTTGGTCATGTCCTTCCACGTTTCTCCCCCATCTGTACTTTTCCAAATACCACAACCTTGCCCACCACTAGACAAGCTATAAGGTGTTCGGCTAATACGCCAAGTAGTTGCATACAAGATTCTAGGATTGGTTGGATCAATAACTAAATCAACTGCCCCTACTTCATTATTAACAAACAACACCTTTTCCCAACTATCCCCACCATCAACACTCTTAAAAACGCCTCGTTCTGCATTCGGCTTAAATAGGTTTCCCATAGAAGCGGCATAAACGATCTCGTGATTGGTTGGATGTACGCGCACACGAGCAATGTGTCTTGATTTTTTCAAACCTTTAGCCACCCAAGTTTTCCCTGCATCTTCACTCTTCCAAACGCCATAACCTATAGATACATTTCCACGAACTGTTCGCTCACCACCACCTACATAAATCACATTATTATCAGATTTACTGACTTCTATCGCTCCAATGGAACCTCCAAAAAAGCCATCTGAAATATTATTCCAGTTTCGTCCCCCATCCTTGGTTTTCCAAACGCCACCTCCCGCAGCGCCAAAATAAAACAAATTAGGCTTGCCTTCTACTCCTGTTACAGCGCAGGAACGACCACCTCTAAAAGGTCCAATATTTCGCCATTGAAGAGTGTCATATAAGGTAGAATCTATTTTATTAGGGAATGTCTCTTGCGCTTGTAGTTTGTCATTATTACAAATACTAAACAAAAAAATAGTACTGAGAAGAATTAGATAGTGCATAATTTACGTTCTTATTTTGGAATGCCTCAATTTAAGAATATTTGACGGTTTGATCCCTTAATTTAAAAACTAATTCTCATCGAAATTCTAGACTTGAGGCTTCAATTTTTATCTTTACTAAAGGAATTCTATTTTGCACTTTTAAATTAAGGAAATGTGTTCACTAAAAACGCTTAGTTTTCTATGCTTTATTTTTATAATAAATAGTCCACTAATTGCACAAATACAATATTTCAAAAATGCCGATGGAGTTCGATTGTATCCACAATCACATCAACTCTATCCTCGAAATCATAACGATAAAGCAATTGTTACCATAAAAGGACAGGTCACTACCTATATCATAGATTCAATTGAATTAGTGGTCCATAAGCATTTTCTAGATGGTCGTTCTACAAATTTCATCTACCATCAAACAACAACCGATTCTTTTCATTTTTCTCCTATTATTGAGGCGGGAATGTATTTATATTCCTTTCAACTCATTTTAAAAAAAAGTCATACAGCTATTCTTACTCAGCAACTTGCCAGTAATGTTGTTTGTGGAGATGCTTACATTATTGCAGGACAGTCAAATGCAGTAGGTACTGTGAATGGTTTGCCTACAGTAGGTTTTGAACAAGATAGTTTGTATCAAGAATACCCTGTTCATGGTTCTAATAAAATTTACAGCAAATCGCTTGGAAATATGCCCCAATACAATGGCATCAATGGCAATCTAACCAATTACGACTCCAACAGTAACAACTGGGGACCAGCAAATGCTTCAGGTCATTTTGAGGCGGCTATCGCTGCTTTTGATGAGGGACAGGGGGATGTCGCTCTAAGACATTTTCAAAATGTACTTACGAGTTTGGTGCCGGGATTCACAACTACTAACCCGACGACTAATCCAGATAAGAAAAATCTTTTTGCCAATCGTCTCTTAAGTAAAGTGTTTAAAGGAAAGGCACGGAGCTTTGAACTGAAATATAAAAGTACAGGACACTTTGAAGATCTGAAGCATGCAGTAGACAGCGAAGAGTTAAATGCTGAAATCGGCAAACACCTTTTACATGCAGGGCAGTCCGTTGATCCTGACGAGGAAAGCCAATTAGTCGACCTGGCTTATTCGCTTTATGAAAAAACCAATAATCCATCCGTCTTATTACAAGTGTTTCGGTTGGTGGAAAAAAGCAGGAAGGTGCGTTTGTTGAAAAATCTACAAGTGCCAGGCTCGCAGCTATATGCGAATGTTCCGAGTGATTTGATTAAAAAACAACATCAGCAAAAGAAAGCGGTAGATGTTTTGTTAAAGAAATATTTGTCGGCCAAAGGAACAGCGAATGAAGCAAAAGAGGAAGAGGCATATAAGGCAAAGAGGTCAGCCTACCAGAATTCACTTTTTGATATTAAAAAGAAGTTTCCTGATTTTTATCGTTTGATGTATGATGAGTCGATCGTGACGGTAGGTGAAATCCAAAATAGATTAGTGGATGCCGATGAAGCTATGGTCACGTTTTTTGAGACACCTAAAAACATATACGCTTTTGTGATTGCCTTAAAAGGTTTTCGGGCAACGCGAATAAAAAAAGATTTTTCGCCAACGAAGATGGTCGACCAATTGAATGACGCGATTAAAAGTTATGCCGATTCAGATAAGTCGGAAGCTTGTGCAGCTTATAGAAATATAGCGCATTTGCTTTACCAAAAAGTAGTCAGTCCCTTGGGTGTTTTGCCAACCAAAGTAGTGATCGTGCCTGAAGGTACGTTGGCTCAATTACCATTTAATGCGCTTTTGTCAGAGCCAGTAGATCATTGTGAATTTCGACGATACCCTTTCTTGCTGCAGCAGCATCAAATTAGCTATCATTATGGAGCCGACCTTTTTGCAAAAGCAGCTTATAAAGAAGATGAAAACTATGGTAAGTTTATAAGCTGTGGAGATAGTGACGGTTTAGCTGCTATTAATCAGCTAATGGGGGGTAAGGCTGACCCAAACGCAGAAATGCCTGCGAGTATACTGAATGAAACGGTTGATGCAAGCTTAATTCACATAGCATTGCCAGCAACAACTAATTTGAAACAAAACCCCACCTTTTATTTAGAACTAGCAACAGGTAAACGATTTCAATCAAACGATATCTATGGCTTGAATTTGAAAAAGACACAAATGGTTTTTCTGGAAAAATGTAATGTAGAAAGCAAAGAGGAAGCTGAAGGACTGCTAGACATTGTTCAGGGTTTTCAATATGCAGGGGCGCAAAGTGTGCTTAGTTCCTTGTGGACAAAAGATGAAACCGCAAAATCAAAACTACTACATGCTTTTTATTCACAGTTGCGGAATGGTGCTACCAAAGATGCAGCCCTTCGAACCGCTAGTCTTGAATTATGGAAGATAAAAAAACAGACCTGACACATCCGGTACATTGGGCAACCTATGTTGCTGTTGGAGATATGGATGCCATTAAAAAACAAAGTGGGCTTTTATATTTTATAGGGCTTGCACCACTCGTTGCGATGTTTTATTTTTGGAGAAGATATCTTAAGAAAAGAAAGAAAAAGTAAGTTTTCCCAAAATTTGATTTACCGTTACCTAACCCATCTCTGCCACTTTTACCCAAGATAGCCACCAATTCATAAAAGGGGATTTTATATACAATATATTGATACTATATTTGAACTGTGTAGTTTCTCATAGTATTTATTGTTTTTTAATATCTCCTACGTCATCAGCCTCCGATGTAGGAGATTTTTTATTGAAACAACTTAAAGTTATCGCCTTCAGATAACAACGTTGAACAACATCACTGCACCATTATCTTCATTACAATTTCCTCGTCCTTAATCATCGTTTCTAAAAAATAAACGCCCGTTGCCCACCCACTGACATCAATCACGTGTTCTTTGGCAAGCACATCTGCTGCCAGGCCTTCGATATATACCAATTGTCCAATCGAGTTGTAGATGCGAACAGTAAATTTTGTGATGGATCGTTCACTGAACTTTAAAGTTAAAGCATCGCTGGCAGGTACCGGATAAACTTCGAATAAGGATTGCAATACTATTTCAGGATCAGGTGGCGGATTTTCTTCTCCCGTATCGTCGTTGCGAAAAATTGGAGTTAACATGCTTTGCTGATTTGAACTATAGTGAATCACTGCATTTGTATCTCCCGTTTCGTTCCATCGAACAAACGAATAGCCCTCATCGGGAATAGCTTTTATGAGAATGGGCACGTTTCTAAAGTACTGACCTTCGTATTGATAAGGAATACGCATTTCGTTTTCATGTAAAACCACTCTACCGTTAGAAGTCTCATCACAATTAATTTTTAATCTAAAATCGCCGTCATAATTAAAATGGTATTTATAATTCGACAGCAAATAATCTAAACGTTGAACAAAAAACTGTTGAAATTTATTGATATGAGTTTGCCAGGAGTTATAACTACCTCCAACAGGAGCATCTCCCCAAAGTTTCCATTCCCAGGGCGCATTCTCAAAGGCATCGACAAAGGCTGGGATTTCAGAATGGATTCTTGCGGTAAGACTATCCATATGTTGCTTAGTACGGTCGGGGGCAAACACGGTCTGCGCAAAGGTGCAGGTACGTTGAGTGAATTCTTCTTCAAACGCTTGGTTCGACAATATCTTTCTTAAAAATAATGTAGAGGCTTCTCCATTAGGCCAGACTTGACCTGTACTCGTGGTGGAGTGTCCGATCATATTGTATTCGGCTTCTGATGGTGACCAAAAACCAAAGCCACAGCAAATGTCTGTATCGTAAAGCATCCAACGCCATTTGCCATCATTGTTGCGATTGCGCCAAACGGCTACATTGTTGGCAGGCCAGTCATAATTAGCGATATAGATTTGAGCAATATTATAGTTCATGAATTCATTCAAATCGATTTGGCTAGCCACATGATCCATGTGAGTAGAATTGCTGAGTGCATTGTTTCGAATGTAGTTGGTGAGTTGATCCCAGGCGATATCATCACCCTCTTTTATTTCTGACCAGACATATGGATTCTTTATTAAATCGAGGCTGTCTTTATTGACGCCGTGATGTGATTCAACATAGTGTTTGTTGTAAAACTCTCTCAAACCATAAACGCCCCAGTAAGCACCATTTAAATATACAACGACAGGCTCGTACGCCATTAAGTCGATATCCGATTGCTCATGAAGCAAACTTTGCACAGTGGCGTCTCGAACCATCGCAAACGGAAAATCATTTCCACTATTTCGTAATTTGAAACGTTTGAATTCATCTATGTCCAAGGTAGAAAAAAGTGGATATTCTATCTTGTTGTCTCTAAAGAATAGATTGAATGATTTCATTGGATAATTCCTAGAACAGCCACCGGCTATTTTCATTCCAGCATCGAGTTCAAAAGCCGGTGTTCCATCGGGTTCAAAGTATCGAACCAAAGCGGGACGTTCCCAATCCTGATTCCAGTTGACGGGATCTTCCGCACAATTGCCAGTAAGTCCGTTTGTACCTATCACATACATGCCTTTCTGATTATCCCAAAGATATTTAGGGTCTATGCTCAGGTTGATGACAGGAATTTCATGACTATTATTGATGTGATAGAAACCATCTTTTTGAGTGCTTGATGCAAAACCAGCTTTGAAAGCTGCAGCTTTGATTAACGTGGTTTGGTTAAGTGAAATGGGACCTGTATATAAAAGTGTCGTTTCGGAAGGCATAGAACCATCCGAAGTATATCGTATTTGGGCATCGGGATCATCGCAGGTAATAGTCAGCTGTGTTCCATTTTGATAAAAACCGCTGGGAATAGAAAACTCAATAGTTGCATTAAGATGCAGACTATTATCATTGTTGGATGCATTGGGGCTGTATTCTCCAAAATGTACCCAGGAGGTAGCCCCATCTGTTTGGCGACCATAGCTAACGTTTTGTGGGATGGCACCAAAGGTGATGGCATCTAATTGAACCAAATCTCCAGCTTGTTCCTGAGAAAGAAAAAGTGATTCGCCGGAACTACTTAATTTGAATGGAACATGATTGCCACCCTGTTCAGGCGTATCATCTAGCCAAAATAACTGAAAGCCATGAGGAGGAATGATAAGTGGTTCCTCGATTTGCCATTTAGTTTTATCTGCGGCATCGTCCGATAAGTAAAGGCTTTGGATAAGAACGGCAGTGTCGTTGGCATTATACAATTCGATCCAATCATCGGCTTCGCCATATTCATCAAGTACAATATTGTTTTTGGCCATGAGCTCATTGATATAAATATTGCTTAGGTCGCCATTGATAATTGGGATATTTAATTCAATCACAAGTCGAGCCACGTAACTGGGATTGCTTTCGTAAGCATGTGCAATTCGGCTTCCCGTGCCACTGATAATAAAGTTGATAGAGTTGCCAGCTGACCAGTTCGGTAGATTAGTAATCTCCTGGATAATATTGGAAAGATCGGGACTACGTTGTGCGAGTCCGGCTTGTTGAGGACTTGGCCAGGTAACCGGTGTCCATTCCGTCATTTGTGTTGTAAGTGTACGATTGGAAAGGTCATAAAATGCGCTACCAAAATTAGTTGGATTTGCTGAGGCTTCGGCATGGATTTGTAAGTTGCATGTACCAGTAGAAACTTCATCCGTCTGAAACTGGATATAAGCATCTGTAATATCAGCACCCGCTAGAAGTTGAATGTTTTGGAACCGTAAGCCGACAATTTGCTCTCCTCCGTTATCTGGATCATCCGTTAGTTCAATGTCGGTAGAGTTGAGGTACATTTCACCGCTGTTGAGTTGTTCGACATCGTCATTGCCTGAGAGGATAGGTATGTTGAGTTCGACGATGGTCGTGGCCTGAGCTTTGACTTTTGAATCAAAAGACAGAACAGCGAGAAATAATAAAAAGCATTTAAGAAAACTATATTTTGAATTTATGATGTACATACAAACCAATCTTTATCGTGATATAACAGGATTAAAGATAAGGTAAAAAAAGATGGGAGTTTAGAAATGCCGTATCTGGATCTAAAGATCCAAACGAGCTTCGTGTTTTTTTTCGGAAGAAGTGGGACGAGCGGTTAGGTGAAAAGGTCCGAGGTCGGAAGTCCGGAGTCCGAAGAACGAGACGCGGAGCCTCTGCGTTGAATTTTCGGACTTCGGACTCAATTGTCGTGACCCTCTTCCTTGAAAATAGTAGTTCTGATGGAATCTAGCAGGATTTTTAAAAAAAGCCACCATTCTTGATTTTCACTTTGTATTGGTTAGAGCCATCGATCATATCCACTTTAAGTTTCTTTAACCATTAAAAACTACTCCTTCAACAACTTACCAAGCTGCTTCTTATTAATACTCGAAATCCAATCTATAGCTCCAGGTTGATATTCCCCCTTTTGATTGATAAATGCATAACTTGGAAAACCAGTAAAAGAAAACATGCGCATCAACTCTTTCATGACTTTTCGATCAACAAAGATGTGCGTTCCTCCAAGTTTATACTCTGTGATTTTGGTTTTCCATTTTTCTATATCCGATCCACTTGAGGTGCATAGATAAACAAATTCAACAGGCATCTCTTTTGTCTTCTGATGTAGTTTTCTGCTATGCGGCATTTCTTGTAGGCAGGGGCCACACCAGGTTGCCCAGAAGTCTACTACCAGAGCTTTTTCCGAGAATGCATTTTTGAGGTTGGAAAGGAAGGTCTGTGCATCCATTGATTTTATATGGTAAAGCTTTGCGCCAAAAGAGGTTTCTTCAATAGCTTC
>ENA-ORXM01005209-ORXM01005209.1-marine-metagenome-genome-assembly--contig:-NODE-5209-length-10532-cov-68.741559_pt1 | contig 10532 bp, 4 predicted proteins | sample MGYA00237867_ERZ511480 | MGnify/ENA primary metagenome ERZ511480 (study PRJEB26309, sample SAMN06266103) | marine metagenome | isolation source: Algal blade | place: United Kingdom:Sidmouth, United... | reverse complement strand
AACAAAAGTCGATGTGCTCGTCGCAACCACTGTCGGCGTGTTTACTAATGTACTCGTCGGCGGGATCAGCGTTGCAGTCGGCGGGACAGGCGTTATCGTCGGTGTATCAGTTGGCGGGACAGGCGTCGGCGGGATCAGCGTAACAGTCGGCACCAAAGTCGGCGTATCTGTGAGCAATATCGTTGGTGTCTCTGTAGGTATCATCGTTGGTGTCTCTGTGGGCACAAGCGTTGCTGTATCTGTCGGCGGAACAGGCGTTGGTGGAACAGGCGTTGGCGGAACGGGCGTTGGTGGAACAGGCGTTGGCGGAACAGGCGTTGGCGGGACGGGCGTTGGCGGGACGGGCGTTGGCGGGACAGGCGTTGGTGGGACAAGCGTTGGTGGGACAGGCGTTGGTGGGACAAGCGTTGGTGGGACAAGCGTTGGTGGGACAAGCGTTGGTGGGACAAGCGTTGGTGGGACAGGCGTTACCGTCACAGGATCGCATCCACTTGGCGCTGAGCCGATGAAATTATTTAGCAGATTGGCCGTCGTCTGCTTGATCCGCGTATCTTCATAGCCAGCTTTATCCAACGCCCAACTCCACGACATGGTACCCGACGCAAAGACCCACGCATTGCTTGGTGCTTGATAGATCGATGAGTTTGCCGTAATCCACTCTCCATATGTATCCAAATAAGGTGAAGAAGAGAGAATTGTTTGGCTTTGGCTCGTTGCTGCCCCAACATTAGGATCATACGAATCAACCTCATAGCCAACAATAGCAGCCACCCGATCCCCGTCACTAAACCCAGTACCAGCATAAATCCAGTGGCTGCTATTATTCACCACATAATCTCTATTGGCATTCTCGCGCCCATAAGATTCGTACTGTATGCCAATCAATTTTTGCTCTTCGCGTTGCCAAATCTCGCGCCATAAACCTGTCTTGCGCGACGTATCAGTAGTTGGATCAATATTCCAATTTTTGTAACTGACAATAGTTCGATTTTGTATACCGTTCATCGAGGGTTCCAGTCGAATTTGAGCGTATGCCGCATTTGCCCCAAAGAAAGCAATATTTACGCCAGCATCGCGTGCCGCCTCGACATCATCTCGCATCTCTTTCGACCAATACTCATCGTGTCCGGTCGAAAGAAAGCCCGCATACTCCAGTAACTCTGCGCCATTCTCGTGCGTGTCAATATTTGTCGAATAAACAACATCATATCCCTCGCGCTCTAGCCAGCGCAATTGGTGAATCTCCCAGTCAAACAGAAGCCCCGCGCCATCTCCCGCGTATGGACGATCAAACGACACTTTTACTGCTTGGCGGCTGCCTGACACCGTGTTCGAACCATAGCTGTTGTAGCTATACAGACTTTTTCCCGTTACTCCATCATTTGGGTAATTGTTATATGCCTGATCGGTCGTGACAGATCGTTGAAAGAGCAGCTCGGCATCACGCCCCTCGTTCCGTACCACAAAGCTTACATAATTCTCAAAGCCCTCTACGTTCGTCAGCTTGGCCAAATACACCCCGCTAATCCACGTAGATGGAATGGTCAACGAATAATCTGCGCTCCACGGTGCCTCGATCAACCCAGTGTGTGGATCAATAAGCACAGGTGGCTGCACGCTTCCATCTATTGTGCCGCTTTGGTGCATCAACCGTCCGCCGCTGCCACCATACCACCCCAACCGATAGATATCGATACTATAACGTTGTGCCGGAGAGGTAGAAACGTGAAACGCAAGATCACCGCCAACATCAACACTAGTAGCCGAAGCATACCCCTTAATTTGATGGTCGCTGTCATTGGCTGGATTGGTGATGATCCATGCATCGGTGCCAGCGTTTTGGTTTTCAAGTGCAATGGTGCTGCACGATCCATTGGCTATGGCAATGGGGGCGGGCGGTAGCGCAACGGCTGCGCCAGCGACCATGATGATCAGCGCGCATATACCTAACTGCACCACGAAGGGGTATTTTCTCTTTAATGGTTTACTTGGAACAAAAATGGATCGTTGTGCTGCGGCGAAGAATAAATGGGAATGGATAGGGTTACGCTTGGAGGCTAATTGGAAGCCAGAAGATAGTTGAATTTTCATAGCAAATTAGGTCGGCATTCTGTTTTGTAAACAGAAAAGTAAACAGAAGAATAGAGTATCGTAAATAGGTCTGTGGTGTGCGCAATTGTTGCTAAAGCAGCTTGGAATAGACTATCAACGAAGGCGCGATGAGGTACAAAATTAGGATAGCAGATTTTGCCCTTAATAGCGTTACAATTAGTTATCAACAAACAGTTTATCGCAAAAAAAGGGACAGACTTAAAAAGAATCTCGGCTGCTTAGGCAGTCGAGATTCTTTAGAAAGTAAGGGCTGTACCACGAAGTGTGTAAATGACTTTGTTGGGTTAAGTAATCTAATGCCATTTACACACAATTTGGGACAGTCTCAGAACGTATATGCTTCTTTGTTCAAAAATTTTGGCTTTATCTCAGCTGCTGATTAATCAGCGGAACATATGTTTGGAATAACCTTGCTTGTGGTTTGTCTGAAATCAGGCGTGTAAGCGTGATGTCGAATGCCTCTTCCGTATCTGGATCGTCTGAAAGTATGACAGACTTTCCCGACGGATCGATTGTATTTTGATAGGTCGACATGATCTGGTTCGCTATCTCATTACCGTCAATGTTATCTACCACAATAACCTGATAACTAACTGTGACCTTGCCGCCGCCACCGGCCAAACTATCAATTTCAATAATGACCTCTCTGTCTTCTGCTGAATTGCCCCTTACAACAGTACCCTGTTCATTTGCAACAGTCCCAGGAATCAGCATGATATTGCTATTCGACGAATTTTGGATAGTGATATCACGAGCGACAGCATTGCCCAAATTCGTTACATTGACCACGTAAATTAGCACATCCCCCGACGAGACAACCTGATCATTGTCACTATCAATCAATAGAAGGTCGTCCATTGAAATCCGCAATAAGGGAGATGCACTTATGCTCATGACCGTTCTATCAAATTGGCCGGGCAGTTTAGGGTCATCCGTTACGCGATCTGCTAATTCGTTGCTGCTGACCGTACCAAAATGCTCAATCTCTCCAACCGAATCGGCAAGTGGGTTATTTATCACAACATCGTAAAACAGATTGATTTCCGCACCATTGCCATCAAGCGTCCCTAGATCAAACTCTATATCCAACAGATTATCGATAGTTGGCTGAATAATTGTCCCTTGAGAAGTTGATATCGAGGCCGGGTTAGCGAACATGTACGGGCCAACAGTGCCACTGTATATAAGACCCGTTGCAGGTAAGTCACCACTATTTACAATGCGTACATTGAACCGTATGATGTCCCCCGGAGAACGGATACCATCACCATCAACATCGTCAAACAGCTCATCCGCTAACTGTACCGATAGCGCAGGCGGTGCTGGCACAGGTGTTGATGTTGGGGCAGGAGTTGGTGTTTTAAATGGCCTGTTGGGCGTCTCTATAGGTGTCTCAACAGGTGCCTCAGTGGGTGTCTCAACAGGCGGAGCCGTAGTTGCCGTTTCCATTGCACTTACTGGCGTGGCCGTTGCAGCGGATGGCTCATCTGTGGGGGTTAAATCCACATTAGGAGTTGGTGTCTCTGTTGGCATATCTGTTGGCACTTCGGTTGGCATATCTGTTGGAGCCATAGTCGGTACGTCAGTCGGTACACCGGTCGGTACGTCAGTCGGTGCATCAGTTGGGGCCGCTGTTGGCACATCCGTTGGCACCGCTGTAGGTGTGTCCAATACCAAAGGAGTTGGAGCCTCAGTTGGAACTTCGGTAGCAATAGAAAGAACCGACGTTTCTGTGGGCGCAGGTGTCAGCGTAGGCGTTGGTGTCTCTATTAGCGTTGGTCCGCCGGTTGGGTCAAACATAACGACTAAGCGCGGCCCAATTCCATCAGGGTTCCTATAATCGTACGCAGCAACGCTACGCATACCAAATGCGCTTGTAGCCGAGATCTTTACGGCGATGCTATTTCCGCTGTTCCATCCATCTTGAGCAATAAGCTCCTGCAAAATTGGCCCGATATTCTCCGATGCATAGACGCCATCCTCCAACCAGACAGCAGCCGGCGTCCACGTTACTACTGCACTGGTAGATGGACGACTGGAAATATTCCCACTGGCAAAACTGAAGGGGGCTGCATCTAGAACTTGCTCGCCAACTATTTGGAAGATGGATGGCGTTATTCCTTGCTCATCTGCCGTAAATTCAATATACGCGTTTGTAATTGTCGCCTCTGCTGGGATGGCTAAATTAGGAAAGCGGATACCGATAAGTTGTTCACCCTGAGATGGATTGCCCATTTCAAGATCGGCACTGCTAATGCTAACTGCCCCAGTAGACAATATCTCCTCTGCGTCGTCCGATCCACTACCGCTTGAGATGACCAATAGCTGATTGCCTGGCGGTAGAACTGGCGTTGCGGTTGGTGTGGATGTTTCCGTTGGTGTGGGCCTTTCCATTGGAATGGGCGTATCAATTGGTGGAATAGGCGTAAACGTTGCCGTCGGCGTAATAACAGCCGTCGGCGCAAACGTTGGTGTGAAAGTCGGCGTAATGATGGCCGTCGGTGTAATGATGGCCGTCGGCGTGAACGTTGGTGTGAAAGTCGGCGCAATAACAACAGTCGGCGTGAACGTCGGTGTGAAAGTCGGCGTAATGATGACCGTCGGTGTAAATGTCGGTGTGAATGTCGGCGTAATGATAACCGTCGGCGTAAGCGTTGGCGTGAAAGTCGGCGCAATAACAACAGTCGGCGTGAGCCCAACAGTCGGCGTGAGCCCAACAGTCGGTATAATAATCGCTGTTGCTATCGGGACTGCTGCGGGACTACAGTTAATGGCCCAGATGACGGCAGCCTCAAAATAGGACCATCCATTTGCATTCAACTGACTTCCATTAACGTTAGTCAAACCCACGCGTCGTGCAGGTGCCGAAAAGCCGTCAAAGAGAGTTGCGCCTGTATCATATGCAAAAATGGTGTATCTTGTTGGATCCGTTACCAGCGTTGCGACTTTTATTGCAGACGCATTTGGAATTCCCCACTGAAGGGGTGACGGGATGGAGTGAGTCGTGACGATACCGGAGAGTCCAGCCGCCAGCGGATGCGATGCATTGACAATTACAATATCGGTCTGACTCGTCTCTTCACCATAGTGCGTGGTTGATACTACTTCGGTCATTCGGAGATTATCAAAGGTCCATGCTTCCCATGAAATAACCGGAACCGCCACGTTGGTGAACTTATTCGCAATGTCTTCAGATAAAGCTGTTTCAGAAATCAGCACTAAATCCTTACCCATGGCATCACTAGTCATAACAGAAGGTGCGTCGATAGCACTTACGCTATACCCTTTCGCCGTAAGGAAATCAACAACAGGCTGATCTTCTGACGATAGTGGCACGCTACCGCCAACAAATAAGATGTTTTCAGTCCCGCAAACCGTTTGCGCATTTGCTACATTGGCAAATGCAAATTGCGGTGCTTGGACCTTACCGGCTTCTACTTCTACATTTGCCAGTATAATGATGCAAAAGACAAATGTTGCCAAACTGAACAACAAACCAAAAAGTACTGCGATACGACCTTGGGTTCGGGTCGATAATTGAACCTGTTCCTTCATTTAGGGTGCTCCTACCTTATAATTCCTCAGAAATTTTGCTTACATCTTAAAAAGAAGAGACGTGGCAGAAAATTTGTCTGGATAAGTATATGGCTAAACCAGAAAAATAATTATACAGACTTTAGCGACTTTCTGGAGTAGCTTGCGTCCATACTGTATATTTTATTTTTTTGGAATGGCTTTCTTAACTTAATGAAATTTACCGATTATTGGTTAATTAGTGGAACATAAATTTGGTGCGCAAAGTTGGTGTTCTTTTCAGTCAAGAGTAGCGTAATGGTTGAATCAGACGTTTCTTCCGTATCTGGATCGTCAGAGAAAATCGTAGCGGCTCCCTCAAGGTTACCACTGCCCATATTGCTGATCACTGCTTGATGAACAATCTGCTGCGTTTCTAGATTATCGTTCACAAATACCTGAAAACTGATTCGTGTACGCTCGCCACCGCCAGCTAAAGAATCTAAATTAACAGAAATAATACTTTCGTTCTCCAAATTTCCAGATAGTATGGTGCCTTGCATCGTATTAACAGAATTCGGAACAAGCGTAGTATTGGGATCGATCTCAGTTGTGACCAAAACATTGTTTGCCTCTACATTCCCGATGTTCACAATCTCAATCGTAAATAGCAAAACATCGCCAGATGAAACGGCTGCATCTTGATCAGCATCAACCAAAAGCAGATCATTCATTGAAACGCGCAGGAGTGAATTTGCGTTGATGCTAATTAGCGTTGCGTCAAAAGACCCACCAATGTCTGGATCATCTGATGTTCTGTCCGGAAGCTCGTTCGTGCTAACAACGCCAACATGTATAATTTCTGTCACCGCAGCCGATAATGGATTGTCTAGCACAGAACTATACGAAAATTCGATTTGACCATTCCCACCTGGAATGTCATCTAACGCTAACACAAGCTCTGTGGCTCCGTCTTCGAATCCAGACAGTACGTCACCCTGCATTAAGTCAATCCCCAATAGCGTCATGTTTTCGTCAATTTGGCTACTATAGCGGACACCCGTTGCAGCCGTTTCCCCGCTATTAATTATGAGAACCGAATAGCCTATTGTGTCGCCAGGGCTTGGAATGCCATCGTTATCTGCATCGACTAACAAATTATCCACTAGTTCAACGGTCAAAGTTGGTAGAAGCGCTTCAGGGGTCGAGGTTGCCGCGGGTGTACTGTTTGGAGTGGCCGCTTCGATTGGCGTATTGGTTGCCGCAATCGTGGATTCTTCCGTTGGTGCGCTAGTCGGTATCTCTATCGGTGCTTCTGTAGAGGCAACTGTCGGTGCAGTAGTCGGTGCAGTAGTCGGTATCTCTATCGGTGTTTCTGTAGGGGCAACTGTCGGTACAGTAGTCGGTGCAGTAGTTGGTACAGTAGTCGGTGCAGTAGTCGGTGCTTCCGTCGCCTCCTCTGTTGGTGCGACGGTTGGTTCTTCTGTTGGAACCTCTGTTGGTGCGACAGTTGGCTCTTCTGTTGGAATTTCTGTCGATGTAGGTACTAAAGTTGATGTTGGCACCGGTATTGGTCCGCTAGTTGGATCGAAAATAATGATTAAACGCGGACCACTATTGACTGGATTCGTGTAATCATACGACGCGACGCTGCGTGTGCCTATCCCAGAAAGTGCTACAGCAATACTGTTTCCGCTAACCCAAGCCTCTTGATCAATAATCTCTTGAATGATTGATCTAATATTCTCAGTCCGATAATCGCGCCCCATACTCCATGGAGCGCTGACCCCCCACGGCACAGATGAGAAGGTAGAAGGACGGCTAGAGATGTTGCCTTGAGACGGATTAAACGGCATAGCGTCAACTGACTTTTCCCCTGAAATTTCAAAAATTGCCGTTTGACTGCTGTCTTCATCCGCTGTGAATTCAATATATGCATCAGTAATTGTTGCTCCCTCTGGGATTACAGCACCAGCAAAGCGAATACCAATTAACTGAAAACCCTGCGCCGGTTGACCTAACTCAAGATCTGCACTGCTCACCGAAACTGCGCCCGTTGCCAGGATCTCTTCTGCATCATCCGAGCTATTGCCCATCTCTAAAATCAATAGCTGGTTGCCTGGAGGTAAATCAGGCGTTGGCGTATCAGGCAGAGGAGTCGGTGTGTTCGGCAGAGGCGTTGGCGTATCAGGCAGAGGTGTCGGTGTGTTCGGCAAAGGCGTTGGCGTATCAGGCGGAGGTGTTGGCGTATCAGGCAAGACAGGTGTACTCGTAATAACTGGCGTGCTCGTGATAAGCGGTGTGTTCGTAATAACGGGGGTATTTGTGACCGTTGGCGTGAGAACAGCTGTACTCGTCGGGATTAGTATCTCGATAGTAGTGGAGGTAGGCAGCGGGATAATGGCACAATCTTGCGCCCATTTTACAGCCGCATCGAAATAAGCCCAGCCGTTATCGTTTAATGCTCCACCCGTTGCGCTCGGGATCCCAACGCGGCGTGCTGGCGCAATAAACCCGAACATGCTGGCTCCCGCTTCGTATGCAAAAATTGCAACCTTATCTGGCTCACCGACAAACGTCGCAATTTTGATCGCGGTTGTGTCGGGTCGACCCCACTGGAACGGCACATCTTGATTCTGCGTAACGGTAATGCCACTTAATCCAGCCGCCAAAGGATGGGCGCTATTTATTACATCGATACTGGTTTGGTCGTTCACTAGACCGTAGTCGGTATCCAGTACAGCTCGCGTCATCCTCATGTTGTCGTAGAGATATCCTTCCCACGTCATAAAGGGGACCGCCACATCTCGCAGCCTATCTTCGATGTTGGGCGAGTCTGACGTTTCGGACACAATAATTAAGCTCATGCCCACTGCGTCCAATGCCGTCACATCGGTATCTTGGACCAATGTCAAAAGATATCCCTGACTTTGCAAACGCTCAACTTGCGCCCGATCACGTTGGAATACCCCACCACTAGCATTTAATTTTGTAACAAACAGAATATTGCCAGCGCCACACGCTGCCTGAGCCTGGACGATAGGACTTTCTTGTATAGCCCAAAGACTGCTGGCCATAACAGTGCAAACGAGCAGCGTAAGTGCTATCGTAGAGCCAATCGACGAACGCGCAAAAAAGGGTCCTATTTTGTTCGTGAGATAGGACATCATAGTTACTCTCCGTATAGATGATGACAAAGTATAAACCAATGACAAATATAAAAATGACAAACCAACATGTTTGTTTTCAGTAATAGATCGTGCACATGTCTGTGCTTGCCGTTATGTAATGATCAAATTTTAGAAGCATATTCGCAGAATATACCTAAAATTAATACGTCATAAAGCAGAGAGAGATACGAATATTGCAAGATTAAGGCTAATCCCAAAAATAATAATACGGACTTTAGAGGTTTTCTGGATTAACTTGCGGTTATGCTCTCTTTTTTACTTTTTGAATGATCTAACAGAGAAAAATTGATATAATTTTAAAATATTTTGATAAGCAGATAATTGAGTTGAATGAATAGCATAACGTAGAAATAACGAAATTGGTGTGACAGGTCACTGACAAATCAGCGAATAGAATTTAGCGTTTTGTAAGGAATTTATCTACTATTTTCATTTACCTGTAGTATCATATGTCGCAAATCGGGCATTGTGAGATTTCGCAGAATTACGCCTTCTCTGATATAAATCTAGAGAGCTTGTCTAATGAAAATAGATTCAGTTGTTAGGAATATACTGCGCAAGGCCATAGACAAAAATAAATTACTTAGATAAACAGGAGAAATTCTTCTCATCTATACGTTTTTGCGGTATAACTACATAACAACTAGACAATAAATATTTGAATGATGTGCTGCCTCCTTTGTAAATACTTTTTTAGACAGATTTAAGGAATGTACCAATGTATCGACAACCAAGAAGAACTGTAACAAGCCGCATGGGTCCCAAGAGTGGGTTTGGCAATGGTTTGAAAATGCGCCTATTGATCGGGCTGGCAATTGCTGCATTTGCTGTCTTCTCGTATATGGGTAAATCAGAATTTAATCCGATTACGGGTGAAAATCAGCGGGTTAGCTTAACCGAAGAGCAAGAAATTGCAATGGGTCTTCAAGCCGTTCCGACTATGATGGAACAACACGGTGGCCTATACCCAGATCAAGAGCTACAGGATTATATCGATGAGGTTGGCTTTAAAATTGTCCGAATGAGCGATGCGTCTGAAACAGATTATGAATACGAGTTTCATCTACTGCACGATCCAAACACGATCAACGCGTTTGCTCTGCCCGGTGGTCAAGTCTTCATTACTGCCGCACTCTATGGCCGAATGACAACCGAGGGGCAACTGGCCGCAGTGTTAGGACATGAAGTTGCGCACGTCGTCGCGCGTCATGGCGCACAGCGTATGGCCAAGTCTGATCTAACTAACGGGCTAATTGGTGCGGTGGCCGTTGGCGCAGGTGATATTGGCGCACAGCGCATGGCGGCAATGATCGGCAACATGGTCAATATGAAATATGGCCGCGGAGATGAACTGCAATCAGATACTTTAGGCGTACAGTTTATGGTCGACGCTGGTTATGATCCGCGCGCCATGATCGAAGTCCAAGAGATATTGCAAAGCGCATCGGGTGGCGAACGTCAGCCAGAATTCTTCAGCACGCATCCCGATCCGGTAAATCGAATCGGTGAAATTCAGGAAACAATTAACGCTATCTTCCCAAATGGCGTGCCAGATAATTTGATCCCGTAAGTAGTTTGACAGAGCGATCTACGTTACGTATACTATATATTCAATCTTAGTTATCGAATAACGATATTGCTCTTTGCGGCCATGGTGTAGTGGTAACACAGCAGCTTCCCAAGCTGTAAGCCGTTTTAAAAGTCTGTAAATTGTAG
>ENA-ORXM01005208-ORXM01005208.1-marine-metagenome-genome-assembly--contig:-NODE-5208-length-10534-cov-3.299034_pt1 | contig 10534 bp, 7 predicted proteins | sample MGYA00237867_ERZ511480 | MGnify/ENA primary metagenome ERZ511480 (study PRJEB26309, sample SAMN06266103) | marine metagenome | isolation source: Algal blade | place: United Kingdom:Sidmouth, United... | reverse complement strand
GGCGGGCAGGTAGTAGAGCGCCACCAGCGGGGTCGTCAGCTTGCTGGCGTTGAGCGCCGTGATAGGCCACTTGACGAGCATCCGCCACGCCACCGATCCGACCGGGCCGTAGGTGTATTCGGTGTCCGTCACCGCCAGCCCGGCGGTTTCCAGCTTCTCCACCAGCTCGTCCATCGGGTAGCCGTCGCGGACGTGCTCGCCGATGAAGCTCTCGTCGCCCTCCTCCTCGATGCCGCTGCCGCCCTGGTCGCTGGGCGTGTTGACGATCACGTGTCCGCCAGAGGCGAGCACCTGATGGAAATTGCGGAAGACGGCGCGGTCGTCGAGGATGTGCTCCATCACGTCCACGCACACCACCAGATCGAACGTATCCGGCTTGCGGTAGGTCACCAGATCATCCACCTTGAACTTCACTTGTGGCCTGCCGCTCTTGCTGAAGAAGTGCTCGCCGTAGTGCATGATCGAGCCGTAGTCGTACTCTCCCCACATCTCCACGCCTTCGTCGAAGATCTCGAAATTGAAATCCTTGTCGGAGACGATCTCGTTCCAGTCGATGCTGATGTAGTTGTCGCGGTCGGGGCGGGTGTGCTCGTGGAACAGTCCGATCGCGTGCGCGATCTCGTGCATGACGCTGCCGACGCTGCAGCTGTCCGATACCCACACCGATTGGGCATCCTCGCGCAACTGCCGCCCGACGAAGGAGGCACAGCCACCGCTCGGCTCGAACAGCACGTAGTCGGGATAGTCGATCGCGCGCGGGTCGTCGATCGGCACGATCAGGATGCGGGTCCGCTCGTTCAGCCGCTCGACCGCCAGCTCGATGTTGCGTTGCTGGGTCTCGCTCAGTCTCGGGTGAAAGGCGTAGGGCACGATGCCTTCGGGCCACCGATCGAGCGCGTTGCGCTGACCGAGCCCACGCTGATGGAAGGGGATCTCCAGTCGACCGCGCTCGTCGACCTGTCCGAGAACCATGTCCCCTTCGGCGACCGCGTAGCCGTGGAGAACCTCGTAGGGGAACCCGTAGGCATACCCCGTCAATCCGTGGGTGCCGGCATCGTCGTTCTGCATCACGGTGCCTGGAGAGGGGTGGAAGCGCTCGGCGTCGTCGGCCAGGGCGGCGGGGACGACGACTCCGAGCGTCCCGACCAGGGCCAGGGCCGGGACGGTCCGACGGCAAGGGGCGGAGGGGAACATGGACAGACTCGCTCGTTGTTGTTTTTGTGGTCTGCAAAACGCCGATCCGTCGGTCGCAACGAGCTATCGGTCCCGGGTGTGGCGGTCTGTCGTCCGCGTGCACCGTTTCGTGAGGCCGTCTTGATCACCCCGCCCGGCCGAAGGCGCGTTTTCGTGAGACCGATCCGGTTGGAACGGCTGGTGCTCGCATCGAGCGGTGCGAGAGCGAGGGCGTCGTCCACGGGCGCACCGCCCGTGTAGCCGACAGCGCGTCGGGCAGCATGGGCCGAACGGCCTCGAGAGTTCGGGGCGAGCGAGGTGCGCGTGTCGCCGGGCCGACAGCGCGGGTGGTACCGCGAGACGGCCGGCTCGGCCTCGACCGAGGCCAGGGCGTCGGCGGACCCTCGACGAAGCCCGGGCTGGCCCGGGCCGGCGAGGCGAGGCTAGATACGGTGCCCGGTGGCCGTATCGAACAGGTGGACCTGGGCCGGATCGATGCCGAAGGTGATCTCGCTGCCGATCGGTGCCCGGAACTCCTTGTCGGCCTTCGCCGAGACGAGATTGCCGCCCGCCGAGACCGTGATCATCGTCGCGTCCCCCAGGAGCTCCACGCTGTAGATCGGAGCGGTGATCTCGCCTCCGACCCCGTCGCGCACGAGCGTCGCGTCCTCGGCACGGTAGCCGAGCGTGGCCGCACCGGTGTGGTTCGTGGCGATGCCGGAGACGCGCATGTTGCTCGCCTCGAAGGTGCCGTTGGAGACCGATCCTTCGACGAGGTTCATCGCCGGGGAGCCGATGAAGCTCGCGACGAAGAGGTTCGCGGGGGTGTTGTAGACATCCTCCGGCGTGCCGACCTGCATGATCTCGCCGGCGTTCATGACGACAACGCGATCGGCGAGCGTCATCGCCTCGATCTGATCGTGGGTGACGTAGATCGTGGTGACGGCGAGCTGGTGCTGGAGGTTCTTGAGCTGCGCGCGCATCGTCACGCGAAGCTTGGCGTCGAGGTTGGACAAGGGCTCGTCCATCAGGAACACCGTCGGCTCGCGCACGATCGCGCGGGCGAGGGCGACGCGCTGACGCTGCCCGCCGGAGAGCTCCTTCGGCTTGCGCTCGAGCAACGGCACGAGCTCGACCATCTCGGCGGCACGTTGCACCCGGGTGTCGTGCTCCTCGCTCGGTATCTTGCGGATCTTCAGCGGGAAGCGAATGTTCTCGTAGACAGTCATGTTCGGATACAGACCGTAGTTCTGGAACACCATGGCCACGTCCCGGTCCTTCGGATCGAGCTCGTTGACGGTGCGCTCGCCGATACGGATCTCGCCGTCGCTGGGGAACTCGAGCCCGGCGACCATGCGCATGGTCGTGGTCTTGCCGCAGCCGGACGGGCCGAGCAACACCAGAAACTCTCGGTCGGCGATCGCGAGATCGAAGTCCTTGACGCCGTAGATATCTCCCCAGCGCTTGTTGATTTTCGACAGGACGACTTCGGCCATGGGAAGGGGTGTCCGCAACGGGTTGTGGGATGATGGTGCCACGCCCTCGCGGGCACACGCAAACCCACCGCACGAGAGCTCCTCCCCTGGCCACTTCGACCCGCGCCGCAGCGCCCGCATGGCGAACGCCGCTCCTCGTCATCGCCGCCGGCTGCGCGATCGCCGCCATCGGCTTCGGGGCGCGCTCGGCGCTCGGGCTGTTTCTCGAACCGATGACCGCCGCCCGTGGCTGGACACGGGAGACCTTCGGTCTCGCGCTCGCGCTCCAGAACCTCTTCTGGGGCCTTGGGCTCCCGCTCGCCGGCATGCTCGCCGACCGGATCGGCGCCGCCCGCGTCATCGTCGCCGGCGCGCTCGTCTACGCGCTCGGGCTGTGGGGCATGGGCGCGGTCGAGAGCGAGGGGCTGCTGCACCTCTTCGCCGGCGCCCTCGCCGGGCTCGGTATCGCGTTCTCGGCCTTCTCGCTGGCGCTCGCGGCGATGGTCCGTGTCGTCTCCCCCTCCCGGCGCACGTTCGTCCTCGGGCTGGGCACCGCGGCGGGCTCCTTCGGACAGGTCGTGTTCTCGCCGTTGAGCCAGGGTCTGATCGAGCACGCGGGCTGGGCCGGAGCGCTGACGGCGCTCGCTCTGTTCGTTCTCGGTATGATCCCGCTCGCGCTGCTACTGCCGCGCGGCGGGCCCGAGAGCGCCCCTGGCGCCGTCGAGCAGAGTCTGGTCGAGGCGCTGCACGAGGCGCGCTCCCACCGCGGCTACGTGCTCCTGACGACGGGCTTCTTCGTCTGCGGCTTTCACGTCGCCTTCATCACCGTGCACTTCCCCGCCTACGTCCGCGATCTCGGGCTCGATCCGGCGATCGGCGCCTGGTCGCTGTCGCTGATCGGGCTGTGCAACATCGCCGGCTCCCTGCTCGCCGGCGTCGCCGGGCAGCGCTGGAGCAAGCGGCTGGGGCTCGCGACGATCTACACCGCCCGCGCGTTCGCGATCCTGGCGCTGCTGCTGTTGCCGAAGACCCCCTTCGTCGTGCTCGCCTTCGCCGCCGTCATGGGCGTTCTGTGGCTTTCCACGGTACCGTTGACGACCGGAATCATCGCCCAGGTGTTCGGTGTGCGCTACATGGCGACGCTGTTCGGCGTCGTCTTCCTCAGCCATCAGATCGGGAGCTTCCTCGGCGTCTGGCTCGGCGGCGTGCTCTACGACCGCACCGGCAGTTACGACGGCATGTGGTGGGCGGGCATCGCGCTCGGGCTGCTCGCCGCGATCGTGCACGTGCCGATCGACGAGCGCCCACTCGCGCGCCTGCACGGCGCCTCGTGAGCGCGCTCGGCGGCAACGACGGCGGTGCGGGCATGCCGGCCACCGACGAGCCCGACGCCGACGGGCGCCATCTGATCGCGCTCGATCTGGACGGCACGCTGCTCGGAGGGGACGGGCAAGTGTCCGTGCGCGCCCGTGCGGCGATCGCCACCGTGGCCGCGGCCGGACACCTCGTGGTCGCCGTGACCGGGCGCAGCCGGTGGTCGGCGCTCGAGCGGCTCGAGGGTATCGTCGCCATCGGGTCGGTCTGCGGGGCGAACGGCGCCTACCTTCACGATGTCGCCAGCGGCGCGCTGCTCTGGTCGCACCCGGTGTCGGCGGCCGAGGCGCGGCGGTGGATGCAACGGGTGCGCGCGCGCTTCGCGGATGCGAGCTTCGGACGCGAGACCGACTCCGGCGTCTTCTACGAGCGGCGCTTTCTCGCCGAGGGTGGCGAGCCGGAAGTGATGGAGCGGGGTGGGGTGCCGCCGGAAGTCGCCGAGGCGCCCCTGTACAAGCTCTATATCCGTACGCCGGCGGCGGTCGGGGAGGACTTGCAGCGCGTGGTCGTGCCGCTGCTCGGCGAGGCGGCCGAGGTCAGCACCTCCGGTGCCCCGTTCGTCGAGGCGACCGCGCCGAACGTCGACAAGGGCTCGGCGCTGGTCCGTCTCGCCTCCGACGCCGGGGTGCCGCTCGCGCGGACGATCGCCTTCGGCGACAACCTCAACGACGTGCCGATGTTCGACCGAGCGGGCTTGGCCGTGGCGATGGGCAATGCCCACGAGGACATCCTCGCCATGGCCGACCGCACCGCGCCGACGAACCTCGAGGACGGCGTCGCGCGCATGCTCGAGACGTTGCTCGCCGAGGGCCGCCTTTGACGAGCGGGGCCGCGACGGCGTGGCGTCTGCTCGTACCGCTCGGTCTGCTCGCCGTTCTCTGTTATGCCGTCGACGTGCCCGCGGCGTTGGCGCGCCTCACGAGCGTCGCGCCCGGCTGGCTCGTCGCGGGGCTGGTGCTCGTGCAGCTGCAGGTCGTCCTGTCCGCGCTCCGCTGGCGACTGACCGCCGCCCGCCTCGGTCAGCGGCTCGGCGTCGGACGGGCGGTCGGCGAGTACTATCTCGCGACACTGCTCAACCAGGTGCTACCCGGTGGCGTGGCGGGGGATGCGACGCGGGTGTGGCGAGGCGCCCGTGAGCCGCTCGCGGCCGAGGCGCCGCCGGTGACGGTGTCGCGGGCCGCCCAAGGGGTCGTCGTCGAGCGGCTCGCCGGGCAGCTCGCGCTCGTCGTCGTGGCGCTGGCTGGGCTCCTGATCTGGCCGCTCACGGGCGACACGCCGCCGCCGCGGGCGGTGCTCGTCGCGCTCGGCACGATCGTCGGCCTCGGGCTCGGCGGCGCGGCGCTGATCGTCGCCGTGAACCGCTACGGCCCGCCGCGAGCGCGCCGGTTCGCGGCCACCGTCGCGCCGCTTCTTCGTCGCTGCTGGCTCGACGATGGCGTCTGGCGCGCGCAGGGTGCGTTGAGTCTTGCCGTGACGGCGAGCTACGTCGCGCTCTTCGCGCTGGCCGCCGCGGCCGTGGGGGCGCCGCTGCCGGGCGTGGCGTTGGCCACGATCGTGCCGCTCGCGCTCGCGAGCATGCTGTTGCCGCTGTCGGTCGGTGGCTGGGGGCTGCGCGAAGCCGCCGCCGCGGCGCTCTGGCCGCTGGTCGGACTCGCGTCCGAGAGCGGTGTCGCGGCGAGCATCCTCTACGGGCTTCTCTCCCTGGCGGGCAGCCTTCCCGGTCTGTTGGTGCTCGTTCGGCGCCGCCGCCTCGCCTCGGCGACAGGCTGACTCGGACCGAGCGGGTCGTCGGCGCCACACGGCGCGCTGCCGAGCGCGCCTTCCGCGGGCCGTTCCCGGACCGTGCCGGATCGAATGGGGGGGGGGCGAGACCGGGTGCCCGGTCGCCGCCGGGCGCGCCGCACGGCTCGGACGCGAAGTGGTGTCGATCCGAGGAAGGCGAAGACGATACTTGCCTGAATCGGCTTTCTCGACGGCTATCGGCGCTGTCGCGGGTGCAACACCGACCCTTTCGCGAGCACGTTCGGCGGGCGTGACCATCGCGTCCGGGAGCGCTCGCGCGCCGTCGGCCGGGTGCGGGGACGGCGCGTCCCCTGGGACGTCAGCGAGCGGGCCCTCGGATGCACCGTGCGAGCGCACGCGGGAACGTGTATCCGAACGCCCGCGTGCCCATCCTCCCGTGCGCCGGCGCACCCGCACCGACCTACCCGCGAGCGTTTGCAAGTGTTTGCAAGCGTGGTGCCATCGGCGTACAACGATCCTGCCGAACGACCGTCGATCGCGGTCACGTCGAGCCGAGCGACAAACTCGGCCTCATCAACCCCACCCCAGGAACAGCCTATGAAAGAGCTCTATCTCGTAGGATTCGACGATACCGAGCCATCACGGCGCGCTGTGGAGTTCGCCATCGCGCGCGCCAAGGCGTCGAGCGGCAAGATACTGCTGCTTTACGTGCTCGAGTGGTCACCCTACAGTTTCCTGACCAACGAGGAGCTCGCCGAACGCCACGGTCGGCGCAAGGAGGAGCTCTCGCGTGCCGAGAAGATCATGGAGCCGATCGTCGAGAACGTGCGCGCCAGCGGCGTCGAGTGCGACGTGAGCGTTCGCTATGGCGATCCGGCAGAGCTGATCTGCGAGCACGCCTCCGAGCACGAGGCCGTCCAGATCGTCGTCGGGCGTGCCGGTGACTCGCCGTTCAAGGCTCGCCTGCTCGGCAGCCTGGTCGTGACGCTCGCCCAGGTCACGCCCGTCCCCCTCACCGTGGTGCCCTGATCATGCGACGACTAGCCCTCTGGCTCGCCCTCCCGCTGTTGGCCCTCGCCGGCAATGCCTTCGCCCAGGAAGCGGCGGAGGCGGCACTCTCGGTCGACGAGCGCATCAGTGCCGCCGTCGCCCCGTTCGTCAATCCGATCGTCAGCACGGTGTTCTTCTCGGTGCCGATCCTCGGGGTCGACTTCCCGCTCATCGTCGGCTGGCTGATCGTCGCCGCGACCGTCTTCACCCTCTATTTCGGGTTCATTCAGGTTCGCGGTTTCGCGCACTCGATCAGCATCGTCAAGGGCGACTATCTCGATCCCAACGACGCCGGTGAAGTCACCCCGTTCCAGGCGCTGACGACGGCGCTGTCGGGTACGGTCGGTCTCGGCAACATCGCCGGTGTCGGCGTCGCGGTCTACCTCGGCGGACCCGGAGCGACGTTCTGGATGATCCTCGCCGGGCTTCTCGGCATGGCCTCGAAGTTCACCGAGTGCATTCTCGGTGTCCACTACCGCAACGAGTACCCCGACGGTACCGTCTCGGGCGGGCCGATGTACTACCTCTCGAAGGGGCTGAGCGAGCAGAACCGTGCCGGTCTCGGCAAGTTCCTCGCGGTGTTCTTCTCGATCTGCTGCATCGGGGGAGCGCTCGGCGGTGGCAACATGTTCCAGGCCAACCAGTCGTTCGCGCAAATGGCCGGCATCTTCCCGGCGATGGCCGATTCGGGCTGGCTCTTCGGCCTCGTCATGGCGATCCTGGTCGGCATCGTCATCATCGGCGGCATCAAGTCGATCGCGAGGGTCACCGAGAAGGTCGTGCCGAGCATGGCGGCGCTCTACGTCGGCGCGGCGCTGATCATCATCTTCGCCAACATCGAGGCCGTTCCGGCCGCCTTCGGCGCGATCATCGACGGCGCCTTCACCGGCGAAGGTGTGGTGGGCGGCGCGATCGGCGCGCTGATCCAAGGGTTCAGACGGGCGGCGTTCTCGAACGAGGCCGGTATCGGCTCGGCGGCGATCGCGCACTCGGCGGTGCAGACCAAGCACCCGGCGACCGAAGGCTACGTGGCGCTCCTCGAGCCGTTCATCGACACCGTCGTCATCTGCACGATGACCTCCCTGGTCATCATCATCACCGGCGTCTGGGTGCCCGACAGCGGCGTCAGCGGCATCGACCTGACCTCGCAGGCGTTCTCGAGCAACATCCCGTGGTTCCGCTACGTCCTCGCCGTGGCCGCGATCCTGTTCGCGTTCTCGACGATGCTGTCGTGGTCCTACTACGGGATGAAGGCGTGGACCTATCTGTTCGGTGAAGGGAAGGCGCGGGAGCTCGTGTTCAAGTTCATCTTCCTCGTCTTCATCGTCATCGGCGCATCGATGGGCCTCGGCCCGGTCATCGACTTCTCCGACTCGATGATCTTCGCCATGTCGCTCGCCAACATCCTCGGGCTCTACTTCCTGATGTCCAAGGTCAAGGAACTGCTGAACGACTACAACGCGCGTCTGCGCAGCGGAGAGATCCGCAAGGTCGGCAAGGAAGCGGCCGCCAAGCGCGCCTGAGGAGACGGCTTCGGACGCACGGGCCGGCCGGTATCGGCGGCCCGTGCGCTCGGAGCGGGTGTTCTCCGCCGCTCAGCTCTCGTGGTGGGATTCCTGCAGCGCGTACACCGGCGTGTCGAGCCCTTCCATGCGCGCCTTCAGCTGCAGCGACAGGAACTGCGAGTAGTGACGTGACTGATGGAGGTTGCCGCCGTGGAACCAGAGCGCCTCCTGAGCGGTCGGCTTCCACATGTTGCGCTGCTCGCCCTCCCAGGGGCCTGGATCCTTCGTCGTGTCCGAGCCGAGCCCCCAGACCTTGCCGACCTTCGCCGCGACCTCGGGGCTGATCAGATCCGCCGCCCAGCCGTTCATCGAGCCGTAACCGGTGGCGTAGACGACGAGATCGGCGGGAAGCGCCTTGCCGTTCTCGAGCACCACGGCATCCTTGGTGAGCTCCTTGATCCCCGAGCCGCTCTCGAGCTTGATCTTGCCGTCGATGATCAGCTGACTGGCGCCGACATCGATGTAGTAGCCCGAGCCGCGCCGGAGGTACTTCATGAACAGCCCCGAGCCGTCCTCGCCCCAGTCGAGCATGAACCCCGCCTTCTCCAGCGCGTCGTAGAAGGCTTGGTCGCGTTCCTTCATCTGCTCGTAGAGCGGGATCTGGAACTCGTGCAGGATGCGGTAGGGGAGGGAGGCGAAGATCAGGTCCGCCTTCTCGGTCGTGACGCCGGCGGCGACGGCCTGCTCCGAGTACAGCGCCCCGAGTCCGATCTCCATCAGTGAGTCGGAGCGGACGATGTGGGTGGTGGAGCGCTGCACCATCGTCACGTCCGCGCCCCCCTCCCAGAGGGCGGCGCAGATGTCGTGGGCCGAATTGTTCGAGCCGATGACGACGACCTTCTTGCCCGCGTAGGCGTCGGGTCCGGGATGTTCGGAGGAGTGCTGCTGCTCGCCCTCGAACCGGTCCTGACCGGGGAAGCTCGGCACGTTCTTCTTGCCGGACATGCCGGTGGCCAGCACCAGTTGCTTCGGCTTGAGCACGACCTCCTCGCCCTCGCGCTCGACGGTAACCGTCCACTCCTTCGCCTCGGCGTCCCACGAGGCCGACTTGACCTCCGTCGAGCCCCAGTAGTTGAGCTCCATGACGCGGGTGTACATCTCCAGCCAGTCGCCGATCTTGTCCTTGGGGGAGAAGACCGGCCAGTTCTCGGGAAACTTGATGTAGGGGAGGTGGTCGTACCAGACCGGATCGTGGAGGCAGAGCGACTTGTAGCGCTTTCGCCAGCTGTCCCCAGGGCGCTCGTTCTTCTCGACGATGATCGTCGGCACGCCGAGCTGGCGGAGTCTCGCGCCGAGGGCGATGCCGCCCTGGCCGCCGCCGACCACGAGGCAGTAGGGCTGGGTCGTGTAGCCGAGCTCGGTGGTCTCGTTCTCGCGACTCTCCTTCCAGGTCTTGCGCTCGGGATCGGCCCCGTGCTCGGCCCCCATCGGGCGGCGCTCACCTTTCGGTTCCTCGAACCCCTCGAGCTCCGCGAGCGTCGTCAGCAGCGTCCAGATCCGCCCCTCCTTGAGCCTCAGGTGACCGTAGCCGCGCCCGACGCCGGTCTCGAACTCGATCCACGCCTCGACCAGATCGTCCTCACCGGTGACCGCCTCGTTCGGATCGATCCGGAATCCGCTCGGAGCGATCGGCTCGAGCTGGCTCGTCAGGAGATCGCGCACGCCGTCGTGCCCTTCGACGGTCTTGAGGTTCCAGGTGAAGGCGACCAGATCGCGCCAGAAGCAGTCGGGGCGGAACAGCTCGACGGCCGCGTCGATGTCGCGCGTCTCGAGCGCCTCGTTCAGCCGCGAGAGCGTCTCCTCGACCTGGGCCTGGTGGGTCTTGTCGAGCATCTGGGTTCTCCGCGGTGGTGTGTCGGCCGAACCTTCCTGCGCCTTGCGCGTGCCGTCAAGGGTACTTGCGTGCCATGGCAGCGTGACGAGCGGTGCGCCGTGTCGTCCCCCCGTGCGGCGCGGTCGGGCCGTAGCCGAACGAGGCGCCCCGACCGGGGGCGGCTCAGCCGAACAGCGCGCGGAACGCGCCGATGTTGCGGCGGAAGCCCGCCTCGAAGTCACCGTCGCCCGCGTGGTAGACGCTCTCCAGGGAGATCACGCCGTCGTAGCCGTCCTCGCGAAGGGCGGTCGCGATCGGCGGGTACTGATCGGCGAGATCGC
>ENA-ORXM01005206-ORXM01005206.1-marine-metagenome-genome-assembly--contig:-NODE-5206-length-10538-cov-3.713125_pt1 | contig 10538 bp, 12 predicted proteins | sample MGYA00237867_ERZ511480 | MGnify/ENA primary metagenome ERZ511480 (study PRJEB26309, sample SAMN06266103) | marine metagenome | isolation source: Algal blade | place: United Kingdom:Sidmouth, United... | reverse complement strand
CCGACCGCGTCACCCACGGTGCGAATATTTTCAGCCTCTTCATCACTAATTTCAATACCGAATTCGTCCTCGAGGCCCATAATTAACTCGACAACGTCGAGTGAGTCAGCACCCAAATCATCCACAAACGCAGATTCCTGCTTGACATCTTCAGGATCAGTATCGAGTTTATCGGCTACAACGTCTTTTACTTTGTTAAAAACTTCTGTATTTTCCACAGCTTGCCTCCTTAAGCAGCAGTTTATCAGTCTAGCGCAGATTTAGGGGGATTGTAACATGACAGTAAGATTGAGGAAGAAAGAAGAAAAAAGGGAGATTTAAGATTTCAATCTTCAGTCTCAGTGAATCACAGAAACCAAAGTCATCGTGTTTTATATAGGGAATAAGCTTGCCATGACTCGTATAAATCCCCCTCAGTCCCCCTTAAACAGCCTTGGACCACAAGAGCGAAGCGGTTATGAATAACGCCCGCTAGCAATCAAAGTCCTGCCTCTGGCTCAGGGTTGTTCGAAAAAGGGGGAGGCAGTATTGTTCCCTCCTTTTCTAAAGGAGGGCTAGGGAGGATTTTGGTCGTTGGAGACACATTCCGTGATTCACCGAGTCTTTAATCTTTAACTGCCCCTATTGCATCACCATGCCGCCATCAACCGTAATCGTTTGACCGTTGATATAAGCAGCGTCTTCACTGGCTAGAAAGCGCACCGTACTGGCAATTTCTTCGGGTTTACCGAAACGGCCCACTGGGATTTGCGCTAGATAAGCTGTTTTTAATTCTTCAGGTAGCTCAGCTGTCATATCCGAGTCGATAAAGCCAGGGGCGACAGCGTTTACTGTTACGCCTTTACCTGCGTATTCCCTGGCGAGGGCTTTGGTGAGGCCAATCAGCCCCGCCTTAGCAGTGACATAGTTCGCCTGTCCCACGTTACCCATAATCCCAACAACGGAAGAGATGTTAATGATGCGTCCCCAATTGTTTTTAAGCATTCCGCGAAGGGCTGTTTTCGACAGGTAAAAAGACGATGAGAGATTGGTATCGAGCACGCTCGTCCAATCGGCTTCTTTCATGCGCAGCGCGAGGGTGTCTTTGGTAATGCCTGCGTTATTGACTAGAATATCGAGCCCCCCAAACTCCGCCGTAACGCTTTTAATAAGGTCTTGACAGGCCGCTGCATCTGAAACATCAGCGCCGAAAACTCCTGCTTGAGCCCCGCTAGCACGAATCTCTTCAGCTACGGCCTCAGCAGGGCCTTCAGAACGCGCATAGTGAACAGCGACCTTATAACCCTGTTTGCCAAGAGCAAGCGCAATAGCCCGGCCTAAACCGCGACTCGAGCCTGTAACCAAGGCCGTACGTTCTTGCAGCTCAGCCATCGCAAACCTCAGAGGAAAATTGAAAAAGCTTAGCAATCTTTCTTCTGATTTCTGACTTCCGACTTCTGACTTCTGCTTTCTTCCTTCTCACAACGCCTCCCGTAATGACATCATATCGGTAACCATTTTGGCATCAGGCTTATCCAAAATACGCCCGACAAGCCCCGTTAAGACTTTGCCCGAACCGAACTCGAGAAAGCGCGTCACGCCGAGGCTCTCCAGTTTGCGCGCCGATTCGGTCCAGCGAACGCTTGAAGTTACTTGACGCTCGAGTAAACCCGCAATCTCTTTTGCAGAGCCCAGGGGTTCTGCTGTGACGTTACATACGATGGCAAACTTGGGTTCGCTAAATCTTATCTCTGCTAAGTCTTTGGCTAAGCGCTCCGCCGCAGGTTCCATCAGGCTACAGTGAAAGGGAGCTGATACTTTTAAAGGAACGACCCTTGCGCCCTCTTCTTTCAACTGTTCACCAACAGCAGCAACGGCCTTCGCCTCGCCCGAGATAACGGTTTGCTGGGGTGAATTGAGGTTGGCAATTTCAACAATGCCAGACGCCGCCTGACACGCCCGCTCAACTTGTTCAGGATTTATCTTTAACACCGCCGCCATTGCACCTAAGTCTTCGGGAACGGCCTCTTGCATATAGGTACCGCGTTTGTGAACGAGGACTATGGCATCCTCGAGCCTCAGTGACCCCGCGGCAACGTGCGCGGTAAATTCACCCAAACTATGCCCCGCCCCGTAGCGCGGCATCTCTCCCCCTGCCTCCTGATAAGCTGCGAACGCCGCTGCCCCCGCCGCCACAAGCGCAGGTTGCTGGTTAGCGGTCAGCTTAAGCTCATCATCTGGCCCCTCCCACATCAGTTTCAAAAGCCCGGGCAACGCACTCTCAGCCCTATCCAAAAGCTCTTTTGCCGCTGGGCTGTGCTCATAAAAGTCTTTGGCCATGCCGATGGCTTGCGAGCCTTGACCTGGGAAGAGGGCAGCTAGCATAGGGAACTTCTAAGGGAATAATCGAAAATTGAAAATTGAAAATTGAAAAATATAAGGTCAGCGGTAGAGAATTGAAGGTCTCTTCTTACTTCTTGCTTCTTGCTTCTTACTTCCTGCCTCATTTTCCACCCCACGTCAAAACCCCCGCCGCCCAGGTTAAGCCTGCGCCAAACGAAACAAGCAGCAAGTTATCACCGTCTTTGATTCTGCCCTCGTCCAGCGCGTGCTTCATAGCTAAGGGGATACTGGCAGTTGAGTTGTTGCCGTATTCGCCCACGGTTACCACGACCCGCTCTGGCTCGAGGCCCAAACGCTTTCTAGCGGCGTCGATAATTCTATAGTTAGCTTGGTGCGGTACGAACAGCGATATGTCATCGCTGTGAAGACCAGCCTTTTCTAACGCCTCTACAGTTGCCGTGTCCATAACGCGCACCGCAAATTTGAACACTTCAGCGCCGTTCATAACGATGCGTTTATGCGACATAGGTGTGCCGTCGGGCAAGCACTTACCCACCGCACCGATGTGAAGATGTTTACCGCCTGCACCGTCCGCTCCTACAATCATTGACTTTAGACCGTAGGGCTCAGGCACCGCTTCGATAATCGCCGCGCCGCCACCATCCCCAAAAAGGACCGCCGTGGCGCGGTCATCCCAGTTAATGAGCTTAGTTAGTACCTCCGCGCCAATCGCCAGCACCTTCTTTTTTAAACCCGAGGTGACGTAAGCCTGTGCAACGGACAGCGCGTAAAGCCAGCCAGGACAGGCAGCTAACAGGTCAAAGGCACCTGCGTTCAGCCCAAAGCGTTCTTGAACCATGGTCGCGGTGGCGGGAAACAGGGCGTCAGGCGTATTCGTAGCGACAATCACCATATCAACGCCCTCGAGAGCGTCGTCCCCGTGGCGCGCCAGCAAGTCTTCAACGCTTTTAAACGCCATGTCCGAGCTAAATTCGTCGTCATCGGTAACGTGCCTGCGTTTTATACCCGTGCGCGTAGTAATCCACTCGTCACTTGTATCCATCATTTTTTCTAAGTCTTCGTTACTCAAAATGGTCGACGGCGCGTACGCACCCAGCGCCGTTAGTCCAGCCCTCAACTTTTCCACACCATCACGTCCAGTTCTCAGAGGTTTCACTTACACTTGCTCATCAAAAAATAAGACTGCTACCCCTAGCAGTCCTATTGTAAGCCGAATTGTTGTATTAAGCTTGTGTGTTATTAGAAACCTAAACTCGTTTTAAGCCTCAATATCGATAATGTCGCGGCCTTTGTAACTGCCGCAATGAGGGCAAACCTGGTGCGGGGGGCGCTGCTCACCGCACTGGGGGCAAGGGCTCAAAGTCGGGGCCGAGAGTGAATCATGGGCGCGTCTCGAGTTGCGGCGCGCTTTTGAGGTGCGCTTTTTTGGTACCGGATGTTTTGCCATTTTTACGTTCTCCTTCAGGTGGTACTAATATCTAAATAGTCGTTAACAAAAACCAAACCTTGCCAGTATAGCAGAGAACTTGAGCTTAAGGCTAGTCTGAACCTAGACTTCAAAATCTTTCAATACCGCAAAGGGTGAGGGGGCGTCGTCTGCTTCCACCGCTGGGTCGAGGTGGTCGGGGTGGTCATTTAAGTTTACGCCGTCACTCGAGAGCCCCCTGCAATCCTCTTTACAAAGCGCCGTAAGCGGCAAATCAATCGCAAAAACTTGGCTGATAAGGTCGGCAAAGTCAACCTCGGGCTTGCCAAAAATGAGGGTATCCTCTTGGTCATCATCCGTTTCAACCAGGATTAGGCCATCTTTGCCAGGGCGGTAAATCATGGGGTAGATAAAGTTTGTAATAAGCTCCACCGGAACGTCGTCTAAGCAGCGGCGGCACTCCATAATAGCAACGCCCTCAGCAGCACCGTTGAGAATAAAATCATCATCGCCACCCGTACTACTTACGGTTAAGTCCCAGGCAATCGGCCCGGCGAGGCGCAAGCCATCAGCCTCGAGCAGCGCCTCACTCGGCGTAAGCTCGCCCTCGCCCTGCACTTCGTATTCGCCAGCAGCGTTGCCTAGTAGGCTTGCTAAATTTAAAGTCGCGTAGTTATTAGTCGCGCTGTTGTCAGTCGCGTTCTTGTAAGTTGCGTGGTTGTCCATAGCCTTGCGAGTATAGGAAGGCGCAGGAAAGCTGTCAAGGTGCTGAGGCACCGAAGTTTTATCGTTTGCAGGGATTCATTACAGATTTGCCAAGCGTCGGGGTTAGGTGAGGCAGCCTTAGTGCGTGATGAGAGAAACCGCGTAACATCTTTGGAAGCTATAAAATAGTTGCTGATGAAACAACTTTTCAAGCGCTTGCCGCTTTTGCTTTTTATTTGTCTAATAGTGGGCTCGAGCCTTGCTCAAGAAGCTCGTCCTGAGATATGGGCAACACCTATGAGCGCTGAAAATCTCGAGAACTTTTACAAGATTGACAACAAGCTCTACCGCAGTGAGCAACCTTTACAAGAGGCTATGCAGGAACTGCAAGCTCTGGGCATTCCCAACCTGCTCAATTTGCGGTTTTTTCACGATAACAATAACGAGGCGGTGGGTACTGACTTGAACCTCCTGCATGTACGCATGGACCCCTATAACATTAGCGATACGGCAGTTGTCAGCGCCCTGAGAGTTATTAAAAAAACTAATGGCCCCGTTGTCGTTCACTGCTGGCGCGGCTCAGACCGCACAGGTTTGATTGTCGCTATGTACCGCATCCTCTATCAGGATTGGACCAAAGAAGAGGCCATTGACGAGCTAGTCAACGGCGGCTACGGCTTTCACGCAGGCTCGTTTCCCAATATTGTCAACTACATTGAAGAGGTTGATGTAATGGCAATCAAGGCGAAGGTAAAAGACTAAAGAGAAGCAGTGATGCACTCAAAATCAATTAGGCATTTTTCCTCCCCCTCCCCCCGCTCCTCTACTCCAAGGCTATAGACTAAAAACATGACAGTACCCACTTTCAAAAGCGACCTGCCCTATTTGAGCACTGAGCAAATGATTGAAGTCGACAGGGCGATGATAGAAGACTACAAAATCGAGCTTATTCAGATGATGGAGAACGCGGGGCGCAACCTTGCGACACTCGCTAAAGAACTTTTTTTAGAGGGCGACCCTCAGAGTAAAAGGGTGGCTGTGCTAGCGGGAACAGGCGGGAACGGCGGCGGGGCACTTGTGGCTGCACGCAGGCTGCACAGCTGGGGCGCGTCGGTCGAAGTGTTCTTAGCTAAATCTAGAGAGGATTTTAGCGGCGTTCCGGCGCATCAGCTCGAGATCGTCCAAAACCTAGCCGTGAATGTAACAGTGGGTAACGAAATACCTACCAAAGAAAGCTTTGATATCGTTTTAGATGGACTTATTGGTTACAGCCTAAAAGGTGCGCCGCGCGGTAGTGCGGCAACGCTTATCAGCTGGGCTAATGACCAAACCGCGCCTGTTTTATCACTTGACGCACCATCAGGCGTTGATACCTCCACAGGACAAGTTTTTGACCCCGCTATTAAAGCCGACGCCACTATGACTTTGGCTCTACCTAAAGAGGGTTTACGTGCAGAGGGCGTAAACGCGCAGGTGGGCGAACTTTATCTAGCCGATATAGGCGTACCGCCGCAACTTTACGCCGCGTCCCCTCTGAAATTAGAATTTAGCTCACCCTTCACCAAAGGTGAGATTGTCCATTTGAATTGAAGCCTTTACTCAAATCAGCGCATCAAATTCTTCTTGTCTAACACCTACTGTTCGTCCAGCCTCTAGAATACCTTGCCACGCAGCTTCCGCTACGGGGATACCCTTAGCTTGGCGTCCTTTTAGGGTGATTCTCTCCGGGTCACCTGCTACTTTGACAGGCCCCGTTTGAACCTGTGCAGGCGTGTTTTTTACATAAGCAATCAAAGTGTCAACTTCGTGCGCTAACCAGGCTGTATCTACTAAGCGCGCAGGGTCGACAATGAGGCTAAGCATGTTGTTCACAATGCCGCCCTCACGTTTATTTTCGGGTTGAATCGTGCCGCCACCCGATAACCCACCCGCCAAGAGTTCACAGAAAAGGGCTAGCCCGCTACCCTTGTAATCGCCAAACGGCAAGAGGACACCTTGGGGTTCTCCAAACATAACGTTAGGATTGTTAGTCGCGTTGCCACTCGCATCTAAAAGCGAGTGCTCGGGTACGTCGACTCCTTTGTTCATGGCAACCCTAGCTTTTCCTAAGGCAATTTTACTGGTTGCCATATCAAGCAAAATGCTTTCTGTTTGGCTTGTCCCTGGCATCGCTATGCAAACCGGGTTCGTCACGAAGCGCGCTTTTATACCGCCGTAAGGTGCGACTTTTGGTTCGTGATTCGTCACGTTGACAAAATGCAAAGAAACCATACCCGCGGCAATACTCATTTCACCGTAGGTCCCTACACGCCCAATATGATGCGCGTTCTTCAAAGTCATAAGGACAAGCCCGTTTTCTTTAGCACGCAGCAGCGCTTGTTCCATAGATTCTTTTGCCTGCACTTGCCCGTAGCCTCTTTGCCCATCGAACATCATGATGCTTGGCTCGTCTTTTATAAGCTTCACGTGCTTGTTGGCAAAAAGCTGACCGATACTCAAGCTGTGCATGTAGTTAGGAATCATGCCGACCCCGTGACTGTCGTGCCCAGCCAAGTTCGCTCTTACGAGGTGGTCGGTCACGGTGTCTGCTTCTTGTTTTGAGCTGCCTGAACGCTCGAGGATCAAACTTATAGCAGCGCGTAAAGGGGCTTCTGCAATTGTTGGCACAAAATAGTTTACCTTGAGCAGGTTTACTTCGAATAATGATATCGAAGCGAAGCAAGATGCAACGCATCATCTTTGACTCTGTAAACAATTCGGTGCTCATCAGTAATACGTCTTGACCACCAACCTGACAAGTTATGTTTTAACGCTTCAGGTTTGCCTATACCTTCGTAGGGAGAGCGCTCAATATCTTTGATAAGTAAATTTATACGCCTGAGTGTTTTCTTGTCCTGCTCGAGCCAATAAAGGTAGTCTTCCCAGGCCGTTTGGTGGAAGACCTTATACTTCATACTTCACTCAAGTATCTGCTCTTTGGTAATAAGGTTTTCGCCCTCGTCAAAATCGCGGGTGGCTTGCAGCAAGCGTTCAGCATTAGCAGGACTGCGCAATAAGTACATGGTTTCCTGCCAAGCATTCCAATCCTCGAGGCTCATCATGACTACAGCTTTGTCACTGCCCTTAGTAATAACGAGGGGTGTATGGTCATCAACCACACTGTCGATAGCGTTTGCCAAGTTTTTCCGCGCTGTCGTGTAATTAAGCGTTCGCATATGTACATTTTATTGTACATGTCCAAAGTGTGCAAGTGTTAAAACACACTACTGCTTATCCCGCAAATAATGAATGAAATTGCTCGGTGGCGGCACCTGCCCTGCCTCACGCAGAAAGTACATAATTTGCCCTCTGTGAAAACTGCTGTGGTCAATCATGTGCAGCGCCATCTGCCAGAGCGGGTGACGATGGCCCACAACCTCCATAACCTGGTCAGTATCGGCTTCTTTCAGGTAATTTCTAAGCTGCACCTGTACCGCCTGCCAGGCAGCGCTCAAATCTTCTAAATTCTCAAAGGCATCTTCCGGTGCAAAACCGACATCCTCACGACCCTGCCAACGCGACAGCCAAATATCTTCGGCGCTGTACATATGAACCAGTGTGCCAAAGGGCGAGCCGAACGCGCCGCCCACAGGCTTTTTCAACGCTTCTAGGGACAAGGCTTCGCAAGCCGTCACCATACGCTCTGTCGCCCAAACATGAAACTCGAGATGTTCTAACAAATCCGTTTTAGTCATAGACTCAAGTTTACAGGGTCACAGCTAAGGTAGGCGCTTGAATCTGCTAAACTCCCCTTTATGTCACAGGTTTATATTCAAGACTTACCCAAGCACAAAGGCGAGACCGTCACGATTCAGGCTTGGCTGACTAACAGCCGTAGCAGCGGAAAAATCTCTTTTTTACAACTGCGCGACGGCACGGGCTTTGTGCAGGGTGTGGTCGTAAAGAACGAGGTCGAAGAAGAGGTATTTGAAACCGCTAAAGGCTTAACGCAAGAGGCGAGTGTGCAGATTAGAGGTGAGGTGCGCGAGGATACAAGAGCACCAAGCGGCGTTGAGTTAGGCGTGACAGGCGTAGAGCTTATCGGCGCGTCCAACGACTACCCACTCACCCCCAAAGAACACGGCGTCGACTTTTTGATGGAGAACCGTCACCTGTACTTGCGGCACCGCGCACCGTGGGCGATTATGCGGATTCGTGACGAACTGATTCGTGGCGTCCACGACTTTTTCCATGAGCGCGGCTTTGTACGTTTCGATGCGCCCTTTTTTATGCCGACAGCTGTTGAGGGCACGACCAATTTATTTGAAATCAGTCTCTTCGATGAGGACAGCGCCTATTTATCACAGTCAGGTCAACTTTATGCTGAAGCGGGCGCTTTGGCACTTGGCAAGGTTTACACCTTCGGCCCAACTTTTCGTGCGGAGAAATCTAAGACGCGCAAGCACTTGCTCGAGTTCTGGATGATTGAACCCGAAGTAGCTTACTTAGAGCACGAGGGCAATATGGATTTGCAAGAGGCGTTTGTGTCGTATCTGGTCGAGCGCGTTTTAGAAGAGAGAAAGCTCGAGCTGGATATTTTGGAGCGCGACACGAGTAAGCTCGAGCCTACCGCTAACGGCGACTTCCCTCGTTTAACTTATGATGAGGCACTAACGTTTTTAGAAAACAGAGGGTTGGGGCTCGAGTGGGGTGAGGACTTTGGTGCGCCGCATGAAACCGCACTCGGTGACGCCTATGACCGCCCCGTGTTTATCGAGGCGTGGCCCACGAAAACGAAAGCGTTTTATATGCAACCTTTCGACGACGACCCTACCCGTGTCAAGTGCGATGACCTTATCGGGCCTGAGGGCTACGGCGAACTTATCGGCGGGTCGCAACGGATTCACGACTATGATTTGCTCAAAAAACGTATTGCTGAGCATGGACTACCTGAAGAGGCGTTTGGCTGGTATCTGGACTTACGCAAACACGGCAGTGTGCCGCATTCGGGCTTTGGTCTGGGACTCGAGCGTACCCTGGCCTGGATTACGGGGGTTAACCACCTGCGCGAGGTAATTCCTTTTCCACGCATGTTGACGCGGATGTATCCGTAGATTTCTACTTGGATAGTCCCCTTGTATCATGAACTAAAATTTTATCAGCAGAGCGTTTGTCCTTTACAGGAAGTGCGGCGCAGTGCAAGGCGATTTGCTCGAGCTTTTCTAAACGAGCTTCTGACTCTTGCGCTGTTTTTGCCAAGGTATCTTTAAACTCTTGAGTCAGATTTGGTTCTCTCTATCCGCACAAATAAAGCACTCGAGTAATCGCCTCTAACAACTGCCCCTCTTTAAGCCCCCGCTTTTTAATCGAAAACCCAGGTGGATAGCGCGTCGGCTCGATGTTATAGGGCAACTCTCGCACGCTCTTGGCGTCGTAATCAAGCTCCTCTTGTTCAAAGCTGATTTGAACATCGGTCATGTGCTCTTGGATGGTAGCGACACCCCTGTCAATGGCAAGTAGGCGCAACTTGACAAGCTCGATAAAGTCTTTAACCTCTGCGGGTAAGGGGCCATACGCCTCGCGCATTTCTCGGGTGATGCGCGAAATTTCTGCGAGGCTATCTGTTTCGGACAAGCGTCCGTAATAGCCGATACGCGCGTCATCATCAGCGATATAGCTCGGGCTGAGCCGCGCGTCTATAGTGAGGTCAATAGCGACAGACTTGCGCGCCTCGGCGAGTTCTTCACCTTTCAACTTGGAGATTTCTTCGGCGAGAATTTCGGTGTAAACTTCTAGGGAGACCGCGCTGATGTTGCCGTGCTGTTCGGGACCTAACAAGTTGCCGACACCACGAATTTCCATGTCTTTTTCTGCGAGCAGGTGACCGCTGCCCAGGTCGTTCAGCTCAGCAATTGCGTAGAGTCTGCGCTGGGCTTGTTCTGTTAGGCGACCTGGATAAAGCAAATAGGCCCAGGCTTCGGTTTGACGGCGACCCACGCGGCCCCGCAACTGGTAGAGCTGCGCTAAACCAAGGCGGTCGGCACGTTCAATCACAAGGGTATTTGCCCCTGAAATGTCAAGCCCT
>ENA-ORXM01005205-ORXM01005205.1-marine-metagenome-genome-assembly--contig:-NODE-5205-length-10538-cov-3.914349_pt1 | contig 10538 bp, 7 predicted proteins | sample MGYA00237867_ERZ511480 | MGnify/ENA primary metagenome ERZ511480 (study PRJEB26309, sample SAMN06266103) | marine metagenome | isolation source: Algal blade | place: United Kingdom:Sidmouth, United... | reverse complement strand
CAATTACGGATGGCCGGTAGTCACCACCGGAAAGTATCGTGGAGATAGTTATACCCCGGTAAAGATTGATGGCGTAAACTATACCGATCCCAAATGGTATTGGCTGCAGACAGTAGCCCCGACCGGACTCACATTTTACACCGGAGATGAATTCCCGACCTGGAATAACAATCTCATCGTACCCGGTCTGTCACGCGGCAGTCTGTGGCGCATTCGTTTGGAAGGGGAGACTATTAAAAGTATGGAAGAACTCTTTATCGACGAACGAGAACGTTCGCGTAAAGCGGCCATGAGCCCCGAGGGAAAGCTCTACATATTGACCGAAGATTTGGATAATTGGAAAAACGGGAAGATCGTTAGTATAAAAAATCATAATCAAAAAAACCTGGAAATCAGTAGATAGTTTCCGATTGTCAATCTATGACAAATTAGCAGACAGTGTCCGTTCGAGCGCAGTCGAGACCTCCTTGTGCCAAATAGTTCTCGACTGCGCTCGAACGGACAAAATAAAAAAATGGATTCTGTATTGAAAAGCAAATATTTATAAAGTACATACTTGGGTATCTGACTTCTAAAAATCATATTAAAATCTGCACTTATGAAAATCACTTTTTTCATTTTTTGCCTATTAGCTGCTGGCGTAACCGTAGTTGCTCAATCCGAAGAAGATGCTATTTGCGTTTCCCTTCAAAAATATATCGATGGCTCATCTTACAACGATCTGGAAAAAATCGTGGCACCCTTTTACGAAGATGCCCGGATGTTTCTTTCCAAAAAAAACCAACCCATCTATGTGCTATCCGCAAAGGAATATGCCGCACTTTTTGCCAAACGGGAAAAAGGAAAATTCAACGGTAGGGTCGGTACCATTTTATCCGTAGATGTAGCCAATGATATCGCGCTCGCCAAAGTCGAAATCAGTATCCCAAAAGAAAATTTACGATTTATCGACATGTTTATTCTCAAAAAACTTGAAGGTGATTGGAAGATTATTAGCAAGGCGGCTACGCGTATGCCAGGGGAGTAAAATCAAGCGCAAGCGCAAGTGTCAAGCTCAAAAAGTAAACAGTGGGCATTTGCAATGAGCAGTTGTCATACGTGTGCGGGAACTGCCTACTGCCTACTGCCTACTGCCTACTGAAATATTATAAAAGTCGGTCTAGAAAACTGGAGCTTTTCCCCGTAATTGGTTTTTCCGTACATTTAGGCAAACACCAAAGCGACACTTATGAAAATCAAAACTTTCTATTTCAACCCTACTGCCCTAGTAGTTCTGTTTATTGCCTTTTTGGCAAATACACCAATCAATGCGCAGGCACAGAAGTTCTTATATGGCGATCCACTTCCTGATGCTCCCGAACTTTCGGAGAGGGGCGAGCATACTGTGGGGGTTCGAACGCTTGACTTGGTGAATGCCGACCAGATTGATATTCTCAATTCCAAAGATGGCAAAGATGCCATGTATGATCGGCCGTTGACTGTGGAAATATGGTATCCAGCAGATGGGGAACAGGATTCGAAAAACGCGGTCGTCTATGAAGAAGTCATGGGAACCCGTGGCGATACGCTACGTCCACTGATTCCGTTTACTTTCGAGGGAAGGGCCTATAGAGATGTGGCTCCCAAGACTTCGGAAGGAGCCTTTCCGCTTGTTATCGTATCCCACGGCTATGTAGGCTCTCGATATTTGATGACCTATTTGACCGAAAATCTGGCTTCAAAAGGCTATGTAGTTGTTGCTCTTGATCATACGGAATCCACTTTTAGAGATGCAAATGCCTTTCAGAGTACATTACTCAACCGCGCCAAGGATATTAGATTTGTACTCGACGAAATGGCCCGTTTGGGCGGGTCAGGTTCTGGGGACGATCTTTCCGGATTGATAGATGCCGATAACACGGGTATTATAGGATATTCGATGGGAGGTTACGGCGTATTGAACGTCGGTGGTGCCGGTTATAGCGATGGAATGACGGCCTTTTTCGGTCAAATGACGGGCGGTAGTTCTGCAATTCAAGCTTTGGCCGCAAGCAGTCCGGAATATCAAAACCAGTCCGATTCCAGAATCAAAGCAGTCGTCGCTTTTGCTCCCTGGGGCATGGAACGTGGTGTTTGGGATGCCGAGGGATTAAAAGGATTAAAAAAACCCACGCTGTTCATCGCAGGAAGCCAAGACGATATTTCAGGCTACGAAAAGGGAATCAAAGCGATTTATGAGGGTGCAGTTAATGCCGACCGCTATCTGCTTACCTATGAAAATGCACGACATAATGTGGCTCCGAACCCACCGCCTGCAGATGCACTACAACCAGGGTTGCATATCGACGAGTATTACCGTTACGCAGATTCCTCTTGGGACCAACGGAAAATCAACAACGTCAACCAACATTTCGTGACGGCTTTTTTAGGCACGTATCTAAAAGGTGAAGACCATTCGAAATTTATGGATATTCCTGAAAACTCCAATGAAAAAGACTGGCCCGGTTTTAAACCGCGTTCTTCTACGGGAATGGAGTTATTGCATGCCGAGGGAATGAAATAAAGTCAAATCTCAAATTCAAATACAAGTTCAAAAAGTAAATAGTTGGCTGTTGCAATTCCCTGTTATTGAACGCTACTTGTTAATGTGTTTTTAATTTCGCTTCTCAAATAAAACCCAGTAACTAGAGTCGCCAAAACATCCGCTATAGGAAATGAGAGCCAAACCCCCAGTTCACCCAAGTACTTGGGCAAAATCAAAATAAGCGGAATAAAAAAGAACCCCTGTCTTGACAAGGTCAAAAGCAGAGCAGGAATAGCTTTTCCGATAGCCTGAAAATAAGCTGCTCCGATTAATTGCAATGCAATAATTGGCGTGGCGGCGAAGACCAAACGCATCGCCATGGGAATATGTTCCAATACATAAGCGTTGGCTGCAAGATCATGGGCAGATTGGTCGGGGCGATTGCTTAAAAAGAGTCCAGCGATTTGTTCAGGAAAAATCATTAAGCCAACAAAAACGATTGCAGCCAAAATTGCTGCATATTTGATTGCGGTGTTAATCGATTCTCGTACCCTTTTGTATTTTTTTGCACCATAGTTGAAGCCGGCAATGGGTAAAAAACCCTGCGTAACCCCAAAGACAGGAAACAAAGCGAACATCAACATCCTTCCGATAATGGCGTAGACCGCTACCATGGCTTCCCCACCAAGACCAAAAAGTATATTGTTCATCAACAAATAGACTACACTCGTAGTGGCCTGTCGTGAAAGGGTCACAAAACCAAGCGAGCCGATTTCTTTGATGATGGGTAGGTCTAACGTAAGGCATTTTGAAGTAAGTTTTAATTCGGAGTTTTTGGAAAGAAAGAAGTACAGAATGTAACTAAAACAGAGCACGTAACCTATTGTCGTTGCCCATGCCGCTCCGGTCATTCCCCAGTCGAAAATGTAGATAAACACATAATCCATCAACAAATTCCCCACAGAAGGAATAATCATTGCTATCATGGCGAATTTCGGTTTCCCCTCCGCACGAATCACGGTGTTTCCCATCATACACAGCGCCAAAAAAGGAATACCGTACAAAACAATGGTATAATAGATTTTGGCCGGGTCGAAAATAGCTCCTTTTCCACCGAAAGCGGGTATCAAGCTATCGACGAAATATAGACCTAGCCCCACCATCAAAATCGTAATCAAAAGGGTCAAGGTAATCTGGTTGCCGAAGGTTTTTATGGCTTTCGCATGGTTGTTGGAACCCAAGGCACGGGAAATGATACTGGAACCGCCGATTCCGATGGCCATGCCGAGAGCACCAATAAAAAAGGATACCGGAAGCACTACATTAATGGCCGCAATGGCAATAGAGCCGATCCAATTCCCCACAAAAATGGAGTCGACCAAGATATTGAGCGACATCACTAAAATACCGATGGACGCAGGTACGGCCTGTTTCACCAGTAATTTACCGATAGGTTCCGAACCGAGTTGTTCTGCGGATACTTTTGCCATAAGATGAAAAATTTAACCGCAAGGGCCTCGAAGAAGGCATATAGTTCGCAAGGTTTTGACCGATATACTTTGCGCCCCTTGATAGAACCTTAGCGCACTTTGCGGTTAGACCGGCAACTTCCCGTTAGCTTGCCACGTGTTTACCCAATCTGCCATCACCTTAACCCAAGCATCGCCATCGTTCAAACAAGGAATGTGCTTATAGTCCGTTCCACCGGCTTCTTCGAACTGTTCTTTGCCTTCCATGGCGATTTCTTCCAAAGTCTCTAGACAGTCACTTACAAAGGCCGGGGTAATGACAGCCAAACGTTTTTTACCCTCCTTGGCCAAACGCTCGAACTCATAGTCGGTATAGGGTTTTAACCACGGGTCACCGGCCAAACGTGATTGAAAAGAAGAGCTTACTTTTTCTTCGGGTAGCCCCAGTTCCGCCTTTACCAATTCAGTGGTTTCGTAAACCTGATGGCGATAACACGTATTATGTGCTACGGAATTTATACTACAACAACTACCATCGATTTTACAATGGTATTTTGTTGGGTCCGATTTTCGAATATGCCTCTCGGGAATACCGTGGTAGGAAAACAGAATATGATCGTAGTCGAAATCTTTTAACCCCTCTGAGATGCTTTCCGAAAGTACTTTAATATAATCCGGACTCTTATAAAAAGCAGGTACGGTGGTAATCTTCATTTCAGGAAAGAACTCTTTTTTGTCTTCCATGGTCTTTACCACCACGGTTTCATAAGACGACATCGCATAATGTGGATAAAGCGGCACGAGTAAAACCTCATCTACACCTTTTGTTTTTAACTCTTGCAAGGCATTTTTGATGGTCATGGTTCCGTACCGCATGCCAAGGGCAACGGGCATTTCAGTATGAGTTTTAAGCTTCTCGGCAAATCGTTCAGATAATACAATTAGCGGAGAGCCCTCTGGCCACCAAATCTTGGCGTATGCCTTTGCCGATTTTTTTGGTCGGGTTTGAAGAATAATGCCACGCACCAAAATATTACGCAGTATTTTATTGACATCGATAACCCGTTCGTCCATCAAAAATTCATCGAGATAAAGCCTAACATCTTTCGCCGTAGGGCTATCGGGCGAACCCAAATTCACAAGTAGTACTCCTTTCATAAATAAGCATTTTTTTTGTCATTCCCGCGTGGTCACCGAGCTTGTCGAAGTGAAGGCGGGAATCTTATAACACTACATCATCAAAACACCCAAAACCTTATGGAGATTGATTCTCAAAAAAATTTTGTTTCTAAAAGCACTTCGACTTCGGTTTATACTAAGCGTAATCGAAGTACTATGGGCGACATAGAGATAAAACCCCTTACAAAAATAACGCTTGAAAAGTATGATTTTACCAAATCGTTCAAATACTTTTTGATGATACCATAGATTGTTTCAATTTAAAGCGGATTCGCACCTAAAAACCAATATTTTTTGCTATTATTTCTAAATATAAATCGAATACCATGTTGAGTGAATTTTTCAATGGCAACAACCAATCGCTGATATATGTATCCGCCACCTTAATAGGTCTTATTATCACACACTTTATTGTACTTGCACTTTTGAGGCGCTTGGGAAACAACCCAAAGTTCCTTTTTCCGTTGAAGGCCGTAAAACGGGTAAGTACGCCTATCTTTCTAATACTCTTATCCATCTTGATTCGATTGCCGTCCCTCCGCCATTTATTAGGCTTGGAAGCCTACGATTATTGGTTTGGAAAGTCGAGTACCCTATTGTTCATATTTGCTTTTACCTGGTTGATAATAAGCGTCATAAAAATTATTAAGCACCAGATAACGGGTAAATATGACATCGGAGCAAGCGATAATCTAAAGGCTCGAAAAGTAACCACCCAATTCAATATTCTGGAACGTATTGTCATATTCATCATAGTCGTATTGGCTATGGGTATCGCCCTGATGAGCTTTGAGAGCATTCGTGAAATCGGTGTTAGTATTTTTGCGTCGGCCGGTGTGGCAGGTATTATTATTGGTCTTTCTGCACAAAAAATGATCGGTACCATACTGGCAGGTATACAGATTGCCATTGCACAGCCCATAAAAATAGATGATGTGGTAATCGTTGAGGGCGAATGGGGGCGCATCGAAAAAATTATGCTTACGTATGTCGTTATAAATATTTGGGATAAAAGAAGACTGATAGTTCCTACCACCTATTTTATCGAAAAGCCCTTTCAGAATTGGACGAAAACGTCTTCCGATATTTTGGGAACCGTTTTTTTGTATACCGATTATAATGTTCCTTTTGATGCCCTTCGCGAAGAATTGACCCGAATTCTAAACAGCACAGACCTTTGGGACGAAAAGGTAAACGTACTTCAGGTAACCGATTCTAAACCGAACCATGTCGAAATCCGTGCCCTAATGAGTGCCAAAGATTCTCCCACGGCATGGGATTTACGGGTTTTTGTTCGCGAAAAACTCATTCTGTTCCTACAACAGAACCATCCTGAAAGCTTGGCGCATACCCGATTATATGTTGAAAATTTAGGCACCTCAGAAAATACCGGTAAAGAATAGCCGTTATACCTTAAACCGTATTCATTTTTAACGGTTTGTAGGGATATTCTGCCGTAAATACTTCCCTAATTTTGTACTAATACCGCCTATCGCCCAACGCATATAGCTCTACGCCTTTCTTAAAGCGCAAAGCATATAGCGCAAAACGTAAGGCCAAAACACGAATATGCGTTTTTCATTCTTGATATTTCTTTTCCTACTGCCTTTAGCAACTTCTGCACAGGAGAAAAATAGCCTGTTATGGGAAATTTCAGGTAACGGACTAGAAAAGACCTCTTACCTCTACGGCACCATGCACGTGAGCAAGAAAATTGCCTTTCGTTTAGATGATGTTTTTTTCGAAGCTTTGGATAAAAGTGAAATGGTGGCCCTCGAATCGGATCCGGGCCTTTGGCTAGAAAACAACGATATGATGGGCAACGGAGCCTATAGTCGTGGCAGTGGCTTCGTCACCAAGGGTTTTTATGCAAATTCGTTTCGTGTTGAAAATCCACGAAAAGAACTTTTAGGTACCTACCTTGCTTATGAAGACAGAATCGTGAACAATATTCTATTCCGTACAAATGAGCTTTCCCAAAATTTTGAGGAAGAAACTTACCTCGACATGTTTATTTACCAAGCGGGGAAAAAATTCGACAAGCCCATTGTCTCCTTAGAAGATTTGGAAGAGGCGGCCACTTTGGTCGGTCGTGCCAGCATGAATGCCATGAAGCAAAAGCCCGATGAATGGTTACAAAAAAAGATGCAACAATACGACCCCATGTTCTTGTTACAAGATGCCTATCGCGAGCGCAACATTAGTCTGCTCGATTCTATCGACCGTGCGATGTACACCGACCACTACATGAAAAATATGCTGTTCATACGCAACGCCAACATGGCCGAACGATTGGATTCTGTAATGCGAAAAGGAAAAGTCTTCGCCGGTATCGGTGCAGCGCATTTACCCGGGGAACAAGGGGTGATCGACCTGCTTCAAAAAAAGGGCTATACCGTTAGTCCGCTATTGTCGAAAGCCACATCAAAGGGAAAGCAACTGAAACGTAACCTTGAGAAAAAGAAACGCGAAAACGAGTATAGAATATATGGCCCCGAAGATGGATTTTTTACGCTTGAGCTTCCGAATAAACTGTATCCCGTTTCCGATAGGGGCAAAACGACCTATGTTTCTCCCGATTTGGCCAATGGTAGTTTTGTGGTCGTCAACCGAATTCCCACGCACGCCTTTTTAAAACAGGATGCCTTATTTTCTTTGGAGGATATCGATAAACTCCTTTTTGAAAACATTCCAGGGCAACTCTTGGAAAAAAAATACATAGAAAAAGATGGATTTCAAGGACTCGACATTAAAAACAAACTAAAAAACGGAGACTACCAACGCTACCACATCTTTAAAACCCCATTGGAAATCGTTATTATCAAAATGGGCGGTGAGGGAGATTATGTCACCGTGTATTCCGACCGCATATTCGATAGCTTAAAATTTAGGCCCCGTGATGCGGGTAATACAAAGCTTTCATCCGACTATAAAGATTTTGAAGTGCAAATGCCATCGCTACACAGTTTTACGAACCAAAGCAGAAACGGCGACCGCTGGATCGAAGGTTATGACCAAAATTCCGATGAGTATCACTTCTTACGAAAATCTGTCCTAAATGATTTTGCATTTATCGAGACGGACACATTTGAGCTAAAGCAGATCCAGAAACGATTTTACCAAGATTTAAAATTAAAACCCGAATATGACGGTTTTAATGCCAAAAAATTGACCTCATCGGCGGTCATCGATAGCGTTTCTCGCAAGCGTTTACATTTGATGACCACTTTTCGCCGTGGAGAATATTACCTTTTGGGCAGCGTTACCCAAGATGCCAACAAGGCCGAAACATATTTCAACTCCTTCCGGTTAAAAGAACCAGTCTATGTAACACCCTTTGAAAAAGTAATTGACACCGCACTTTATTTTAGCACCATAAGCCCCGTAAAGCCTCCGAAATTTGTAGAAAGTAGTGTTAGTTACTATACCGGTGCGCCTAAGGTAAAGCCCTATGATCCTATTCACAAGAAAACGGTCTACCGCAATAAAAACGAAGAGGCCATTACGGTCGAGCTGAACAAATCGCACGATTATTTGATGTTCCGTAATTTAGATTCCGCTTGGGCCTTACGGAAGAAATTATATGCTTATAAAAAATTCCATATTACCAAAGAGCGAACCAAAACTTCGCCCGAGGGTATTCATGAAATGGAACTTACCTTGACCGATACAGCAAGCACACGTGGTATTTTGGTCAAAAACATAATTAAAGATGGCTTGCTTTACGAACTAAAGGCAGTAGTTGACACCCTAGAGAAACCTAGTCGATTCGTTACGGAATTCTTTGAAAATTTTAAACCTACGGATACCATTATCGGAAGGAATATTTTTAAGGATAAAGTACCTGAATTCTTTGCAGCGCTACGTAATAACGACAGTATCATACTCGATGGTCATCGCTATTTGAAGTTCGATAAAAAACATGCCGATTCGCTGCAATACTACATTTCTGAATTTGAGTTCGATAGGAGCCAGCGCCAAATTCAGTCATACCTTATCGAAAAACTCGATGAGCTTGAGATAGATGTAATGCCATTCTATAAAGATTTTTATAAAAAGTCATATAATAATTCTACCGCACAGGCCTTGGTCTTACAGGCCATTTCAAAAAAATCGGACGAAGCTTCCTTAGAATTGTTGTTGGAACTACTGGAAACGGATTTGCCCCTACTCTCCAACACCTTTCAAATCAGCCTTATTTTTCGGCCTTACCGAGATAGTCTGCTTTTGGCCAAAAAGCTATTCCCAAAACTGCTCGACTACAGCACCATTTCGGAATACAAAGCACCCATTTTCTCGCTGCTGGCCAAGTTACAGGCAAACGGAAGCATAAAATCTAAACGCTATAGAAAGTATAAGACCCAAATTCTGAACGATGCCAAGATTTACCTAAAGCGTCAATTGGGCAAAGATGTCTCCACGGCACACCAAGATTTTTACAACCCAAGAACCCCACGAACGGATATCGGTATCCTTGAAGATTACGTAACGTTATTGTATCCGTTTCGAAAAGAGAAGGCGGTGCAGCAGTTCTTTGGGCAACTGCGATTGATCCAAGAACCTCGAATACAAACGGCCCATCTCACACTTTTGGCCAAAAATAAGGAGTCCATACCACAAAAACAGCTCTCCGACCTAGCGGCCGATATGAACGGCAGGCTAGACTTGTTCGGCAAACTTAGGGCAGTGGGCAAGTTGAACCTGTTCCCAAAGGCCTATAAATCACAGAAATATCTCGCCGAAGCATTACTTTTTCAGGGCAAGACCTATAATGTCGAAAAAGATTCCGTCGAATTTCTCACCCAAAAGTCCTTGCAATACGATGGCAAGCAACTGATCGGCTATTATTTCAAAAAACGGAACAATGAGGATTATGACAAGAATTTCAACATGCACCTATTGGTTTTCGAAGATGGAAAAGGACTTCAAACCGAGCCTTTCTACGAAAACAGCGGTATGCGTATCGAAGATACCGAGACCGAGGAAGCCGTCATCGGTTTTGTGACCGAAGAGTTCTTGCTAAAGGATCGGCAGCGGGCGGCTGTTTATCGCGATAATGCATATGGTGGCGGATATGGGTTTTATGGGTATTAAACATGTATTTTTAATTTAATGAATATAGTATTGAGATTAGTATCGTTTTTATTTTTCTTTCAATTGGCAAATTTATCTTTCGCCCAACAAATAACCTGCTCTCCACAAAACCTAGAAGCCTATTCAAAAAAGGCCGCTGAGGTCGACGGACTGCTACAAGATGATTTTGGCAAAACTTTGGTGCAAGTCGGCAAAACATTTAAAGGCACTCCTTACGTAGCCAAAACCCTTGAAATCGGCGATACCGAAACCTTGGTCATAAATTTACAAGGCTTGGACTGTACGACCTTTGT
>ENA-ORXM01005204-ORXM01005204.1-marine-metagenome-genome-assembly--contig:-NODE-5204-length-10539-cov-23.565857_pt1 | contig 10539 bp, 4 predicted proteins | sample MGYA00237867_ERZ511480 | MGnify/ENA primary metagenome ERZ511480 (study PRJEB26309, sample SAMN06266103) | marine metagenome | isolation source: Algal blade | place: United Kingdom:Sidmouth, United... | reverse complement strand
TTCTCTATCGATCCAGAAAGTAAAGCTATAGAGAACTTACACTACACTATAGATTCTGCTACCGGTACTATTCCTGCCGATGAGTTTTCTGCTCAGTTGCCAATTACTATCCTTGATGACAATATTAATCCAGGAGAGATATTAACTTTAATTATAACAATCACGAGTGATGATGTTGATGTTCTGCCAAGTGCAGCTACATCAACTTTCAATATTTCTGTACTGTGTGATTCTGACTTAAACACTACTTACTCATACGTAAACACTGACCTATGGAGGGAAGGACCATTCTCTGGTACAGGAGAATTATCAGGTGCAGATGGTCAATATGACTTTTCTGATTTTTCTTTTGGTGCTTGGGCTGGCGTGTACAATATTGATCCTCCTTCTGGGAGTCTCAAGTTTGTTGAGAATTGCGGTATCATAGGATACACAGGATTAGATAATTTTAATGGAACGTGGACAATAGAAGAGGTAATTTCATCAGGAGGCCCGGAGTTTTCATTTAAATGGTCTAACACTTACGGAGAATTTGGTACAGTGACATTAACTAAGGAAGATGGTACTGATTGGCCACTTTTACAGAATTAATGTAGTCGACTTAAGCTAATTATATAAATAGGACCACAAAAATGTGGTCCTATTTTTTTTATCATACCTCAAGAAGACATTACGTTTAATGATTAATATCTAACTTACTGCAAAGTAGATAAACATGATGAAGTACATAATTATTATTATTAGCATATTAATCTCCATAAATATATGCGCTCAGGATATTAATAGAGTTAACAAAGCTGCTCTCGAAGAATTGCTTGTTAGTATAAAGCAAAATCGTAAAGTATCTAATCAGAGGATACAACAATATCTAATCAATAAAAATATTGACATAGAACAGTTTAATGATCAAAATAATACATATAGAATAATTGATATTGTAGACGGTATTCCTAAATTTTACGCTACTCATAACAGTGGTGCAGTGGGGTCTGTAGGTGTTGATCAAATGAGAGAAGGAGGTAGTCTAGATATTGATATCACAGGTGTGAACGCTAGTATAGCTGTGTGGGATTCAAATCTTCCACGAGAGACTCATCAAGAATTTGGAGATAGAATTAATAACAGAAATAGTATGACCGCAATAAGTGACCATAGTACTCATGTTACTGGCACTATTATAGGAAATGGAACTAATCCTAATGCACGAGGATTCTGCTATAGTGCCGATATTACTGCTTATGATTGGATCAATGATACAGAAGAGATGGTTATAGAGGCATTAAGTAAAGAACATCTTGTTTCTAATCATTCATACGGTGTACCTGGAGGATGGGTCGGTGATGTATGGAGAGGAGATGTTTCTATTTCTGATCAAGAGGATTATAGATTTGGCTTTTATGATAGCGATGCATCTACTTTTGATGCTATAGCTTATAGTGCACCGTACTATACAATTGTCACTTCCGCTGGCAATGATAGAAATAATGTCGGGGATGGATCATTTCCACCTGATGGCCCATTTGATTGCATATCTGGTTTTGGTACTTCCAAGAACGTTATTACTGTAGGTGCTGTTAATAAATTAGGAGCACCGTACTCTGATCCATCTGATATAGGTATGAGTAATTTCAGTTCATGGGGACCTTTAGATGATGGACGCATAAAGCCTGATATCGTAGCTCCAGGCGTAGCTATATTGTCGAGTGTATCAGATAATGATTCCGCTTATGCATTACAGAATGGTACCTCGATGGCATCCCCATGTGTGACTGGAACAGTAGCTTTATTAAACGAACTTTACTTCTCTCTTAATAATAGATACTTGACATCAGCTTCGCTAAAAGCCTTACTCATACATACAGCTTATGAGTCGGGTATTTCTTCGGGTCCAGATTATAGCTTCGGCTACGGTATGATTAATGCAGAGAAAGCAAGTTCCTTGATTATTAATGAAGATGGAACTAATAACATCATTATTGAAAATACATTGCAATCTGGAGAAACTATTGATGTCGAATTGTCACCGATTCCGGATAAGAAGATGACTATCACGATTACTTGGACTGATCCAGCGGGTACGCCCACAACAAGAAGTCTTGACCCCACGGACTTAATGCTGGTTAATGATTTAGATATTCAACTTATTGATGAGCAAGGTGAGATTACTCTTCCTTGGATACTTAATCCTGCAGACCCAGATGACTCAGCAACAAGAGGAAACAACTTCAGAGATAATATAGAAAAAATAGAGTTAGAGAGCCCTAAGCAATTATTGTATACTTTAAGAATAAGTCATAAGGATGAATTACAATCTGGTCAACAGAATTTCAGTTTAATTATCGACTACGAGTCAGAAGAAGACTCTGCAGAAAGATTGTTTTGGGTTGGGGGAGATGGATCTTGGTCAGATGGTAACCATTGGTCACTAAACTCAGGTGGGTCTCCGATTAATAGGATTCCTACCGATAATAGTAAAGTGATTTTTGATGACAACTCATTTCCTAATGGCAATGGCATTGCTCTCATGGATAATGATTTTAGTATCACAAGTCTATTAGGATTATCAGATTCTGATGTTTCTATTGATCTAAGTAGTAACGATTTGACAATATCTGGGCCTGTGATTTTTAGTTCTCCGAATTATGTTATTTCTGATGGAGGAGTCGTTTTTGAGAACGAAGTGATTGATAAAGTTTCAGTTATTAATGTAAATAATACCCTCTTATCAAATGTCAGTTTTTCCGTTAGTGGCGCTAATATGGGAGATTGGAATCTAAGCTCTCAAGACCTTGAACTTAACAAGTTACAGTTAGAAGGTGGTGGACTGTCTGTTTCTGATTGCAGTATAATTGCAAATGATATATCACTCAGCGGTAACTCCGCAGTATCATCTTTAAATATAGAGAACAGTTCTTTTACATTTTCAGAAAATCTGATCATAAGCTCGGGTTTGCAATTTATAGAATCGGGTTCTAATGCCTTTCAGTCTATGGCCAATTCAAATGCTAATATTACAATTGATGTTGATGTACAGTCCGAGATAATAATAGAAAAGTGTAATGCCGAAATCTTATCGTCGGGAGGGATTATTAGTAACCTTTCTTTAATTGAGTCTAATGTAGATTTCAATAGTGATATAAATATCAGTCAATTAGTAGCTGATGGTCCTTCGTCAATTATGATAAATGAAGCGGCTACAGTTTCGTTATCAAATCTTGAGTTTAATACAAGTCCTTCTATGGAAGTTTCTATTTCGGGGACCAGTCCATCAGAAAGAGGGTCGATATTTATAGATGGAAGAAGTAAATTCTGCTATGATTATCTAATAATAAAAAATGTTGATTTAAATGGTCAAAATTCTGTTAGCGTTGGTGAAAACTCTTCTATATCAAATGCTGATAATTGGGTGTTGGGAACTTGTAACTCATTACTTTTTGCAGATTTTTCAGAAGAATATTTGTGTGAGGAAGGATTATCATTTTTCGAAGATATAAGTGATGGAGATATTATTGACCGAGAGTGGTACGTTGATGGAGAAGTTGTTTTTGGTAAAGATATACTCTATTATAATTTTACCGATATAGGTACTTTTGATATTACACTTGTTATTACAGATACAAATGGCAATCAGAGTGAATTTACAAATACTATAGAAATAACTCCTAATAATCTTTCTCAGAATAATGTTATTCAAAATTCAACTCAACTTGCCAGTCAGCAATTAGCGACCAGTTACCAGTGGTTCAATTACGGCGAGCCTATCGTCGGAGAAGATCAGCGAACATATTTCTATAACGGCAATCCTGGAATATATTGGGTATTGACTTTTGATGGAAACTGTAATAGACTTTCTTCGATTTTAGATCTTGGTACTTCTACATATGATGCAATCGATGAAAGCATTATTGTAGCACCTAATCCATTTTCAGAGCTACTTCACATACAATCTAAGAATGATGAAAAATGGGAATCACTTCGCGTTTATAATACACATGGAGAACTAATAGATCATTATAATAATGTAAATAACATCAAAATCAATACATCTCACTGGTCATCGGGCATATATTTACTTAGTATAATAAGAGATTCTCGATTAGTAACGTATAAAATATCTAAGTATGAATAAGCTGCCATTGTTTTTTACACTAATGATTTCATTATTTAAAATTGTTTGTATAGGACAAACTGACAATGCATTTAGGACTATATCAGGTGATCAAGTCCTTATTAAAGCTAATGACACAGTTAAGGGCAATCCTTACTTATTTAGTAACTGGAGTATGGCATCAATTATTGATAGAGATGGAAATACCCTGGAAGACAATCAGCTTAACTATGATTGCATAAGAGAGTCATTTATAATTAAAGTTGCAGATAAGCATATGTCTCTTAACAAGTATAAGTACGTTGAAGTCCAAGTCGATACTGAAGACGGATTAAAAAACTTTATCAACGTTGCATATGACGGTGATGTTTTTTTTGCAGAATCCTTGTATAGAAGTGAGAATGTAGCATTACTTATAAGACATGAAGCAGATAAGATTATTACTGATCGCAATAGTTACAATGATGTGACTTCAAGATATACGATAAAGAAAAAAGATAAGTACTTAATAAAAATTGGAAAAGAGATATACCCGATGTCAAAGAAAGAGAAAGAAGTTCTAAAAATATTAGCAGGCCATAATCTTAAGCCTTATATCAAAAAAAATAAACTGAAAGTCAGAAAAGATAAAGACCTTATAGAATTAGTCCAATATTTCGATTCTCTACAATAGTCTTATGTGACTATCCTATGTCTGTGATAGAGAGATTTACTATTCAGCTATAGGGATATATAATAGCATAACACATAGTCTTTTACTATCGAGGATAATAGTTGATAACGTGGTGCTAAGAAAACTTAAATGGGTTGGTCAGACTATATTTCCCTAAAATAACCAGCTCCTAAAATAGAGCAAACAAGGAAATATGTCACGTGGAAAAACTACTCAATAATTGACCAAGAAAAAGACTTAGATATATATATCCAATAGAGAAAATTTTATCCATTAACAGAAGTTGCTTTTGAGACTTGAATATGAATAATCCTTTGAATAAGCATATGATTGTTGAATTAGTGGGGTTGCATCCTGGGATAAAAAAAGACTGTAACAAACAAATGATACAGTCTTTTGCTCAATCAACAAAATTCAAAAATCTATAATTTTATTATTTTCTTGTATTTTATATCTCCATTATGGTATTGGATCATAGCTATATGTAGGCCTTGATTAAGTTCGCTAAGAGACACTTTATTAATGCGATTAGTCTGTCTAAAACGTTTGGCGACTTTACCATCTGATGTCATTACGTCGATAACTTTGACATTATAAAAGTCGGGAATCTCTATTGTAATATCCTCATTGAATGGATTAGGATATACTGTAATTTCTGATAAAGTCGATTCTTCAGGAACTACAGGCTCTGCAAGTTCTACCACTTCTAAGTTTTCTACCGATTCAGTATTCTCATTACTTTCTCGCTCAGTACTATTTGGATCAAATTCTATAGTGATATCAAAACTACAACACTGAAGCAAACCACATCCATCTTCTATTGTATAACTTACAGTGTATGTACCAGAAAATAAGGCATCTCCTAATCTTGGTCCACCTACTTGCTGTACATAGTCACATGGCATTTCTAATATAAAACATAGTTTTTTATCATCAATATCATTCCACTCACCTGATGACATCATCTCCACATAATCTTGATTATTATTATGATCGTTAGGTTGATTATAAGACCAATTAGTATAAGTTAATACCTCTCCGCTATCCCAAGTAAATTGTCCTTCATTACCTCTATCTGTAAGGCCGATAAAAACAGAGTGTGACATAAACTTGTCGGAAATAAATTGATTCTCAGCATCACTTCCGATAGATACAATGTGTCCACCTAATCTCTGGGCTGTCGTTCTCGCATCGTCATAGTAGTAGCCTACAGTAGAGATGTAGTAGTTAGATCCCTCCATTGATCCTACAAAATTAAATCCACCCAAGGGTCTTGCTGCAGGACACTCTGTACAAGTGCCAGTATATTCAGGAACATCCCAGTCTACAACAATAGGGTTAATGTCATCTGTGACAATATTAATGTTAGCAGGACACTGTGGGTGTGTCCCGTCATTAAGGACCGCAACATTAAAACTGTAAGAACTCACATTACCGCAATGATCGATGGCATCATAAGTAACAATATTATTACCTACAGAAAATTCTGAAGAGCCAGGTCTGTAGTTAGATGTTACTGTAGTAATCAGACAATTGTCATTAGCAATAGGTTCTTCCCATTGTACAATCTCGCAAGTGGAACTGACTGTAATGTTAGTCGGAAGATTACTTAATATAGGTGCTTCGGTATCTCCGATTGTAATCGTCTGTATGCAGGTTATAGAGCAGCCATCGTAGCCAGTAAAATTAGCATGCCATACTCTATTAATTCTACGGACATCATCACACAGATTACTTTCTATGTCATCACTCCAAAATTCTGTGATAAGGCAATCACTGCCTGATGATGTCGGTGTGCCTAATGAAGCTGAACTTGAATCATCTGAAACATCTATACAAGCACTAGGAGGACAGACAAGCTGACAAGCTGGCAATAGAGATATCTGTTGTCTACATTGACTGATATCAGGATTTCCAGTGAGAGCATTAAAACTACTGGCAGTCCATAACCTAGTTATTTCTGTAAGACATGCTGTTCCACTTATTTTATCATCGTATGATAAACTTGGAGTACCGCAATAGCTGTATGCGACAGATGCAGAAGGCACTTGATTCTGATTGATGTCTTGTATTCCGCCATTTATTGTTACATCTGGAGGACATACGATAGTTGGACTACAAGCACCACTGCCTGTAAGTGCCATTAATGAATTAACATTGCTAAAGCTGTCAGAAGAATAGACATTGGTGGATAATATGCATAGGAATCCTATACAAGCTAAAAGGAATTTGTTCATGATTGACTGTTCAGATTAATGAAATAACACAACGACGTACACATATGGAAATTGGTCGAAGTACTCAGTACAAACTTATCATTTATATAAGTGAAATACTTCCCCCAAAAAGGGGATTTTAGTTAAAGTTGTAACTCTCATTTTTATAAAACCATCTTAAACTCATACGAGAAGAATATTTTCTTGCATGATTTTGTGTGGTTTATATATCTGAAATTCAGTACGTTACGAAAGTTTGTGGAATGCCTATGTATAGTGTAGAAAAGTGGAAGATTCATGATAAACACTAAAATAAAAAATGTAAATATTTAACACTTTTTCGATCTTAACATATGAGTTGTTTTTATTCTCATAATAATTCAGAGGTTTTAACGCGATGACTTTTAGTTAAAGTGGCGTATATTGTCTCACAAATATTAAAAATATAAGTTTTGCACATTTATGCAAACGGTAAGAATGTATATGGACTTCGATTATTAATCAGGAATCTTAATAAAGTCATCAATGTTATTCTTAATCATGGTATTGAGTTTAGATATTTCTTCGGTCTTGATCAAGTCATAAGCTTTTAATTCAATATCAATTTTTTCTATCATTTCGTCTCGTACCTCATACATTTGGCTTGCTGGTTTTCCATCACCGATCTGAGCAAGTGAGTTTAAGTGAGCCAACTTGTTAGTGAGTCTGATCGGAAAGTTTAGAGGGTCTTGATTGCTCTTGTTCTTTGTTTGGTATAGAGTTTTTTCAATGTGAGATAGGGTAGAGTCAATTTCTGATATTTTAAGATTGATAGTGCTGTCCTGATGAGATTTTCTGAAGTCCGCTAATTGCTTCTTTAATCCTCGCATCTCTTTGATGGCCTCGTGTGCTTCAGTGACCTTATCATTGATAGAGTTAATGAAGAGATTCTGAGATGCATAGTCTGCCTCTGATATGTTTAGTCGTGGATCACCCATTACTTCGAATGATTGACTCTGCGTATCTCCATTTACAGAAAGACTGATTGTATAATCGCCTGGAACGATAGTCGCTCCACTAAGTGAACCCCACCATAATATCATACCATCAAATTTCTCTGCATTACCGTACTTCATATTCCAATGATGTCTGTTAGAGCCTTTCTTTAGTTCTTTGAGTTTCGTTTGTTTGTCTTTAGAGTGATTGCTAAAGCTTCTGATGGTATCACCTGTGGCTGTGAGGTAAGTTATGTCAACGGTATCTTGCTTCTCATCATAATCTGGCAGGTAATAGTACGTGCTTATACCTCCTGGGTGATTCATTCCAGCACCTTTAGCTTTTTTGTTTTGTCTACCAGACATTCTATAAGAATCCATAGGAGCATATAGTATAACTTTGTCTTTATTGTTATCCTTCATAGCTTGTCGTATGAGCTGTAGGTCATCTATGATCCATAGACCTCTTCCTTGGGTAGCCGCAATAAGATTATCGTCTTTTATAGTCATATCGGTAATAGGAACGATGGGTAGATTGAGTTGTAATGGTTGCCAGTTACTACCATCATCAATACTTACATATGCACCTGATTCAGTACCTGCATATAAGACACCATTCTGTAAAGGATCGACTCTTATCACTCTTGTAAAATGTTCTGCTTCTATACCATTAGTGATCTTAGTCCAAGTTTGTCCATAGTTCTCTGTCTTATACAAGTATGGAGTATAATCACCAGACTTATAAGATGTCGCCGCGATATAGCAACTAGCTGCGTCATGAGGACTTGGTTCTATCGTATTAATCATCGTCCATTCCGGGAGAGATGTAGGTGTAACATTAGACCATGAGTCGCCACCATCCTTTGTCAGATGTATTAAGCCATCATCAGAACCTACCCAGATAACGCCTTCTTCTATTGGTGATTCGTCAGCAGCGAATAGTGTACAGTAATATTCTACACTTGTGTTGTCTTGGGTGATTGGGCCACCTGAGGATTTGAGTTTTGTCGTATCATTTCTGGTTAGGTCATCACTTATCGTTGTCCAGCTGTTACCCTCGTCTGTAGAGACATGAAGGTGATTAGATCCTGCGTACAGTTTTTTAGGGTCATGCTTAGAGAAGAAGATAGGGAAGTTCCATTGGAATCTAAACTTCATAGATTCTGCACCATGTCCCATTGGGTTATCGGGCCAGATGTTAATCGCTTTTTTGCTTCCAGTTTTATGATTGATACGAGTGAGGTATCCTCCATAGCTACCACCGTATACAATATCATTATTAAGCGGATCGACCACAATATGAGCGGACTCTCCTCCAGCTGTAGACTCCCAGTGAGAATCATTTATCTCTGAAGATGAAGTTCTGTGCAGAATTCTTATAGTGCTATTATCTTGCTGAGCTGCATAGATGCGGTAAGGAAAGTGATTATCAGTCGTCACTCTATAAAACTGAGCCGTTGGCTGATTGTAGTAAGTACTCCACGTCTCTCCAGAATCGTAGGTCACTTGAGCACCTCCATCGTCTCCGATGATCATCCGATTGGGATTTTCGGGTGCAATCCATAGATCATGATGATCTCCATGTGGAGCTCTCGCTGATGTGAAGGTCTTACCTCCATCTTTGGATTTATGATAGGAGACATTCATTACATAGACTATATCTATGTCTTGTGGATCTGCATATATTCTTGTGTAATACCAGGCTCGCTGCCTTAAGGATCGACTGTTATTTAGTTGCTTCCATGATTTCCCTCCGTCGTCTGATCTGTAGACACCGCCATCTTTTTCGTTCTCTATGATCGTCCATAGTCTATCAGAATTAACGGGGGATACAGTAATGCCAGAAATGCCCCATATCCCCTCAGGTAATCCTTCGTGTGCTGATATATCTGTCCATGTGTCTCCGGAGTCAGTACTCTTCCATAATGCAGAGCCGTCTCCACCGCTTGAGAGACTGTATGGTGTTCTTCTTATCGTCCATGTGGACGCATACATGATTCTTGAGTTGTTAGGATCTATTATGAGATCTACAGCCCCGCTGCTTGCGTTTGCATAGAGTACTTTCTTCCATGTATCTCCTCCATCTGTACTCTTATAGACACCTCTCTCAGGAGTATCTTTAAATAAGTCACCCATCACGGCGGCGTATAATATGTTATGGTTGTTAGGGTCTATTCTGATACGCGATATATGCCGTGAGGATTTCAGCCCTTTTTGCATCCAAGTCTTACCTCCATTTTCTGTTTTCCATATCCCGTAACCATATGAGACATTACCTCTGACAGTCTTCTCTCCACCACCGACGTAGACGACATTATTATCTGATTCTGATACGGCAATAGCACCTACAGATCCGCCAAAGTAGCCATCTGATATATTGCCCCATGATCTACCACCATCTGTTGTTTTCCATACACCACCTCCCGTAGCACCAAAGTAATAGAGGTTATCCTTTCCGCTCACTCCTGTAACTGCACAGGATCTACCGCCTCTATAAGGGCCGATCTCTCGCCATTCCAATGCATTGATCTTGTCTAAGGATTCTTGGCAGTAGAGATCTGATAGACC
>ENA-ORXM01005203-ORXM01005203.1-marine-metagenome-genome-assembly--contig:-NODE-5203-length-10540-cov-2.720826_pt1 | contig 10540 bp, 8 predicted proteins | sample MGYA00237867_ERZ511480 | MGnify/ENA primary metagenome ERZ511480 (study PRJEB26309, sample SAMN06266103) | marine metagenome | isolation source: Algal blade | place: United Kingdom:Sidmouth, United... | reverse complement strand
TCATCACTTTTTTGATGACAATATACATTGACAAAAATACAGCAAGTAAGGTAATTGTATCTTCTAAATATGTTTTTTCAAACTTTACATCAAGCCAAGCCCCTAAGAGGTTACCTAAAAAAATGGTGCCTCCCATTTGTATGGCGATGCCAGACAAACTAGCAGCTGTTCGAATTAACTTTGAATTATCACGAGGCTTTTGCTGGTCCATTTACATTACTTCCTAAAGAAGATTTAAAACCACCAGATGAAGCAGCTGCATTACCGCCCATTGAAGCGCCTCCTTTACCTTTCATAGTACAAGACGCGTTAAAAGTTGCACCCGGCTCAACAGCAAGTTTGGTCACAGCAACCGTTCCTTCAATAACTGCTGAAGATTTTAATGAAAGTAAATCAGAAACCAAAAGCTCACCATTGAAGCTACCTTCAATATCAGCGTTTACGCATTCTACTTTTCCGTGAATATAACCATCTTTACCGATGACCACTTTACCAGATGTTTTTACATTACCATCTAATTTACCATCTATTCTAAAATCAGCTTCAGATACAATATCTCCTTTGATTTTAGTATTCTTTTCAATTCTGTTCGGTTGTCCGCCAATTTCGTTCATAGTTCTAGGTTTTTTGTTGTCTGAAAACATCGTTCATTTAGGGTTTTGGGGTTAAAAGAGAATTCTTATAATCTTGTAAATTTTTATGTACTTGCACTACTTTATAATTTGAAGACAAAATCACAAAATTTTGATTTCGAATTCGGTAGTCTTTATTTTTTGCCAATAATTCAACGTAACCTAAAGCTCTATCTTTTGATTTAAAGCCATGTACGATAACAAATTGGTCTTCCAAGGTATAAATATCTTTTGAAACTACATTGCTATATTTTAAATCTTTTATCGATTCTTCAAGCCTAAGTTTCAATTTTAACGCTTCTTCGTTTTTTGAGCGTTTGAAAGGGAAAACTACTTTCCAATTTCCGGTTCCTGTGGAACCAACCTCAGGAGAAAACTCTTTCGGCTCTAATTTAGGTAGTTGTTCTGCAACCATCATCTCTGCCTTTTTACCTTCCGGATTATTAGGATAAGTCAATGCCACATAATTCAACGCCTCTTTAAAGGGCTCAAAACCATTTAACCTGCCTATCGCATTAGCTTTCAACATTTCAAATTTTGGCACAATAGGATCGCCTGTAAACCTATTGATATTTTCTTGCGCTAAGGTTATTACTGTTAAGTATTCTTGATTGCGATATTTGGCGTATAAAGCCCCGTATCTGGCATCAGGACTATCAGCGTCTCCAGCTATTACTGCAGATGGGTTTAATAATATTTCCGCATATCTTGAATCAGGGTGATTCTGCAGAATATTGTCTTTCATGCTTGCCTGCAACGCACTACCTTCTTCCTCATATATTTTGTACAAGTTATATTTAGAAGGAAGGATTAACCGTTCTTCTGGATTCGATGCCAATACATCTTCCAATTTTCCGGAAGCCAATAGATTTTCTTTAAACTTTTCTTTATAAATCAATCCTAATTGGTAATTGGCAAAATTTCTTTCGATATGTAGACTATCAATAATGCCTTTATCCTTCGGTATTTGATCCATATAAAAAGCAACATCATACTTTTCTTGATCGGTAGGTTCTCCACTAAGACTGTCATTTACCGTAGTAGTCGCAATAGCTTCAGATGGAATTGTTCTTGTTTTATTACTCCAACGCCAATCATCTTCTAGTTGTCTATTACCCCATTTGTTAGTGAAATCATTTTTACCATAACCTAAACTTGTAAGGTTGTAAAAATAAAATTTACCTTTATTTTCTTTACCTCCTTTTGTCTCTCCAAAGGAAGCAAAACTCGCCGTAATTTTTTGCTCAGCCCTCTTTTTCGCGGCTTCTTCGGCGGCTTTCATATCATCAATATACTTTTGAAAATAAGCCAACTGATCATCTACAGGCATATTATATAGTCCGATAACACTATCAGTATAGGTTACGATATCTTCGTATTTTATAACATCTTCGAGGTTGTCTAGTTTCTTTTTAGTGGCTCTGTATTTTTTGGTATTTTCTGAAAGATTCGTCAGCATACTATCGTAATACGCACCAGCATCTTTGTATGCGTTTTCGTCAAAGTTATGCTCGGCTAAATTCTCATAATTCAGAGCATTTAATTTTGGTTCATTTTGAGTAGCGCGTAGTGATTTATTAAAATAAACCAAGGCCAAACTATCAGACTCTTGACCCAAATGAAACTCTGCTACTTGTCTGTATATTTTATCTAAGAAGGGACGGTTTTCTCTATTCTCTTCAAGCTTCGTAAGGTATTCAAGTACATCTTCTTGATTGTCAGCAGTAATTTCAATATTTCGAATCTTCTGAATTTCTGCATTGATCATATATACACGCGGTGATCTACGGTTTAAATCAATTACCTTATCAAAAGCATAGTTTGCGCTGTCTTTATACCCCAATTGATTGTACAGCTGACCGATAATGTAATAATAACGTCCCTTTTCAGGATTCTTTTTGGTGTAATACGATGCGATCTTCAATTGCTGAATGGCAGTATCAGGCGCTTTTAAATTGATAAATGCCTGAGCCATCATCGCTCGTGCATCAGCATATTCTTGATCTTTTAATTCTTCAAATTTTAGAAGTCGCTTTAGGTTACGAAGTGCTAATTCTTCATTTTCTAGACGAATATTGACCTTTTCACGCCAAATATGCGCTTCATTAAGTTTATCACTGTACGAATACTTTTTAATGATATAGTTGAAAGCCTCCATTGCCGGAATATAACGTTCGTCAAAATATCGGCCTTTACCTAATAATAAAAAAGCTTCATCGGTTTGCGGATTTCGCTCTTCATCTCGAATATCCATACTGTGTTTCTGAATCGCTTTGGTGGCTTTTTCTTCTGCAATGATAAAGTTGGGATTGTTATCTTCGGAATCAAGCTTAATTTCACCAGAGACAGAAAGACGTTCGATCGGAAGTATTTCCCAATAGTCATCATGGTAATTACTATTAAGTTCTTCACGGCCTTCTTCAAAGGCAATATTTCCATTGTACAGGGTATTGTACTTCGTATTTAAAGCATGCCAATTACGATTAATAAAGGCATCTTTTTTGGTAGAGCAGGCATTAAAAACAAGACTGCAAGTTAAAACGCTAAGTATAAGTTTATATGGAACCTTCAAAATTATGTGTATACGTATGTACTCTTAACTGAAAAACAACCGTATTATTATGTAGTTCATCGATAAAAGCCATATTTATTTACCGCAAGAAAACCATTAGAAATAACTAAGGTCACATTTAAAGTTTCTCAAACCAGACATCACTTTTCAAATAAGTACTAAACCTATTTTTGCATAAGGTATCTCAACAACTTCTGATAAAACATTAAAAATCCACTAAAGTTGCTAGGCAACTAACAAACTGGTTAGTCTTTACTTCTTTCTAAAACGGTTACTTCTTCTCGAAAAAGGTAATTTGTCGGTTGATAGGCCCTCCAGATCGTAATAAGCCGTAATAGATGGTCTTCTTATGAAAATTAAAAAAGACTAGGTGGTTGGTTTTACCATTTATTGTCAAAAGCGTTTTAACCACTATAATTTGGAAGACTTTTAGCAAACTAGCACCTGCACTAATAGCTTTTGGGTAGCGCCAAACAGTGCTTTAAGATTTGAATGACTCGTTTGACCCTTGAAGTTTTTCCATTTTCTTCTTCAAATAGTTCTTTTCAAGACTATTCGAAGTTTTTGCAATTGCTTTATTTAAATATATAATCGCTAGAATAGTATCTCCCCTGCGCTCAAAATATTCGGCGTAACATCCGTAATACAAATAGGCACGTTGCCCCAAATCAACTTCCGCTAAAGATTCTAATATTTTTGATACTGACTCAAATTTATTCAACTGCAATTTTACGGTAGCAATATTTAATAAATGAAGGTGACTGGGCTGCAATTGTTGCAGCTTTTGATATAATACTAAAATTGTTTTCCAATCGGTATTTTCAAAAGTTGTTGCTTTAACATGCTCGGCGGCTATGGCTGCTTCATAGTGATATATAGAAACCTCATCATAATCCATAGCGGTATTCATTGCGCTATGCCCCATTTGTATTAAAGGCAAAAACCATTTGCTACGATCTTGCTCACGAATAGCTACAATTTCGTTGCTAGTATTCGTTTTCGTTTGTAGTCGAGAAGCATGATAGCAGAGTAAAGCAAAAAGGGCGTACATGCTTCCTGAGCGAAATTTTTCTTTTTTCAAAAGTAATTTGCACAATCGCAAAGCCTCACCACAAAGGTCTTCACGAATCAATTGTTTTGAATTTGTCGAATGAAAACCCTCGTTAAAGGTTAAGTAAATAACATGCATGACACTTAAAAGCCTTTCATAGACTTCATTTGGAGCCGGAAATTCAAATTGCAAATTGTTTTTTACAATACTTTGTCTTGCCCTATGGAGCCTTTTGGTGATGGTGTCTTCTTTTGATAATAGTGCAGCCGCAATCTCTTTGGTGCTAAAACCTGATATGGTTTTTAAAGCAAACGCAATTTGTTCATTGGGCTTTAGTTTAGGGTGACATGCCACAAAAATCATTCGTAGCTGGCTATCTTCAATTTCGTGATCTAAAAAAAGCTCATTGATTTCTTCGGAAAAGCCCGATTCTAAATTTTCTTCATTCCGATTTTTTTCGGCTTTTATACTTCGTAATAAATCAATGGTGCGATTTTTGGCTACTTTAGTCAGCCATGCCTCTGGGTATTCAGGAATTTGTTTCCGCCACTTTAATGTAGCTTTTATAAAGGTATCTTGAACGGCATCTTCAATCGTTTCAATATGTGCTAACCCAAAATATTGGGTTAAAATAGCAACCATCTTTCCGTAGTGATGTCTGAAAAGATGGTCGACAATTTTTTGTTCCATTAGTTATCAAAAACCATTATTTCACGAATTTCAACAGTTCCACCCAAATCATAGTCAGGATAGTCTTGTGCGATTTCAACCACTGCTTCAGCACTTTCTGCGGAAACCGTATAATACCCCCCAATAATCTCCTTACTATCTGCAAAAGGACCATCACTAACGGCACGATCTTGCCCTATTACTCGTTTAATATTTGGAGTTAATGCCTCACCTCCTTTAAGAATTCCTTGTGTCTCCATTTTCTGACCCCAAGCGAACCATTTGCCCATGCGGTTTTGTAATTCTTCAGGAGATAGCCCCAATTCTTGATAATCAGCTCCGATAAAAATCATCATAAAATCTTTCATTTCTTTACTATTTAAATGTTATACTTTTTTAACGAAGCAGGTGTCAGAAAACCGGACAAGATCTTCGATTTTCTTTAAAAATATTCGATTCAACTGGTTTTGATAGCAAAGAAGGAATTAATTTTTCTCAAACCGATTTTATATAGTGAATGCAATGCTTAATTTTGCAGCCTAAATTAATGCAAAAGAAAATGTCTGATTTTTATACCCTTACGGTAAAACATATTAAAAAATTAACCCCGAGTTCGGTGGCTATTACTTTTGACATTCCAAAAGACTATATCCAAAACTTTCAATTTGAATCGGGTCAGTATATCACTATAAAGAAAGAAATTAAAGGAAAAGAGCTTCGTCGCGCTTATTCTATTAGTTCATGCCCTAAAAAAGATGCAATTACTATTGGGGTAAAAAAAGTGGATCGAGGTGGTTTTTCTGATTTCGCAAACTCTAAACTTCAAGAAGGTGATACCTTAGAAGTAATGCCACCAGAAGGTCGATTTACTTTTGTGACAACAGAGACTCAAAAAAATATTGCTGCTTTTGCCGCTGGTAGTGGTATCACTCCTATTATGAGTATTGCAAAAACGGTACTAGATGCCAACCCAAAAAACAAATTTGTGCTGGTATATGGCAACAAGTCTGAAGAAGAGACTATGTTTTACACCGATTTGGTGAAACTTCAACTAGATTATTCCGATCGGTTTTTTATCTACTTTACCAATAGTGAAACCAAGTCAGACAGTTCACTTTTTGGCCGTATTGATACCTCAACGGTGAACTATGCGCTTAAAAACAAACATAAAGATGTCGATTTTGACGCCTTTTATTTATGCGGACCTGAACCCATGATTCATTTGGTAACAGATACTTTAAAAGAGAACGACATTCCAAAAGATAAAATTCATTTTGAACTTTTTACTGCTACTGAAATCAAAGATGAAATGCCTGTGGCGGCCGATGGTGAAACTCAAGTAGAGATTGTGGTAGACGATGAAACATTTTCGTTTACCATGGATAAAAAAATGATCGTACTTGATGCCGTTTTGAAAGAAAATATTGATGCGCCATATTCATGTCAAGGCGGAGTTTGTAGTAGCTGTATTGCTAAAGTAACAGAAGGAAAAGCAGAAATGGCTCAAAATCAAATTCTCACTGATGGCGAAATTGAAGATGGTTTCATTTTAACCTGTCAAGCTAGAGCGTTAACACCTACTTTAAAAGTAGATTACGACGACGTATAAATTATTCAATGTTTGTTTTGTACAATGCTTCCAGTTTTCTGGAAGCATGTTCATAGCCAATGACATAGGCTTTCTCGATTCCCTTTTTATCTAGTACTCCGATAGTTTCTAATTCTAAAGGTTCAAATACCAAATCACAGGTTTTAATTTTTTCTCTATTTATGGCGTAAATCATCAATGCCGTTGTTCGGTTGGCTAGTTGCAAGGAGGAACTTATACTGCGTTTTTCAACTTCCTTTACTACAGAAACGTTACTTCCTATAATGTAATCAACTTTACCTAAAAGTGGTTCTATCGGAAAGTTATTCATGATACCTCCGTCAGCATACAAACAATGATCTATTTCAACCGGACTAAAAACAGGTGGTAAGGCTGCAGATGCTAATAGTGGCAGAATCAGTTCTCCTTCATTAAAAAACTCTTCTGTTCCTTTCTGAAGGTTTGTTGCCGCTACATGCAATTGTTGATCTAAATCAGAAAAAGTATCTTTTGGAAAATATGCTTTAAATAAATCGAAATAGCGCTCGGTATCGACTAATCCTGGTTTTAAGATGGTAATAAAATTGTACTTAAAAAGCGGGGTTTCCTTAAAAAAACGAAGCATATCTTGTACGGAAACGCTATTGGCATGCAAAGCACCTACCAATGCCCCTACACTACTTCCTGAAACAACATTTGTTTGAATTTGATGCTCTTGTAAAGCTCTAATAACACCTAAGTGTGCCATTCCACGAACACCACCGCCTGACAATACCAATCCGATGTTTTTATCCTTTAAATTTTCCATATTTTCTATTTATAAAAGCACATAACAAACAGTATTGTCTATTCAAAATTAACATTACCTCAAAGTATAAACAATGAAAAATCGGTTTTAATGTAATTCTGAGAAATTGTTTCGACCAAAAAGGAAGTAAAATTATTTGTAGCTTCGTCATCGAAACTTTTTATGGGGTATAAACAAAAAAATAACACTGCTATTCTTGTTTTTGCTAATTCATCGCAAGTCGATGAAAAGCAAAAGGCATTACCCAAAAGCAGGGAGTTATTTGATGCTTTAACGGCGCAAACCCTTAAAAAAGTTCGAAAAACAGAGCTGCCGTATTTTCATATTTCTGAAAGTGAACAACATGGTTCATCTTTTGGCGAACGTTTCTCAAATGCTATAAAAAAAGTTTTTAGTGAAGGTTATTCGCAAATAATAACTATCGGAAATGACACCCCACAGTTATCGGTTAAACATCTTTTAAAAACTGAAAAACAGCTTGATGCCAACAATTTTGTATTGGGTCCATCTACTGATGGTGGTTTTTATTTAATGGGAATAACCAAGTCTCAATTTGAAACGATAAACTTTTCAAAACTTTCTTGGCAAACTTCTGCCCTTTTCAATCAACTTTATACACAGATGACACAATCGGACACTTCGATTCTGTGTTTAGAACGATTAAATGATATTGACAGTACGTTTGACATAAAACTTCTGCTACATATTTCGGTCGGCATTTCATCAGCCCTCAGAAATATTCTTTTAGGCCTTTATTCCCTACCAAAACGACGGTTTAAAGTTCATTCGATATGCTACTCTTCTTTTTACTCCATCACCTATTATAATAAGGGTTCACCTATAGTTCTTCATAACTAACTAGTCCTATAAAGGTTCTTTCCTGATTGCTGATTTATCTAAACCAGCATCATAAAAGAAATGAAGAAAATCTATATATACCCTTAATGAAACATATTTTCATATTCTTAGCGCTATGCTTTACCGCACAGGGCTTTTCACAAACCTCTATAACAGGAGTTGTTACCGATATAAATAATAACCCCTTGCCTTTTGTCAACATTGTTTTAATTGGCACAACAAACGGCACCACTACAGACGAAAGTGGTGCGTATACTATGGAATCTACCGTAGATTTAGGAGCTCTTGAGTTTTCTATTCTAGGTTTTGAAACGCAAACGCAAAGCTTCAACGGTTCACAAAAAATAAATATCACCTTAATTGAATCATCCGAAAAACTCGACGAAATTGTACTTACTGCACTTGGTGTGAAACGAACCACAAAAGAATTGGGTTACGTTGTTCAAAGTCTAGATGCACAAGGGGTGACTGAAGTAAAATCGGTGAATTTTTTGGATAATTTATCTGGAAAATTAGCCGGAGTAACCATCAATCAAGGGGCGACTGGAGTAGGATCTTCATCAAAAATTACGATACGTGGGGAAGCCTCATTTTCTAATAATAATCCGCTATTTGTAGTAGACGGTGTACCAATTAATAACAACTCCGTTTTCAATTTTACCAATGAGGCAGCTGCAGGGTTTCAAGAAATCGATTTTGGTAATGGTGCCATGGAGGTAAATCCTGATGATATCGCAGAAATATCAGTGCTTAAGGGTCCGAGTGCCGCGGCATTATATGGTACTAGGGCATCTAATGGAGTGATTGTTATTGAAACGAAAAGCGGTTCAAAATCAAAAGGTTTGGGCATTAGCTTTAACACTAGTTTTTTTGTCGATAGTGCTTTTAAACTTCCTGATTTTCAGAATCAATATGGCCAAGGGCAAGCTGGTGTTTTTGAGTTTGTTGATGGCCTAGGTGGCGGAACAAGCGATAACATCACCTACAGTTGGGGCCCGCGTTTAGATGCAGGAAACCTAATTCCCCAGTTTGATAGTCCAGTTAACTTAGCTGATGGCACAACGGTTCGTGGTGGTGATACGGCATTGTATAATAAATTACCTATAACCGCTACCCCATTTAATTCGAATCCGAGTAACTTAAAAGACTTTTACCAAACGGGTACAACCTTTATTAATAATATCGCAATTTCTAACGGTTTCGATACTGGTAACTATAGACTTTCATTTACTGATCTTAGAAGTGAATCCATAATTCCCGGAGTTAATCTTGATCGGCAAACCATAAGTACGCGATTGAATTTTAAACCTACCGAGAAATTAACCTTTAATTCGTCTATCAGTTATGTGAATTCAAAAAGCGATAACCGCCCAAGCAATGGATATGGTTCTGAAAATGCAAATTATTCGTTGGTAGCTTGGGGGCCTCGGTCACTAAACATTGACAATTTGCGTAACTACTGGCAACCCGGTTTAGAAGGTGTTCAACAATACTCCTATAATTATACCTTTTTTGATAATCCGTTTTTCATTCTGAATGAAAATAGAAACTCGTTCAATAGAGATCGTGTTTTTGGTAACCTTACTGCAACCTACGAGATTACTCCTGAATTGACCGCAACGATTCGATCGGGTATGGACTATTCGAGTGAACTACGGCAATTAAGAAGAGCCTTTAGTTCTAACCGTTTTAGTAATGGAGGGTATGCCGAACACAATGTGTTCTTTAGAGAAATAAATACCGACTTTCTACTAAACTATAAAAAAGCATTCGGCAGCATTAAATTAGATGTGTCAGTAGGCGGCAACCGATTAAACCAAAATGCCTCAACAAGTCAATCGCAAACTACAAGTCTGGCACAACCAGGTATTTTTAAATTGTCTAATGCCGCCTCACCTATTGAAGCTTTTCAATTTGAATCGAATAAGCGAATCAATAGTTTTTATGGCATTGCGAAAATCGGCTATAAAGACTTTCTTTTTGTCGATGTAACCGGCAGAAACGATTGGTCAAGTGCATTGGCAACACCATTTTCGGTAGATAACACTTCCTTTTTCTATCCCTCGGTTTCTAGTAGTTTCATTTTATCAAATGTGATTGATTTACCAGAAAGTATTTCATTTGCAAAACTAAGAGCCAGTTGGGCACAAGTAGGTAATGACACCAATCCGTATCAAACGACAGGAGCATTTGTTGCTCAAACACCGTTTAACGGCCAACCCACTTTTAGTAGCCAAAACACTATTGCAAATCCGAATTTAAAACCAGAAAGTACCTCATCATTAGAATTTGGAGCAGACCTACGATTCTTTGGTGATCAACTTACTTTTGACATTTCGTACTACAATGCAGTTACCAAAGA
>ENA-ORXM01005202-ORXM01005202.1-marine-metagenome-genome-assembly--contig:-NODE-5202-length-10541-cov-3.009461_pt1 | contig 10541 bp, 8 predicted proteins | sample MGYA00237867_ERZ511480 | MGnify/ENA primary metagenome ERZ511480 (study PRJEB26309, sample SAMN06266103) | marine metagenome | isolation source: Algal blade | place: United Kingdom:Sidmouth, United... | reverse complement strand
TTTCTAATAATTTTTATTGCCATCGCACTTTTAGGTCCTGGAAAGTTTAGCATTGACCGTAAATAGGTACAATCAAAAAAATTTAAATAATTTTCGCCAGAAGCTCCTTTAATAAGTCGGCTTGAGAAATGTTGGCTGCTCCTACCCCTTTACCTTTTAAGTCCAGTTCACGAAGACTTGATACAATACCACTTACCTTTTTCATAGGATAGTTTTTGGCAGCAATTCGATATTCATCCACAAAATACGGGTTGATTCCTAAAGCACTAGCAACGCTTTTAGGATTATGATCGAGCATACCATGATATTTCAATAGTTGCGAAAAAAAAGTGTTAAGCAAAGTAATAGTAACTACAAACGGATTGTCTTTAGGGTTTTGAGCAAAGTAATTTAAAATACGAGTAGCTTTTAATACATTCCGCTCTCCAATGGCTTTCTTCAGTTCAAAATTATTGTAGTCTTTACTAATGCCAATATGCGATTCGATATCTAAAGGAGTGATTTCCTTTTCATTAGAAAGTACTAATTTCAACTTCTCCAGTTCGTTATTAATCTTACTTAAATCGGTGCCCAAAAATTCAACCAGCAAACTGGAAGCCTTTGGGGTAATCTTAAAACCTTTACCTTGCAAGACCCTACGAATCCAATCAGAAACTTGATTCTCATACAATTTTTTACTTTCAAAACACACACCATTTTTTTTGATGAGTTTGTATACCTTTTTACGTTTGTCAAATTTATTATACTTATAACAAATTACTAAAACCGTAGTTGGCTGTGGGTTATCTGCGTAGGTGCTTAATTTTTCAATAGTACGAGCTAAATGTTGCGCTTCCTTAACAATAATTACTTGCCGTTCAGCCATCATCGGGTATCTCTTAGCATTACTCACAATGTCTTCTATGGTAACTTCTTTTCCGTATAGCACCATTTGATTAAAACTTCGCTCCTCTTCAAGAAGTATATTTTTTTCAATGTACGCAGCAATCTGGTCAATGTAATAGGGCTCCTCTCCCGTAAGCAGGTAAATGGGTTTGATAAGACCATTTGAAATATCATTGACTATTTGTTTTACTTCATCCATCCAAAAAAAATCATCAAATTTGTACTATGCTACAATTGAACTTTCCAGCATGTAACTTTCGCTTCAAAAATAGCGAAAATAAAATCCAAATTTTTGATGTTATTCGCAAAAAATTTGTCGTCTTACAACCCGAAGAATGGGTACGGCAACATCTAGTTCATTACCTACTAAAAAACAAAAAATATCCAAAGAGTCTTATTAATGTTGAAAAACAATTAAACATTAATGGCATGAAGAAAAGATACGATGTGGTCGTATTTAATTCAGATGGATCTATTGAAGTTTTGGTCGAATGCAAAGCTCCTGAAGTAAAAATTGATCAAAACACTTTTGATCAGATAGCGCGTTACAACATGAACCTTAAGGCAAACTACTTAATGGTTACAAACGGAATTGAACATTTTTATTGTAAAATGAATTTTGATCAAGAAAAGTATGCTTTTCTAAAGGATATTCCTGATTTTAACCGTTAATTTGCCATCGTTTTGCGCATTGCTATTGTCATATTAAATTGGAATGGAGAGGAGCTTCTTAGGAGCTACCTTCCCTCGGTGATTCAATATTCTGAAGGATTCGATATTTACGTTGCAGACAATGCTTCTACAGATGATTCTGTCGCTTTTGTCAAAGCTAATTATCCTACCATTAAAATTATTCATAATAAGGTGAACGGAGGCTATGCAAAAGGCTACAATGATGCCTTAAAACAAGTGGAAGCCGATATTTATTGCCTATTGAATTCAGATGTAGAGGTAACCAAAAATTGGTTAAACCCAATAATTAAAGCTTTTGAAGAGCTGCCTCAAGTTGGCATTATTCAGCCCAAAATATTAGATTTAAAACAAAAAGATTGCTTTGAATACGCTGGAGCCGCGGGTGGTTTTATTGATCAGTTAGGGTATCCTTTCTGTAGGGGACGAATTTTTCAGGCTTTAGAAAAAGATAAAGGTCAATACAACGATATCAAAGAAATATTCTGGGCCACGGGGGCGTGTATGTTTGTAAAAAGATCTGTATTCGATGAAGTTGGTGGTTTTGATGAAGATTATTTTGCACACCAAGAAGAGGTGGATTTATGCTGGAGAGCAAAGAATGCTGGGCATAAAGTATTTTACGTCGGGGGCTCAAAAATTTTCCATCTTGGGGGTTCTACCTTAAGTAATATGAATCCGAAAAAGACGTTTTTAAATTTCAGAAACTCCTTATTTTCTATTACAAAGAATCTACCCAGAAGAAAGGCTTTTAGCATAATCTTAATTCGTTTAGTTCTAGATGCTGTTGCTGCATTGCGTTTTATCTTTCAGCTAAAGTTTAAGCATTGCTTTGCGATTATAAAAGCACATTTAAGCTTTTATAAACATTTCAGAAAAATGTACCGCAAGAGAGAAAAAGCTAATTTTATATTAAAATACTATGTGACGAAGTCCATTGTTTGGTCTCACTTCGTACATCAAGAGAATGTTTTTACAGCCTTAGTAAAAGATTAACTAGTCTAAAAAAAACACCGTAGCACAATTTTGTATAATTTTGCTGTGATTAGAACCATTGAACAAATAACAAACTTTAATAAGTAACAGTATTATGAAAAAAATCATTTTAGGTGTATTGGGGGTAACCTTATTATTATCATCGTGTGTATCACAAAAGAAGTACGCGGAGTTAGAAGCGAAAGCAAAAGAAACGCAAGACTTGTTAAACTCAGCAACAGTTAAGCTAAATACGTGTTTAGAAGAAAAAGCTTCTGCGAGTTCAAAATTGCAAACTTTGGAAGACCAGAATGCGTTTTTAAAAGCGAACAACCAAGAATTGATTAATAACATGGGTAATTTGACCACCTTAACAACAAAAGGGGCTGAGAACTTAGAAAAGTCTTTAGAAAGTCTTCAAGAAAAAGATTTAACCATTCGTAAATTGAACGATGCGATTACACGAAGAGATTCTGTAAACCTTTCTTTGGTTCAGAGTTTAAAAGGTGTTTTGGGTAATTTAGATGATGAAGATATTGAAATTAGCGTTGAAAAAGGTGTTGTTTTTGTTTCTATCTCTGATAAATTGTTATTTAGTAGTGGTAGTTATAATATAACTAGTAGAGCAAAAGAAGTTTTAGGTAAAGTTGCACAAGTAGTTAACAACAAACCTGATTTTGAGTTCATGGTAGAAGGCCATACAGATGATGTTCCTTATGGTAGAAAAGGTAATATTTTGGACAATTGGGATTTAAGCGTAAAGCGTGCCACGGCTGTAGTGCGTATTTTACAAAATGATTATAATGTTGACCCTAAAAGAATGACTGCAGCAGGTAGAGCAGAATATGTTCCTGTTTCAACTACAGAAAAATCTAAAAACAGAAGAACGAGAATTGTTGTTCTTCCTAAAATTGATCAGTTCTATAGTATGATTGAAGAGGGCATGAAAGACCCTGCAATAAACGAATAGATTGCGTCGTATAGATTGAAATAAGAAAAAGTGCACCATGAGGTGCACTTTTCTTATTTATAATACAGCTATACTACCTTTTCCCTCTCTAATTATCCGAGGTTCATCGCTAGACAAGTCTATGACTGTAGATGCAATATTATCACCATAACCTCCGTCAATAACAACATCTACTAAATTCTGCCATTTTTCGAAAATTAATTCAGGGTCAGTAGTGTATTCTAACAACTCATCTTCATCATAGATCGAAGTTGAAACAATAGGGTTGCCCAATGCTTCAACCAAAGCCTTGGCAATCGAATTGTCTGGTATTCGAATACCAACAGTTTTCTTTTTTTTAAAAACCTTCGGAAGGTTATTATTTCCTGGAAGAATGAACGTATATGGTCCCGGTAATGCTCGCTTTAAGATTTTAAAAGTTGGAGTATCTATTTGACGCACATAATCAGAAAGGTTACTTAAATCAGCACAGATAAAAGACCAGCTCGCCTTTTCTAGTTTTATACCCTTAATGCGTGCTATTTTCTCTAAGGCCTTGTTATTAGTAATATCACACCCTAAGCCATACACGGTATCTGTAGGGTATATTACCAAGCCGCCTTTTCGGAGCGCGTCAACCACCTTTTTAATCTCTTTAGGGTTGGGATTTTCTTCATATATCTTGATGAACTGGGCCATAAACGAATTTTCAAGTTATAAAGTTAATTGATATTTCGATTATCTCAATTATTTAAATGTGAGATTCGATTCATAAAAAGTTACCCATATGGGGTAATCGTTCAATTATGTGCATGTTCAAATAAATGCAAAATACAGAGTGGTTCTAAATATTAGTTATTAGGTAGACATATGGGAATTAGAAAATTCCATTTCAAAAGGATTTCTAAATCCCATTTTAAAGTGTGCTCACCGATTTATAGAACCCTGACCCAAAGATTTTTCATATATTTGATACCACGAAAAGGTATAATGGTGAACGCTATGCATCATTTTTTAATAGTCCGTGATTTAAAGCTAAAAACTTTTTGAAATTTTCTGATGCCTAGTCTAGAAAATTCATGTTTCGAGCCCCATGTAGCTTTCTTGAAAAAAAATTGAATATGAAAAAACGAATACTTTTTGTTGCCTTAATGGCAACTATGTTAACTACTGCTCAATTTAACCAGAATGCACCATGGATGCAGGAGTTGACGGAAAAACAAGACTCAAAAGCTTCAAAAAGTAACGATCAATCACTTACACTAGATGAAATTTCGACTTCTTTTGAAGCATACTGGAAAAATAAAGATCCAAATGTAAAAGGTAGTGGATACAAACCCTACATGAGATGGGAAAATTATTGGAAACAATTAGTTCATTCAAACGGAGAATTGCCATCGCCGAATGAACTTTGGAGTAGCTGGAAAAACAAAAATAATAGCTCTGGTAAAACTGTTAATCCTGTTAGTGCATGGTCATCAATTGGCCCTTCAGTAGAAGGCTCATTAGGTAGCTCATTACCGGGAACAGGAAGAGTTAACGCTATTGCGGTAGACCCTAACAATGAAAACACATGGTATGTAGGTGCGCCAGCTGGAGGGCTATGGAAATCTACCAATGCAGGAGCCAATTGGGTTAACTTATTTGATAATTTTCCGCAAATTGGGATTTCTGGAATCGCGATTGACCCAAATAATTCGAATATAATTTATGTGGCAACAGGTGACGATGATGCTTCAGATTCTTACAGCATTGGCGTTTTCAAGTCTTTGAATGGTGGGGCTTCATGGAATCAAACGGGTCTTAATCCAGATAACGGCGAAGTTGGCGATTTAATGAATGAAATAGTCATTGATCCAACGAATTCAAATATCATATGGGTAGGGACGACAAATGGACTTCAAAAATCAGAAAATGGGGGGGATACTTTTACAATTAAAAAAGATGGAAATATTTCAGACTTTAAATTAAAACCAGGGGATAGTCAAACAATATATGCAGTTGACCAAAGCTCTTTTTTTAAGTCTACCGATGGGGGTGATACTTTTATAGAAATCACTTCTGAATTACCAGAAGCATCAGGCAGGTTAGTTTTGGGTGTTTCGCCAGCAGATCCTAATAGAGTTTATGTGTTAAGCGCAGACACAGGTCAAAATGGTTTTGCATTTCAGGGCTTATATAAATCATTAGATAGTGGACAAACATTTAATAAAACCACCAATACTGTCGATATATTGGAGTCCAATCAAGCATGGTTTGATTTAGCTTTAGAGGTTTCTACATCGAATGCAGATGAACTGTACATTGGATGTCTGAATGTTTGGAAAAGTACCAATGCTGGTAATAGTTTTACAAAATTGAGCGAATGGTTTATAAATAATTCTTCGTATACCCACGCCGACATACACACCCTAAAATTTTTCAATAATAAACTTTTTTGTGGTAGTGATGGTGGTATCTATGTCTCAGAGGATAAAGGAAATAGTTTTACCAGCTATACTGATGGCATGGCTATAAGTCAATTTTACCGAATTTCAGTAGCCAAAAATAATGCTTCTAAAATGGCTGGAGGTCTGCAAGATAATGCTGGTTTAATAAGAAATAATGGAGCTTGGAATGTATATACAGGAGGAGATGGAATGGACTATGAGGTAGATCCTTCAAATAATAACATTATTTATGGGTTTTTACAATTAGGTGCTAATTTATTCGTAACAACTGATTCCGGCCAATCTTTAGGAGTTATTGGTGCACCACAAGATACTGATGGAAACAGATTTGACGGAAATTGGATTACACCACTAACTGTTACAAGTACTGGCGATGTGTATGCTGGTTATTATGCTGTTTTTCAATTGGAAGGTAATGTATGGAGACGAAGGTCAGATGCCATTGGGGATGGAAATATAGACGATTTAGAATCCGACCCAAATAATCCTTCCGTGTTGTACGCTGCCGAAGGTAATACGTTATACCGAAGCGATGATGGAGGCAGAAAATTTCCTCAACTTCATGAATTCCCTTCCAATATTTCAGACATAGCAGTTAATAGTACTGATGGAAACATAATCTATGTAACCACATCTAATAGAGTTGGTACTCCGCAAGCCTCACAACCTTCACTAAGAGGTGTTTTCAAAGTGGAACTAAATGGTGAAGATGTTACCGTAGAAGACATCTCATTTAATTTACCAGAGGATCAAGCTTACTTGTCAATTATACATCAGGGGAGACATAGTGATAACCCGATCTATGTTGGTACAAACCTTGGGGTATATCGACTTGATGACAGTTTAACCGAATGGGAAGATTATTTTACCGCTTTTCCAAATACTGCTGTTAGTGATTTAGAAATAAGTCTAGAAGAAGGCTTGTTGACCGCTTCAACCTACGGCAGAGGTGTTTGGCAATCTCCTGTACCTGTTGAGGTGCCAAGTGATGAGCTTAGAGTAGTTAGTCTAACCCCCAATGAGGGTGATGTGTTATGTAATGATGTTGCACCTAGGGTGACTATTGAAAATAAAGGAGCAAACCAAATAACTGAAGTTGTAGTTACCTACACTATTAATGATGGTGCTGAAAATAACTTTACGTGGACGGGTAATTTAGGACCAACAGAGACCACCGAAATCAATTTACCAGCACTTGTGCTAGATTTTCTTGGAGAAGCTTCACTTAGTGTATCTGTAAGTATGGAAAATGATACTTATGATGATAATAATGACATTACAAGTAATTTTATAGTTAACAAAATAGGTGATATAAATACGATTTATAGTTTTGAAACTGAAGATGAATCGCTGATTGCATACAATGATGGCTCTGATGGCAGCGTTTGGGAAAGAGGTGTTCCGACCGGAATTTTATTAAACGAAGCTAGTTCTGGCACCCAAGTATATGGCACAAATTTAGCTGGTAATCATCCTAGCAATACCAAAGGTATTTTATTAAGTAACTGCTATGACTTATCATCTATTCTGGCACCAACGCTAAAGTTTAATATGGCCTATAGCCTTGAAATTAATTTCGACATTGTTTATGTTCAATATTCGACGGATGGCGGAACTACTTGGCAAGTTCTAGGGAATATAAACAGTCAGCCTAATTGGTACAATAGTGATAGAACCAATGAAAGCTCAGGTTTAGAAGACGATTGTCAAAATTGCCCTGGTGCACAATGGACGGGTAGCAATACTACAATGACCGAATATGCCTATGACTTTGTAGGCAATGCAGCTAACGGTGAAGTAGACCTATCCAATGAAAACAATGTCATTTTCCGTATTGTTTTTCAATCAGACCCTGCCGTAACCCAAGAAGGAGCTATCATAGATGATTTCGGAATCGTTGGACTTGTAGATGACGAAGACGACGACGACGACGGTATTCTTGATGTAAATGATAATTGCCCTTTAATAAGTAATGCGGACCAATTAGATACAGACAATGACAATATTGGAAATTCTTGTGATACGGATGACGATAACGATGGTATTTTAGATCTCGATGACAACTGTCCTTTAACATCTAATGCAGATCAGGCAGATTTTGATGGTGATGACATAGGAGACGTCTGTGATGAAGATATTGATAATGATGGTGTTCCGAATGCATTTGACTCCTGTCCAAACACTCCTTTAGGTACCGTAGTAAATGTAACGGGATGTGAGGTCTTTTCTTTACCTGTTACAAATTTTACAGTTTTGACAACCGGTGAATCATGCATAGCGAGTAACAATGGTAGCATTACTGTAGAGGCCGCAGCCACGTTCAACTATAATGTCGTGTTAACCGGAAACGGAATTACTGAGACTGGTCCCTTTACCTCAGATATTACTTTTAGCGATTTGCAAGCTGGTGAATATATGGTCTGCATTACTTTGGATGAACAACCTGACTATGAAAACTGTTTTGAAATTACGGTGAGCGAACCCCAATTGCTCTCGGTATCATCTAAAGTTAGCAGTTTAGACAATGATGTAACACTATTTCTTTCTGGTGGTGAAAATTATACGATTACATTAAATGACAAAACTTATAATACAAGTAGTAAAGAAATTACCCTCCCTCTTGAAAATATTGAAAATACAATTTCAATAATGACAGACAAAACATGTCAGGGTGTACATGAAGAAACTATAATTTTAAATAATGATGTTATCATTTATCCAAATCCAATCGAGGGTGGTGAATTAACTATACTTTTAGGTAGTTTCGCTAGTGATAAAGCTAACGTATCATTATTTAGCATGAACGGTACCACCGTGTTTAAAAAGTTCTTTAAGGTACAAGATGGACAAATCAAATTCAATATAGATGCTATTTCAAAGGGTATTTACATCTTGAATATTAAAACCGATGATACTTTAGTAACCTATAAAATTATAAGAAAATGAAGCAAGTATATGTGATAAAAATTATTTTATTCCTTTCGCTGATGTCCTGCGGAGGAGGTGATGACTCTGGCACTACCCCAGTACCTATGACCGTTGCAGACCCTACAGCTACTACCTTAGTTTTTCCTGAAAATAATACCGAATGTAATGAAGGTGTCATTGTAAACGACAATTTTAGCAGAGTTACTTTTCGCTGGAATGCATCAGTAAATACAGATAATTATGAGGTAAACCTTAAAAATTTGAATTCAGATGCAGCTTTCACCGCGTCTTCAACAACAACAGAGGCAGAAATTAATGTAGAAAGAGGTGCTCCGTATGAATGGTTTGTAATATCTAAGGCAAATGGCACCGAAGTTACGGCTAGTAGTCCGATATTTAAGTTTTACAACCAAGGTCCTGGTATTAACAATTATGCTCCATTTCCTGCCGACGCAGTTAACCCATCACGTGGAGCAACTATTGCAAATACCACATCGGTAACCTTAGAATGGACAGGTTCAGATATTGATGATGACATAGTAGAATTTGAAGTGCTTTTTGGAACAGACGTAGAACCATCAGAAGTTGCAGGAACCACAGCTGCTGAAACCTTTGACGTTACTGTTGCATCTGGATTAACGTATTACTGGAAGGTTAATACTACCGATAGTCAAAATAATACATCTTCTTCTGAAATTTTTGAATTTAGAGTAGGAAGTTGATTTAAATATGCATGTTCCTTTTCTATTGAAAAAAAAAAGAAGTCATTTTACGCAAACACATAAATTCACAATTAAGGATATAAATAGTGCATAGGGCATGAAAAAAATTATTTTTTTACTATTGATTATTGGCTTAGAGAGTTGTTCCTCTTAGAAAAAAATAGAAACTACAAATCAATATTTTGATACTGGAGCCAGTTCCATTCAAGAATGGATTGGTGGCAGACCAGAAAGTGGTTCTGGTTTTAATCTTAAAATTGCGTTAATCAACCAATCAGAGGACATTTCCTTTGAAGAAATTTATTTCAGAAATCGAATACTACCTTGTGAGCTAAAAGAAGAAGGAGAAGTATTATATCTACTTGCTAAATACAACAAAACGTCTGCCGAAAATCCTAGCAATGATATGCATGAAGCAAAAACGGAAAAGAAATTTCCATTTTTGCTACAACCAACTGAAGCAATAATAGGGTATACAAAAGAAGGTCAGCCAAAGAAATATTTAAAAATTACGGATATAAAACAAAAAGCCCCGCTTGCATTTCCAAGCAAGCCTAAAAATTAAATCAGAATTACTAATTCTATGTATCTACAATTAAACGCTATATGATGTGGGTAAAATAAATGAGCAAAGAGCCTACGCAATAGGTATCAATGAATAATCCGTTTGTGTTTTGGCATTTTTGCCCGAATTTCAATTTTTTCGTTTTTGAGCTATTGTTTACAATTCATTCGAGCAGAAGTGAAAGCACTTTCAATAATATGATCTGTATTCTTGACTGTAGTAATTTTTAGCGTTCCGTCACTTAATACTGCATTTCCTTCAGCTTGATAATTTTGTAATTCTTGGTTTCTCCAACCACCATTACCGGTTTCAAAAGCCAATTATCTTTAGAAATAGCAGCTTCGTCAAATTCATCAATTCAAACCAAAACGACAACA
>ENA-ORXM01005200-ORXM01005200.1-marine-metagenome-genome-assembly--contig:-NODE-5200-length-10548-cov-4.197020_pt1 | contig 10548 bp, 10 predicted proteins | sample MGYA00237867_ERZ511480 | MGnify/ENA primary metagenome ERZ511480 (study PRJEB26309, sample SAMN06266103) | marine metagenome | isolation source: Algal blade | place: United Kingdom:Sidmouth, United... | reverse complement strand
ATGAGAACAAGGCGACCGGTGCGCAGATCCATCGAAGCTTTCTGCTCATGGGCCCCGCGGTGACGGCGCTTTTTATTGCCATTCAGTTTTCCCTTCCCCTGTCACTGGGACTTTTGGGAGCACTTTCCATTGTGCGATTTCGGACCCCGATCAAGGAGCCGGAGGAGATCGCTTTTATCATGTTGTTGATCGCCACTGCGGCTGCGCTGATCTGGGCGAACTCGCCGTTCAGCGAGAGCTATCACCACCTCTGGGAAACCCACATCGACCTGGCCATCGGGTCGTGGATGCCGTTTGTGCACAACGGGCACGGATTGAACCTCGAACTGTTCGTCAACGACGTCTTGATGGTGCTGTTCTTCTTCGTGGTCGGGTTGGAGATCAAGACCGAACTGGTCACGGGTGACCTGTCCTCGCCGAAGGAGGCGGCTCTGCCGGCGGTTGCTGCGCTCGGCGGCATGATCTTGCCCGCTGCGCTCTACGCGATCATCAACCTCGGCGGCGACGGGTTCAAGGGTTGGGGTATCCCGATGGCCACCGACATCGCCTTCGCGGTGGGCGTGCTGGCGCTGTTGGGCCCGCGGATTCCGTCGCGGTTGAAGCTCTTCTTGTTGGCGCTGGCGATCGCCGACGACATCGGCGCCATCCTCGTGATCGCCGTCTTCTACAGCGAGGGCATCGCCTTTGGCTGGCTGGCCTTCGCCATCGAGAGCGCCATCGACGACCTTGCCCGGGAACTGGATATGGATACGCTCGATTTTCGCATCGCGAACGCGGCGCGGAATGGCACGCAATCCTCCTACGGCCCGAAATACGACCAGATCGGCCTGCTCCCGACGCTGGAGGCGGCCAAGGCCCACCCTCACTGGAGCGCCCCCATCGCCGAAGGCGAAGGCCGGGGCATCGCCTGCGGCTTCTGGTTCAACTTCGGTGGCGAGACCTGCGTATCGCTGAACATCAACGCGGATGGCACCGTGGGCCTCTCGGTCGGAACCCCCGATATCGGCGGCTCCCGCGCGTCGATGTGCCAGATGGCGGCGGAAGAGCTGGGCATCGACTATTCAGCCGTGCGCACCATCGTCGCCGACACCTCGTCCCTCGGCTACAACGACGTGACCGACGGCTCCCGCGTCACCTTCGCCAGCGGTCTGGCCACCATTCAGGCCGCCCGCGACGCCATCGGCAAACTCTGCGACCGTGCCGCGCAAATCTGGGGCATCGAAGCCGAGGCCGTCGAGTGGAAGGACGGCGCGGCTCACCCCGCAGGTTCGAACGCAGGCAAGCACGATCCGCTGACGCTGGCCGATATCGCCGCCCAGGGCGCAGAGACCGGCGGTCCCATCGCCGGTCATTGCGAGATCAATGCCGATGGCGCGGGGGTCAGCTTCGGCACCCATATCGCCGACGTGAAGGTCGATCCCGGCACCGGCCACACCTCGATCACCCGCTACACGGTGCTTCAGGATGCGGGCAAGGCCGTGCACCCCGATTACGTCGAGGGCCAGTTTCAGGGCGGGGCCGTGCAGGGCATCGGCTGGGCGCTGAACGAGGAATACATCTACGACGACGACGGGCGGCTGCTGAATGCGGGCTTCCTCGATTACCGCATCCCCGTGGCCTCGGACCTGCCGATGATCGACACGCAGATCCTCGAAATTCCGAACCCCGGCCATCCCTACGGCGTGCGCGGCGTCGGCGAGACCCCCATCGTCCCGCCGCTGCCCACGGTCGCCAATGCCATCCGCGACGCCATGGGCATCCGCATGGGCCACGCGCCCATGTCGCCGCCCCGCATCCTCGCGGCGTTGAAGGAGGCGTGATCGAGGTCGGCCTCTGGGGATCGCTGCGCCCCTTTGCCGGGGGCGCGGCAACGGTCACGCTGGAGGCCGCCACCATCCGCGAGTTGCTCGCCGCGCTTGCGGCGGCGCATCCCGGTACCGAGCCGTATCTCAAGACCGGCATCGCCGTCAGCATCGACGGCGTCGTCTACCAGAATTCCCCCGGCCAGCCGATCCCGGAGGGGGCGGAGGTCTATCTTCTCCCCCGTTTGCGCGGTGGATGACGGCGTGGCATACTATGCCGATGGACAGCCCCGCCCGTACATACCGCGCGACCTATCGCGATATCGAGAACGCGCCCCCCGGCGTGACCGCCGAGATCGTGAATGGCGAACTCTACATGCACGCCAAACCGGTCGAGCCGCATATCGAAGCATCGATGGGGTTGGTGAACGCCTTGTGGGCACCGTTCCAGAAAGGGCGCGGTGGGCCCGGTGGCTGGTGGATTCGCGCGGAATCGCAGGTGAGCTTCAGCGATCCCGACTGGCGAACCGTCGCTCCCGATCTCAGCGGATGGCGCAAGGACCGCGTAAAGGCTCTGCCAACAGGCTATTTCGACACCAGACCTGATTGGGTCTGCGAAATTCTGTCTCCTTCGACCCGCCTTTATGACCGCGAGACGAAGGGGCCAGTCTATGCCGAGGAAGGGATAGGCCATTTCTGGATCGTCGATCCGATCCATCGCACCGTGGAGTGCCTTGAAAACGTGAACGGTAGATGGTTGGAGATTCTGAAAGTCGAGGGTGAAGGGCAGGTTTCTCTCCCGCCCTTCGAAGCGGTTTCATTCGATATCGGCGACCTCTGGTTGCCGGTAGAATGACGGTCAGGCCGCATCCCGGAGGGGATCGACTTCACGCAGCAGCTTTTCCGTCCGCGCATCGTCGAGGCGATGGTGAAGCTGGCTTGCCTCATGCTCGTCGCGCAGGGTTTTTGCCAAGGTGAAGGCCGAGCCGATGCTGAACAGCAGGCCCATCACCATGAACGCCTTCATCTCCAGCGAGATGGCCATGGCCCAGATGCCGATGGTCGTGAAGCCGACGGCAACGCCGAAGCTGATATAGCAAAAGGCGACCCAGGCGCGGGAATTGAGGTGATGGGCGTTCATGGCGTTTCTCCTTCACGGGGTTTGAGGCGGGCGAGGATCGCATCGCGTCGGTCGGTGGTTCGGGTATCGATCCCGGCATCGCGCAGGCGGGTATCGAGATCGGCATCGGGCCGCATATCGGCCAGTGCCGCATGGGTATCGTCGATCCGTGCGCCGGAAAGGCGCAGGCGCTCCGCGATCTCCTCGGCTTTCTGCAAGGCTTGGCCCTGCAGGGCCGGGTCGATATCGCCCCGCGCCTGCCGCTGCAACGACTGGCTGCGCGCGAGACGCAATCCGTCGGTCAGGGTGGCCATGCGCCGCTCCGCATCGCGCAGGGTCTCGCGCAGGCCGTCGATGCGGTTCTGGAGTTCGCGCCGTGCGTGGCAGGCATGGGCCTTGCGGTCCTCCAGCCCCGCGATGTGGTCGGCGATCTCGTGGAGCAGGGCCTCCTCCTCCGCCGTCATCGCCGCACGCGCATCTTCCTCGCGGCGCGCGATTTCCCCGTCGAGCGCCTGCGCCTGACGCTCCTCGCCTGATTTGCGCGCGATCAGGGCGGCCAGCCCCCGGCGCGCGCGCTCCACGTCCACCTTCGCATCGCGCAGGTGTTGCGCCAGCAGGGTGATCGCATTGCCTTCGATCAGGGCTTCCTCGCCCTCGGCGCGGGATGCACGGAACAGGGTCCGCAGAGTATCGAGCATCATGTCCTCCTGTCATCAGATATTGAACAATGTTCAATTCAAGTCCAAAAGTAACGCGGCTTTTTGAACCGCGTTCATTTGACATCTAGCAGCGTTTTGAACATAGTTCAATAGAGGAGATCGAAAAATGTCGAAACGCCCATCCCACGACGATATCCGTGAGAAGACCCTGCGCGCAGCCCGCGCGGTGGTAGACGAGAGCGGCCATACGGCACTGAACGCGCGCAACCTCGCCGCCGCCGCCGAATGCTCGGTCGGTACGCTCTACAACGTGTTCGGCGATCTCGACGGCGTGATCTACGCCCTGAACCTGCACACCGCGCAGGCCCTCCGGCAGACCCTGACGGATGCATTGGCCGGGGCCGGGAAGGAACCCTATATCCGCCTCTTGGCCCTCGCCGATGCCTATTTCGATTTTGCGCAGGCCCATCCCCGCCGCTGGGAAGCCCTGTTCCGCTTTCGCGCGAAGGGGGCCGTGGACGGCACGGTCGGGCGCGAGGGCGACGCGCTGTTCGCCTTGCTGAAGGACAGCGTAGGCGGGACGGTTCCCGACGATGCGCTGCTCGCGCTCTGGGCGGCGGTGCATGGGGTGGTCGAACTGGCGACGCAGCAGCATCTGATCCACTATGCCTCGGGGTCCGAGCGTCGCTACCTGCGCCTCATCCTCGACGCCGCGATGAAGGGGTTCGCGGCGGAGAAATCACCCTGAGCGCGCCACCCGCTTTGCCTCGTCGAACGCCGCCCGTCGTTTGGCAATCTCCTCCGCCGAGAGCAACGCGGCATTGGAGTAATCGTGCTTCCAATCCCCACGCCCCGGCCAGACCTGCGGCGAGCGCCAGGTCGTGCGCGGCCCCTTGGCTCCGGCCAGCATCATCAGGGCCATCCGCGCACTCGCGACCTGCGCGCCGGGGTCATGGGGCAACCCCGCGCCATTGCCGAGCGGGAAATCGCTGAACAGCAGGCGCGGTACGCCCACATGCTCGACGATGTCGGGCGCGCAGCCCATCACGACGGTGGCGATCCCTGCACTCTCCAGCGCATTGGCGGCAAAGGCGCAGGACTGGTGACAGACCGGACAATTGGGTACCAGAACCACCGCATCCGCCCCGTCCTCGATGCAGCGCGCGACGATCTCCGGTGCGTGGATATCCGCCGTCTTGCGGTGCGAGCGATCGGTCGGCAATCCATGGAACCGCGCCGCCACCGCCCCGATTTCTCGCGCCGCCGCAAGCTTGTGCAGCGCCCGGAGCGGAAACCAGCTTGCCTGGTCGGTCGCAGGCGCATGATCGCGGTCATAGGCGATATGCGAAATCCGCAGGTCCGGCTCGGTCGCGGTCGTCTCCGAATAGACCCCGAAGAACTTCGCCGCGCCGTTATAGGCCGCCCCCGGCCCCTGCGCGCCCTTCGCCGGATCATACCGAACGGCAGTCGTCACGATACCGATACGGGCTTCTGCCAGCGGCTTCCCGAACGGTGCGAACGGCACGTCATCGAACGATGCCCAGCGATACGGCTCGCCATAGCCGAGCGCGAGATAGTAGTCGCGGATACGGCGCATATAGGGGAGGGGGTCGGTCATATCCGGCCTCGTTCACGCGAAGGCGGGACTTCTTTCCCGCTCCAAAACAGACCCGTATTCACGGGGATGACGAAACCGCACCATGATCGGCCACCGCAGAACCGCCCTTCCTGTCTCTGCCGCTTCGGCCCTTCGTAAGGGAAGACGTGACCCGTCCGTCCCGAATCGTCATGACGATGAATATGCAGCCGAAGACTATAGATTGTCGATCCTGATATTCAGTCGCCTCTAACACGAACACTGAACCAGAAAACCGTAGATTTGCATCATTATAAAATAAAAAATGACTCTCAAAATGAGAATAGCAAATATTTAACGATATTGTTACTCGCGCTATTGCGGTTGACGACTCCGCGATAGATATAGAAGTCGCAAAGCAGAGGGTCGTGTTAGGCGTTGGGCGGGTCGAATATATGCCCTGTCCTTGTGACTGGCTTTGTCTCTATAGTTGGGAGGTGGTGTTTCACTTATCTCCCTTGGAAAATATACATCCGGAGAGAGATGATGAACATCGTATCACTGGCCATGAACTTCCTCGGCCCAACCGTCATCGGCAGGATCGCGGGATCGCTCGGTATGGACAACGCGCTGGTCACGAAGGCGATCGGCGTGGCCCTTCCGGCCATCCTCGGCGGTGTCGCGGGTCGATCCAAGACCCATACGGGTCTCGGCTCCCTGTTCAACATGCTGACGGGCAGTCAGGGTAACATGCTCGATTCCTTCGCCGGAATGGTCGGCACGAACGATCAGAGCCGTCTGATGGATGCCGGACGGCAGGATCTCTCCAATCTGCTCGGCGATGACGCCCTGTCCTCGATTTCGGGTGCGGTCGGGCGTCATGCGGGGATCGACGCGCAGCAGGCCAGCTCGCTGCTCGGCCTCGTCGGCCCGGTCGCTCTGGGCACGCTCACCAGTGAAGTGCAGCGCGACGGCCTCGATGCGCGCGGTCTGGCCAGCCTGCTCGAAGGCCAGCAGAAGAACATCGCCGAGGCCATGCCGCACAGCTTCCTGAACGCGATGTCCGGCTCGGGCGCCTTTGGCGATATCGATTTCGGCAAGATCGGCGGTGCGGCAGCGGTCGCCGGTGCCATCGGCGGCGCAGCGTCCGGCGTGGCCGCCAGGGCGGGGAACGCGGTTTCCGGTGCAGGCGACATGGCGGGCACCGTGTCCGGGTCCATCGGCGACACGGCGCGCGGTGCAGCAGGGTCGGTTCGCGATGCCGCCGGAAATACGATGTCCGGCGCAGGCGACATGGCCGGTAACGTGACCGGGTCCATCGGCAATACGGCGCGGGGCGCGGCCGGGTCCGTGGGCGATGCCGCCTCCGGTGCCGTCGATGCGACCGGCAGGGCCGTCTCGGGGACCGGGGCCGCGATTGCCGGAGCCGGGGCCGTGGCGGCGGGTACCGTCGGTGCGGCAGCCTCCGGCAGCTACCGTGCCGGAACCGATGATATCGACGACGATCTGGACGGTGATCGGAACGGAACCCGTCGTTCCGGTGGCGGCTGGGGCTGGCTGAAATGGCTGATCGGCCTGCTGCTGCTGGCCGCCCTCGCCTGGTTCGTCTGGACGAACTTCATCGCTCCGACGATGCGGGAGAGTGCCGGGATCGAACGAACCGTCATGGTCGGTGACACCGATGTCGGCGCGGCCTTCGGCTCGACGATCGACGAGGCCAAGGCTTCGCTCGGCTCGATCACCGATGAAGCCTCGGCCCGTGCCGCCCTTCCCGATCTCGCCGCGTCCAATGACAGGCTCGGTGAAATAGGCGAGATGGTCGGCTCGCTCGGCGAAGCCCAGCAGGGTGCTTTCTCCGGCATGGCCACCACCGCCATCGAAACCCTGCGACCGGCGATCGAGAACGTCATCGCAATCCCCGGTGTCGGCCCGATCCTTGCTCCCGTACTGGAGTCGATGGTCGAGAAACTCGGCGCAATGGCAGGGTGACTTTGTATACGAGTACCCAGTGATGGACCCGGCAGGCAACTGCCGGGTTCTTTCGTTATCGGGCCAGCGACAGGCTCCAGACCATGAACGCACCGGCGACGAGCAGCGCAGCAATCCGCAGACCCCCATGCGCCCGCATCGCCGCCAGCAGGGGTAGAAGAATGCCCATCTCGATCAGCAGATTGCGCCAGAAATAGAAATTGGTCGGATCGAGCCGTCCCGCGCTCGGCAGCAGGCCGATGGGTGACGCGAGTCCGCGATCCATCAGGGGCCAGAGCAGCGGATTGCGGTGCACACCCACGAGGGTATCCATCGCCAGATGCGACAGCCCCGAGAGCAGCGCGATGAGGAACAACTCACGACGCCACAGCATCGTCCCAGCCGCCAGCACGACGAAGGAGACGGAATGCGTCCACCGCACCGCAAAACCCTCGCTGCGCACCCACAGCAGAGCGTAATCGACATCCGGCAACAGCGCGAAAAACGTGCCGACGGCGATCCCTGCCACTGTCGGTGCGACCCGCTGCCCGATGACCCCTCCGACAAGCGTATGGGCCACGAAGGAGGACATTCAGACCGCTCCACCCTGAAACCGCAGGATCGCACGGTCGGTTGTCACGATCCGCACATCGAGATGCCGCGCGGTGGCAGTGATGATGCGGTCGAACGGATCGCGATGGTCCCAGTCGAGGGTCGCGGCATCCAGCAGGATGCCGGTATCGATGGGGGCGAGCTTCAGGCCCACATACTCGATTACGCTTTCGAGAGCGGCGATATGGGGCTCCATGTCCGGCCATTTCCCGACTCGGGCTTTGGTTGCTATCTCGAACAGGGAAATCGGGGATACGAGGCGTGCTGTGCTCGTATCGATCAGATCGCGATCCGCCTTTGACGGTCTGGTATCGACGGATCGCCAGTCGATCACCCATGCGAGCATCATCGTATCCAGCAGGATACGGGTCACGACCCTTCCCAGAGCGCCAGTTCCTCCTCACTCATCGGTTCGGTGAAGTCAGGGGCCTTGCCCAACTTTCCTTCAAGAGGGCTACGCCGAAGGGGCTGCACTTTCGGTTCATGCGGTGCAAGCGTTACCACCGGCACGCCGCGACGGGACAGGATGACCGTCTCCCCCGCTTCCACTTCCGCCACGATCTTCGAGAGATTCCGGGCTGCTTCGGCGATGTTGTAGGATTTCATCGGGCTTCTCCGATTGCTGCGACATGCGTAACATACGCATGTCGCAGCAGCCGTTCAATATCCTAGGCCTTCACCCGCTCGCTCTTCGGATCGTACATCGGTTTCAGGCTCGCCGTCGCTGCCACCCGCGCGCCCGCGACCTCGATCTCGTAGGCATCGGCCAGCATCTCCGACCCCTTCTCGCCCGGCGCGGCACAGGGCACGTAGCCAAGGCCCATGGCCCCGCCCAGATGGTAGCCGTAATTGCCGCTGGTCAGGAAACCGACGATCTCTCCGTTCCGGCGGATCGGCTCGTTATGGTAGAGCAGCGGCTCGGGATCATCGAGTTTGAACTGGATCATGCGACGGGAGACACCCTCCTGCTTCTTGCGCAGCACCGCATCGCGCCCGATGAAATCGCCGAACTCGGACGGTTGCTTGTCGGTCTTGACCGCAAAGCCGAGGCCCGCCTCGATCACGTGATCCTCGTCAGTGATATCGTGGCCGTAATGGCGAAAGGCTTTCTCCATGCGGCAGGAATCCAGCACATGCAGGCCGCAATGGGTGATCGCGCCGCTCTCCGTCAGCCGCTCGTAGACGTATCCGGCCATATCGGCGCTGACATACAGCTCCCATCCCAGCTCGCCCACATAGGTGACGCGATGGGCGCGGATGCGGGCCATGCCGAATTCGATCTCCTGCATCGTGCCGAAGGGGAAGGCGGCGGTGGAGAGATCCGCGCTGGTGAGCGGTTGCAGAACGTCGCGGGCGCGCGGACCCATGACGACCATCACCGCTTCCATCGCCGTCACGTCGAGCACGGCACAGCGGGCTGCATCGGGCATGTGGCGCTTGACCCAGGCGATATCGCGCTGGGGCGTGGCGGCGGGGGTCACGACCAGATAGCTGTCATCGGCCAGCCGCGTGACGGTCACATCCGCTTCGATTCCGCCCTTCTGGTTCAGCCATTGGGTATAGACGATCTTGCCCGGCTCGACGGCGACATCGTTGCCGCACAGGCGTTGCAGCACGCCTTCGGCATCCGCCCCCTCCACCCGCAGCTTGCCGAAGGAGGACATGTCGAACAGCCCCACATCCTCGCGCACGGCCTTGTGCTCGGCGGCGGCATTGGCGAACCAGTTCTGGCGGCCCCACGAATACTCGTATTGCCGCTCCTGCCCCTCATTGGCGAACCAGTTCGCCCGCTCCCATCCCGTCACTTCGCCGAAGACCGCCCCGGCGGCATCCATCTGCGCGTGCAGCGGCGAGCGGCGGATGCCCCGCGCCGTCTCGAACTGTCGATAGGGGAAGTGGTCGGCATAGAGCAGGCCCAGGGCTTCCTTCGCGCGCTCCACCAGATAATGCTTCGTGTTCTGGAACGGCTGCATCCGGCGGATATCGACGTCCCACAGGTCGAAGGGCGGCTCGCCATCCTCCATCCACTGCGCCAGTGCCATCCCGGCCCCGCCCGCAGATTGGATGCCCACCGAGTTGAACCCGGCTGCCACATAGAAATTCCGCAGTTCCGGCGCTTCGCCCAGCAGATAGCGGTCATCGGGCGTAAAACTCTCCGGCCCGTTGAAGAACGTGTGAATCCCCGCCTCGCCCAGCATCGGCATCCGGTTGACTGCGTTTTCGAGGATCGGCTCGAAATGATCGAAATCCTCCGGCAACTGGTCGAAGCAGAAATCGTCGGGGATGCCCTCCATGCCCCAGGGTTTCGCATTCGGTTCGAAGGCCCCGAGCAGCATCTTGCCCGCATCTTCCTTGTAATACGCGCATTCATCCGGCACGCGCAGCACTGGGAGTTGCTTCAGCCCCGCGATGGCCTCGGTGACGATGTAGAAATGCTCGCAGGCTTGCAGCGGCACGTTCACCCCGGCCATCAGCCCGACCTCGCGGCCCCACATGCCACCGCAGTTCACCACGTAATCCGCCGTGATCGCGCCCTTGTCGGTCTGCACACCCGTCACGCGGCCCTCGGCCCGGTCGATGCCCGTGACCTTCACCCCTTCGATGACCGATCCGCCCCGCAACCGCGCGCCCTTGGCGAGCGCGAGGGCGATATTGGCCGGGTCGCCCTGACCGTCTTTGGGCAGATAGACACCCCCGACCACCCCGTCGATGTTCAGATGCTCGTAGCGGGTCTTGACCTCGTCGGGTGAGATTTCATCGACCTCCACCCCGAAGGCCCGTGCCATGGACAACTGACGCCGCAACTCCTCC
>ENA-ORXM01005199-ORXM01005199.1-marine-metagenome-genome-assembly--contig:-NODE-5199-length-10551-cov-3.391445_pt1 | contig 10551 bp, 8 predicted proteins | sample MGYA00237867_ERZ511480 | MGnify/ENA primary metagenome ERZ511480 (study PRJEB26309, sample SAMN06266103) | marine metagenome | isolation source: Algal blade | place: United Kingdom:Sidmouth, United... | reverse complement strand
CAACCCGGCCGACGCGAAGCGCGCCGCGGGCCACCGCTCGCGCAGCCCCTCCCCGAGCAGCGCGTTGCCCGCCCCGACCGCGCTCGGAGCCTCGCTCGAGTCCGCCTCCTCGGCCCCCGTTCCGGTGTCGGGCGCCACTTGCGTCGCCGGCGCCGCGCCATCGTCGGGGACCACCGGCGATCGCCGAGGCTCGTCTCCGGCCCCCTCGCCGCACCCGCCGAGAAGCGCGAGCGCGAGCACGACGAGGATCGGATGCGCCCGCAGCGCCTGCGTGAACGTCCTCGCCATCCTCACCGTGTCCTCGCTCGAAGAGCACTCCCTCACCTCGCGCTCGCCACGCGCCGGATGCTCCGGTATCGGCTCGCGGCGCTCCCCCCACGCCCTCCCGCACCTCGCGACACCTGCCCTCACGGCGCCCCTACCGCCGCTTGACCGGTCACCACGAACTCGACGAAGCCGCGCCCTTCGTGGCTGCCGCGCGCGAGCACCGCCCCGCGCCACGTCCGCCCGAGCAGGTCGGCCGCTACCGCGCCCTCGGCCACCGGTTCGAGCACGATGTCGATGCCGGCCGGCGGCGAACCGAACGACCAGAACCGGGGCACCTCGGTCTGCCGCTCGCCGCCGTCGTCCCCCTCGTCATTCTCCTCGTCATCCCCATCACGCCAATACACCGCGCCGTCGAGCGGAACGGACTCCCCCTCGGCCGTCGCGACGCTCGCCGTCACCGTCGTCGGACCGCGTCCGCTGCGACGCTTGCTGCGGGCGGCCTCGATCAGCCCCACCCCGTCCAGCTCGAGCAGCACTCGATCGAAGACCACGGCCCCGCCCGGTGCCGGAACGTCGCCCCAAGCGTGCCGTACCCAGCCCGAGCCGACGACCTCTCGCCGGCTGCCCTCGACCACGAGCCGACCCTCGACAGCGAGGGTCGGGCTGGTCGCGAGCACCAGCGCGCCACCGACCACGGTAGCCGAGGGACACCCGCGCTGCGTTAATCGAAGGGATAGCCCGTCCCCCTCCTCGAGCACACGATCGAGCGCGCAGCGTTCGACCGTCCCGGACGCCGGCTCTAGCGTCAGCACCGCGTCCCGCACGCGCACCTCGCCCGTCCCGCCCTCGGCGAGCCCGAGCGTCATGCGCTCGAGCGCCTCGCGCCCTCCGCCGCCGCCACCCGCGCGGTCGAGACGACCGCTCAGACGGATCACCTCGTCGAAGGCGAAGTCGTCACCCGAGACCGGTGCTCGCTCCCGCCCGCCGGCCCGCAACCGAAACCGCGCGAACTGCCGCGCGAACGAATACATCGCCCCCTCGCCGTCGCGAAGCACCGCCAGCAGCTCGATCGATTCGGCGCGGGCGTCGGGGTGGAAGCGGAGATCGGCCGGCCAGCTCGGCGTCGTGATCGGCCCGGCGGCCGTGTCGTCGGCCAGCTCGGAACCGTTCGCGTCGGCCAGTTGCGCGGCCAGCGCCGCGATCAACGGAGCCGCCCCGCCCGACTCCGCCGGGTCGGGCTCACCACCTCTCGGTGCCCCTTCACACCCGCCGAGCGCCAGCGCGATGGCTCCGATCACCACGGCGGAGGCGGTGCCGAGCCAGGTCGTCGAGCGCCTCGCTGCCCGCGACGCCCGAGCCGAGGGCGGTTCCTCGTCCACGCTCAAAAGGTCGACAGACCCGTGGCCTCCATCAAGCGGTACTGCAGCATCAGCCAGGGGCTCTCGTCGGCGTGCGTCTCGTAGTCCAGTGAATACGTACGTTCGGCGGTGTTGTCCCACTGGCGGTCGAAATGCGCCCGGACCCGGCGCGCGAGGGCCGTCTCGGCTCCCATCGTCACCCTCACGTCCGTCTCGAGATTGAGGTCATGGAGGTTTCTGCGAGTGAAGTTGGCCGATCCGAGGAGCAGCCCGTGCGTCTCGTCCGCACCGACGTAGAGCTGCTTGGCGTGGCATTGCTCGCCGGCGGTCGCGCACCAGCGCACCGCCACTCCGGCGCGGTCGAGCTCGGCGGCCACGGGGCGATTCGGCACCCCGTTCTTGGCACGCCCGAACGCGTCGCGGTTCACGTCGAGCAGAACCCTCACTCGAGCCCCGCGGCGGTGGGCGGCGAGCAGTGCGGCGATCAGGTCGCGGTCGGCGAGATAGAACATCGTCAGATCCACCCGCGCACCGTCGCCGGCACCGGCGAGGAGCTCGAGCGCGGCCTCCTCGATCCGCCGCTCGCCGAGCACCTGAACCGACGCTCCGGGGTCCTCGGCCGACGCGCTCACGGCGCCGGACGAGCTCGCCGGTACGGCGGTGCGCCCGGCGAGCGCGAGGTCGAGCAGGGCGATCGCCCGCTCCGCGCCCGAGAGCGCGAGCAACGTGCGCTCGGCTGCCAGGAGATCGAGCGCCGCCGCCCCCTCGAAAGCGAGTGCGGTGTTGCGGTGAGCGGCGCTTCCGTCGTGAGGGTTGGCCGAGGTCACGAGAGCGCGGAATACGCCCTCGGCATCGTCGGCGACGAGGAGCTTTCGGTGGTTGGCCTTGAAGTTGGCGAGCGCGAGGTAGCTGCGCAGCGTGACCGTACCGGGTCCGAGGGGGTTGGGGAGCGATCCGCCCGGGGCGTTCCCGAACGGGCGCACGAGCACCCGCCAGAGCCCCGACCAGAGTCGGTTGCTGTCCTGCAGCGGCACGAGATCGCTCAGCACCACCTCCACCCCGGCATCGCCGAGCGCGTCCAGGCGCGGCGAGCGCAGCCCGCCGTAGACGGTGTTGATCGGATCGGTGACGAGCACCGCGGCGAGCTCGGGCCGTTCGCGGCGGCGCTCGCGCAGGGCCGCGGCGAGCGCGTCGGCGAGCCGGCGGTGGGTTTCCGGATCCGGTCCCTGCCAATCGTTGAAGAGGAACATGTCGACGTAGACGAGGCGCTCGGCGCGCCCGATCATCGCCAGAGCGTGATCGAAGATCGTCTGCTCGAGCCGGCGCTCGCCGTTCGGGTCGAGCCAGCTGTCGTCCGTGAGGTAGCGCGGCCGGGCATCGGCGCGCGCCGGTGCCGCGATCCCGACCGCCGTCGGCGGCGCCACCAGCGGAGGGACGATCAGGATGGCCGCGACATAGAGCGCGACGAGCGCGACGAGCGCGCCGAGTGCGCCGAGTGCGCCGAGCAACGGACCACCCCGGCGACGAGCACGCCGCCCGGGCCGGCCCGGGCGGCGGTTCCTGCGACGGTAACGCGCGTCAAGATCGGCAGACATGAGCCAGTTCCGCAATCCGTCTGAATCATCGCGCGCGTGCGCCGTTATATACACAACGTCACAAATGAGGAGCGGTCCGTTGCTACACTCTCGCCGGGAACCCCGACGGGCAGGGCACAGCGGCGGTACTCGGTGACGCCACGCCCCGCCCGGTAGGTCTCGGCGGTCCGATTCAGGCCCGTTCCGCGGCCGTCGTCGGACCCTGACCCGAGTGCATCCGACCGCGCGGACTATAATCGCATCACCCGCACCGCCAGCGCTACTCGCTGATCGGCCGGACGAGCATCACGCATGAAGACATTACACCCGCAGTATCCCGGCGCGCCGCTGCAAGGCTACGCGACGGTCCCCGCCACGAGCGATGCCAAGGCGTACCTCAAGCTTCTGCTGCGGCACAAGTTCGGGCTGGTGCTGACCTTCCTGCTCGGGCTCGGGCTCGCTTGGCTCTATCTGCTCAGTACCGATCCGGTCTACGAGACCCGTGCCCTGGTCGAGGTCAACGAGGCGGTCAACATCGTCGACAGCGACCAGCCCAAACAGTACGACTTCAACGCCCCGACGATCAAGGAGCAGGCGAGCTACATCAAGTCCCGTCGCGTGCTCGGACCGGTGGTCGAACGTTTCGGGCTGCGCACCGTGGCCGAGCCCGAACGCGTGCCGGTGCTCGGCGACCTCGCCGCACGCTTCCCGGTGCTCGGCGACTGGCTCGGCGGGCTGGAGATCGCCCGCGGCCACGCCTGGGGAGAGGTCGACATCGATGTCGGGACGCTCGAGATGCCGCGCCGTTGGCAGGACGAGCGACTGACCCTGACCGCCCTCGGGGAGGGGGAGTGGATGCTCGAGCGTGACGGCCGGGTGTTGGTCGAGCGGGCGACGGTCGGCGAGACGCTCTCGATCGAGCCCGAGGGAATCGCCCCGACGACGATCTCGATCGCCGCGCTCGATGCCCCCGAGGGCACCCGCTTCGCGCTCTCCCAGCGCTCGCTGGCCGCGGCCATCGGGGACCTGAACGACCGCCTCGCCACCGAGACCACCGACAGCAAGTCGCGCATCATCACGGTCAAGCTCCGCGGCGAGGATCCGACGCGGATCGCCGAGATCACCAACGCCATCCTCGACGAGTACCGAGGGCTGCGCGGCGCGTCCGAGAACGCCAAGCTCGACAAGGAGCTCGCGTTCTACGAGGACAACGTACCGCGCGTGGAGGAGGAGCTCCGCGCGGCCGAGCAGGCGCTCTCCGACTACCGTCGCCGCGCCGGCTCCTTCAATCAGGACACGCAGACGAACGCCCGGTTGGCCCAGATCGACAAGCTCGAGACCGAGCGCCTCGAGCTCGTCGTCGAGCGCGACACGCTCTCCGAGCGCTACACCAACGATCACCCGACGCTCCGACGTTTCATTACCGACATCGCGGTGCTCGATCGGCAGATCCGCGCCCTCTCCGCGCGGATCGTCAACTCCCCCGACATCGAGCGCGAGATCGCCCGGCTCGAGAACGAGGTCGACTCCAAGCGCGAGCTGTTCACCGAATGGGACGCCAAGCTCTCGACGCTGCGCATCGCCCAGGCCGGCAACGTCGACAGCGTGCAGGTCATCGACGACGCGATCGCGCCCCGCAAGCCGGTCTCGCCCAGCCCGCTGCTCGCGATCGTCGGCGCCACCCTGGCCACGCTGTTTCTCTACATGCTCTGGCTGACGCTGCGCTCGACGCTGTCGACGGTCATCGGCGATCAGGAGACGCTCGAGCGCGCCTCGGGATTACCGGTGTTCATGAACATCCCGAAGAGTCCGGCGCAGCGGCGCATCGGCTCGGGTGCGGCCATCGCCGATCCCCGCCGGCTCCTCCCCGGCAAGGACACGGACGCGGAGGCCGGCGGCGGCGTGCTCGCCCTGTCACGGCCGGAGGATTACTCGGTCGAGAATCTTCGCGGTCTGCGCTCGATGCTCGAGGACGTGATGTCCGGGGCTCACAACAACGTGCTGATGTTCACCAGTCCGTTGCCGAGCATGGGCAAGTCCTTCGTCAGCCTGAACCTCGCCGTCCTCCTCGCGCAGTCCGGCAAGCGCGTACTCCTGATCGACGCCGATTACCAGCGCGGGCAGTTGCACAGATCGCTCGGGATCGGGATGGGTCCGGGTTTACCCGAGGTCGTGCGGGGGCAGTCGGAGCTCCGCGAGACGGTCAAGGGCACGGTGGTCGAGAACCTCTATTGCATCCCACGCGGCTTCGCCGGCGACGCGGGCAATCGCGAGATGCCGACCGATCGCGAGTTCGGTGCCTTCGTCCGCGTCGTCGCACCACGCTTCGATATCGTCATCATCGACACCCCGCCGGTGCTCTCGGTGTCGACCGCCGCGGCGATCGGCAAGCACGTCGGTTCGAGCATCCTGGTCGTCAAGGAGGGCGAGGTGAAGGAGCCGCAGCTCGCCGAAGCGCTCAAGCGCCTGTCCTTCTCCGGCGTACGCGTCAACGGCTGCATCCTCAACGGCTCCTCGATGCCGACGCCGAGGCACTACACTTATTATCGGGAACAACTGGATTAGGACGCCGATGGTTGCCAGATGGGCACGGAGGCCCTGTAAGGGCTACGCTCTTGCACTACCATCACGCACGGCCGAGGGAAACGTCCGCGCCTGTCGCTACACTCCGGCCCCACCGGACCGCTCCCCGAATCGGGACCCGATTCGGGAAGTGTGCTGACAAACCAGAAGGGTTACGGAGAGAAGACGGGTGCCGGGCGCCGACATCAAAGACGATACGAAGGAGAGTCTCGAGCTCGGAACGGCGACGGCGTTGCCGAACACCGCGGCGACGGCACTGCACAGCGCCAACGCCCCGCGGCTCGACGACACGGAGCTCGGCAACTGGCGCTCGCTGGTGCGCGTGGAGGATTCCACGCTGCGCCCGATCGCCGGCTTTGGCGCCGCCCTCAAGCGGCTGGAGGATTTCGTGTTCGCCTCCGTCGCGCTGGTCGTGCTGTTCCCGCTCATGGCGGTGATCTCGGTCGTCATCAAGCTCGACAGCACCGGCCCCGCGCTCTTCTGTCAAGCGCGCAACGGACGCAATCGCGAGATCATCAGCGTCTACAAGTTCCGCACGATGCACCAGCACGGCAGCAGCGAGTTCCGCCAAGCGGAACGGGACGATCCGCGTGTCACCCGGATCGGCGCCTTTCTGCGTCGCACCAGCCTCGACGAGCTGCCGCAGCTGTTCAACGTCCTGCAGGGCTCGATGTCGATGGTCGGCCCCCGGCCTCATCCTCTCAAGCTCGACGACGATTTCAAGTACACCATTCCCGCGCTCGCTTCGCGCTACGCGGTCAAGCCGGGCATCACCGGCTGGGCGCAGATCAACGGCTACCGCGGCGAGACGCGTCGTATCAGCGACATGGTCGGACGCATCGAGCACGATCGTCACTACATCAGGAACTGGAGTCTGTGGTTCGACCTGAAGATTCTGGTGATCACGGTGTTCAAGGGCTGGACGCACAAGAACGCCTACTGATGCAAAGGTCCCGTCGGCGGCGGAACCGCTCCGCTAAGGACGCTCCCGCAATCGCCGCTACCAGCGGATGACTCCAGGGGTCCGGTCCCCCGGCTGCGCCCTGCCCCATCCAGACGAGAGCGACTTCACATGACCCGTCCGAACGCCGAGCTTCCGCGGCACGAGCTGCTCGGGTTCGCCGTGCACCCGGGCTCGCTCGAGGACTACCTCGCCTTTCTCGACGCTCGCATCGAGGCGCGGGATAAATGCACGGTGCTCTACCACAACCTGCACTCGCTCTACTCGTACTTCACCGACGATGCCCTGCGGCGTGACTACGCCGGCACGACCGTGCTGGTCGACGGTATGCCCGTCATCTGGCTCATGCGCGCGCTCGGGTTCCCGGTCACCCGAGAGCATCGGCTGACGTACGTCGACTTCATCCTGCCGATGATGCGACTGGCCCTCGAGCGCGACTGGAAGGTCTTCCACGTCGGGCAGGACGCCGCCACCCAGGCGCGAGCGCTCGAGATCATCCGCCGTGAGGTGCCCGGTATCCGCATCGACGGCCATCACGGTTATTTCGATCAGGAGGCGGGCGGTGAGGAGAGTGGCGCGGTCATCGAGCGCATGAACACCGGTGGGTTCGATCTCGTGCTGGTCGGCTTCGGCGCGCCGCGTCAGGAGGCGTGGATCGGCGCGCACCGCACCCTGATCGACGCCCCGGCCGTGCTCGCCTGCGGCGCCTGCATGGAATACGTCGCCGGGGCGGTACGCACCCCGCCGCGCTGGCTCGGCAAGCTCGGGCTCGAGTGGGCGTTCCGCCTGCTCGAGAATCCCCGTCGGTTCGCGTTCCGCTACGCTGCCGAGCCTCTGCTGCTGGGAATGATTCTCGCGCGCAACGCGTTCCGTGACGGGCTTCGTGCGGGTCCCGCCGCCGAACGAACCGCGATGCCGTCCGCGACGCACCCGGCGGACCCGTCGGCGGATCGGGCCACCGGGCCGGGCGACGAACGACCCGAGCCGCGATGAGCGTACCGGTCCCCGTGACCACCGGCGACGGGCCGCTCGCCCGTCTGCTGGGCATCGTCTCGTCGCGCTACCTCCTCTCGATCGGCGCGCAGGCCTTCGTCAGCGGATTTCACTTCGCCCTCAATCTGGCGCTCCTGCGCCTCGTGACGCCGTACGACTACGGCCTCTTCGCGTTCGCCTTCGTCCTCGCGATCTCGGCCGCGGCGATCAACAACGCCCTCGTCGCGACCCCGCTGACCGTCTACACGCCGGTCATCGAGGACCCCGCCGAGCGGCGTTCGCAGGAGGGCATGTTCGCCTCGGCCAACCTGTTGCTGATCACGGTGCTGGTACTCGCCGGAGCGCTCTGGGCCTACGCTTCGGGGTACGCCGACGACACCGGTCTCGGCGCCACGCTCTTCGTGGCGGCCTACACCGCGCGTCAGTACAGTCGGAACGTCAGTTACGCGCGTCTGCGCCCGCTGGTGGTCGCCGCGAGCGACATCGTCTACGCCGGCACCGGCACGCTGCTGATCGCGACGCTCCACTTCGCCGCGCCCGACTTCACGATCGGCCGCGTGCTCGCCGCGCTCGCCCTCGCCTGTCTGCTGGCCATGGCCGCCGAGCGGGCGCTCCTCAACCGCAGCGACGCCCGCGCTCGCGCGCGCCGGTTCGGCTCCCTCGCGGGCTACGGACGGATCTGGCGAGAGTCGGCGGCCTGGGCACTGGTCGGTGCGCTGACGACGATGTTCCTCGGCCAGGCGCACAGCTTCATCGTCACCACCGCCGTGGGACCAGGCGCCTTCGCCCCGCTCGCGGCGGGGTTCGTGCTGTTCGGCCCCGTGCGGGTGGCGCTCACCACCTGGCAGAACATGGTCAAGCCCGAGCTCGCCGTCGATCTCGCCGCCGGCCACATCGAGTCGGTACGCGCGCAGCTTCGCCGCACCGTGCGGCTGATGATCCTCGCGGTCGCCGCCCTCGGGATCGCGCTCTGGCTCGGCTGGTCCTGGGTCCACGCCTTTCTGTACGCGAGCCGCTACGCCGATCAGCCGATGGGCCTGATCGTGGCGATGTGGTGTCTGGTCACGATCGCCGGGGCGAGCTACGCCGCCCCGAGCGCGGCGTTGCAATCGCTCAAACGGTTTCGCGAGTTGGCCGTCGCGAGCATCTGGGGATCGCTCGTGAGCGGCGTGCTGGTCGCGCTCGCGCTGTGGCGGTACGGCCCCGAGTCGACGTTGCTCGGTATCCTCGCCGCCGAGACCTTCCTCGCGCTGTGGCTCGCACGCAGTCTCCGTCTCGCTCTCGCCGATCGCGAGGCGAGCGCGGACGACGACGGCCGCGCGCGAGCACCGACCTTCACGACCCGGAGATGACGACCGCATGAAAGGGGTGCAAGCAGAGCCGCCCGAGAGATCCGACGGTCGCCGCCGGATCGATCCCGCCGAGCCCGATCGGGCAGCGGGTGCGTCCTCCGGCAAGCTCGTCCTCGCGGTCTGCACCTACCGGCGCCCCGACGGCCTGGCCCGACTGCTCGAGCACCTCCCGGCGCTCCGTCTCGCCGACGGCACCCTGCCCGCGCTCGAGGTGGTCATCGTCGACAACCACGCCCAAGAAGAAGGGCTCGGCGTGTGTCGCGATCTGCCCGCGGACTATCCTTTTCCGGTGCATGCCTTCGCCGAGAGCGGCTCCGGCATCTCGGCCGCACGCAACGCCGTCTGCAACCGAGCGCTCGCCCTCTCGCCCGACTTCATCGCCTTCCTCGACGATGACGAATGGCCCTCCTCCCGCTGGCTCGCCGAGCTGCTGAGGGTGCGCGAGGCCAACGACGCCGATGCCGTCGGAGGTCCGACCCGCTCGGTCTTCCCCGAGGACGCCGACCCCGCCCTCGCCCGCATCCCCTACTACGGGGCCGACATGGACCTGCCCGACGGGGCTCGCGCCACGCTGCAGGCCGGCGGCAACTTCCTGGTCCGCGCGTCGGCGCTCGCCGCGCTCGCCCCCGAGTTCTTCCACGCCGATTTCGCCCACTCGGGCAGCGAGGATCTCGCCTTCTTCATCCGCCTCGAGCAACTCGGCGCGCGTATGCACTGGGCGCGCGAGGCCGAAGTGTACGAGGATGTCCCGCCGGAACGCCTCGCCCCGGGCTGGCTTCGCCAGCGCGTGCTGAACGTCGCCAACGGACGGGTCCGGGCGGCGCAGATGCTCGAGCCCGGTCTGGTCCCGGCGCTCGTGCGCGGCACCAAGACCGCGGGTCTGCTGGTCGTCGCCGAGCTCGTCGGATTGCTCTCCCTCGTGCACCGGCCGCTGCGCACGCGTGCGCACCTGATGCGCTGGCGCGGCCGTGGGAAGCTGCTCGCCCACCTCGGCCGGCGGACCGTGCGCCGCGAGATCTACTGAGTCCGCAGCGGTGAGCTCCGGCGCCGTCCCGACGCTCCTCCCCGACGGGCCGGTCTCGCCGTTCGATCGGCTGTTGCTCTGGCTCGCGCTGATCCAGGGCTCGTCCTTCACGCTCTCGCTCGCGCTCTACGTTCCCAGCGGGCACACGAGCACGCTGGCCACGGCGGTCTCGCGGCGACGGAACACGAGCTGCTGACGCGGTCGCTGCAGCTGTCGGGTCTCACGGCATCGGATGCGATGACGGTGCGCCGGGACATCATCGCTTGGGTGTCTGACAGTAGCCGTTCCAACAGAATGTGAAAAGAAGGCTTTTTGTTTTTTTGATCCCATGAGGGGTCGGAAAGAGAAACGCTGCGCGCTGATCCCGAGGGACGGCACGGGGCATAACATGAAGGAAATCACCATGTTTGCAGGTCAAATCACAAAATCCACGAGCGAC
>ENA-ORXM01005198-ORXM01005198.1-marine-metagenome-genome-assembly--contig:-NODE-5198-length-10553-cov-22.657789_pt1 | contig 10553 bp, 13 predicted proteins | sample MGYA00237867_ERZ511480 | MGnify/ENA primary metagenome ERZ511480 (study PRJEB26309, sample SAMN06266103) | marine metagenome | isolation source: Algal blade | place: United Kingdom:Sidmouth, United... | reverse complement strand
TTCGCCGTAGACCAATTAAAAGCAATGACAGCCATGCACCTTCTCGAAGAAGCCGGCATACATGCTCATAAAGTAGATAGAACAGATTCTGCTTACACAGGAATCTTAGGCAAAATCGAAATTCACGTCAGTAAAGATGATGAAGTTAAAGCCAAAGAGATATTGATGAAGGCTGAGGTTTTGGATGGGGATGATTAGGGGGGTTAAATCCTTTTTTCTATGTCTGTTCGTTGCGGCTTCAAATCTTAAACATAATTAAATTATGCTTTGTAGTCAAAGTATTATTAGCAAATTGTTAGAAAATAAATTAGTGCTTTTGAAGTCGTCATTAACGGCGGATTCAAGATAGAATCTTGATTACGTATCAAACGTAGTTGGCTCTTCCCTTAATCAGATCGTTATACTACGCTTAACAGGGAAAATCAGAATTTTTAGATGATTTTAGAAATTTTGTAGAGTATTTTTCGTTTTGGACTTGAATAAAACATTAGCTTATACCATATTATAATAAAATACAAAATCAAATTAGAATGGCAAGATTACAGGAGGTTTTGAATATATATGAAAGAGAATTTCATAAGTTAGGTATTAAATATGATATCGAATTACTTAAAAAAGTAACTCAGTCGTGTGGGCCAGCAATTTATAATGCAGATGCCTCAAGAGTATCAACATCTGATAATGAAGAATTAATTAGAGTCAAGAATAACTTCTTAATTAAAAAATTAGGTTTGCAAGACACACCAAAATTAGATGAGGGAATTTCATCTGTAATTGAGATATTTGGTAGTGATAATCGGAATAAATATAGGGCTATGTTCTATTATTTATTGATGAAGGAATTTCATAAAGATAGTATATACGCAAAGAAAAAATCTATTGGTCTATCTAATTATTATAACAAGATAGTAGACGAAGATGCTAATCTTATGAAAAGACTCGCTAAGTGATTGATATAGATGAAGTTGTTACAATTCATGATAAATTAATTGAAGAATTTGGAGGTTCAGGCGGTATCAGGGATAATAATTTATTGGATTCAGCTTTAAAAAGACCATTTCAAACTTTTAACAAAAAAGATCTTTACCCTACGCCGCAGTCTAAAGCTGCTGCTGTCATAGAAAGTATCTTAGTGAATCATCCATTCGTTGATGGAAACAAAAGAACTGGCTATTATTTGATGAGAAGTATATTACTTTGTTCTGATTTAGACATCAAAGCTCCAGAAGATGAAAAATATGAGTTTGTTATAAATATAGCTTCTGGACAGCTTAAGTTCAACCAAATCTTATCATGGATAGAGAGTAGACTTATATAAATTACAAAACCACGATGGTCAGATCTCCCGACTTCGATTCCATGCACTTGTCCCTAAGCACTCAAAACTATATAGAGTAAAAATAAGATAACGAGTTTATAGTCGATCAGGAAAGCGGCACGAAGTTTAGTGTTCCGCTACAACTCGTCACCAACATGTGTAGATAAGTTCAAACTGGATCGGGACACATTCTCAGTACGATACACTTTGCAATAAAAATTTACAATTCACTATTTCAAAATTCTAATATGATAAAGCAGCTTAAAATTATAAGGAATAAGAAACAATATTATGAGTATTGCAATATTTTAGAAGACTTAGTAATGTCAAATAGAAAAAAAGACCTTGATGATATCGAGCTCCTTACTCTCCTGATCAAAAAGTGGGACGATGATAATCTACCTAAAATTGACTCTGATCCTATTCAATTAATTAAAGCATTAATGGAAGAGAATAACCTGAAAGCAATTGACATTGCAGATATTCTAGAAGTCAATAAAAGCACGATCTCTCGTATATTGAGTTATCAAAAAGGTTTATCTAAAAAGTCCATAAGAGTACTATCATCATATTTTAGTATTTCTCAAGAAGCATTAAATCAGCCTTATAAACTTAAGAACGAAATAAATAGAAAGTTTAAGAATGCATCATTAATGAATACCGTAAAAAAAATGGAGAGTGCAGGACAACTCCGATAATCGAAGTCTGTGTTCGTTGCGACTTGTAGTCGCATACGAAACCTAAGTCTCGGCTTGCAGTCGAAGTAATTAAACCCTACAGTCGAGATCTGCCGACCTCGATTCCATATACGTGTCTATCGTTCCCCGCTCTTTTGAAGTTTGTAAATCAAAGAAATATTTTTATCACTGATGCTAATAAAACATAACCACCTGAAGTTTCAAACTTCAGTCAACGTTGGTGTATATCAGTACTACACTTTACCAGATCAATCAACTACAGCATCACATCAAGATTAGTTAAAAAATATTGGGCAGTGTCTTGTTTTTGTATCTTACGAAAAATTTATTTAATCAACCTGTAATATGGTCCTCTATATGTTAGCTAAATCCAGATTAGTAATATTAGTTATCTTCTTATCAGCTTCGTTAAATCTTAGCGCTCAAAGTCTCGATCATCAAGATCATTTAGATACAGCTAATAAAGAAACCGATAACTATAACGTAGACATAAGAATCGATCCTTTGCTCTTAGCATTTAGTGATATAGATATTGGAATAGAATTTTTTATTAAAAAGGATATGAGCTTTGAGGTGATGCTCACTTATATTACGAGGCGAATGGAAGAATTTAACCCATTCTCAAGTTTTGAGGCCTTTGAAACAGATGGATTTGGCATGGAAGTTTATCTTAAGAAATATCTTTGGGACAAGCATAACTACAACGGTACATTCATTAGTCCGTATTTTAGATATAGAAATATAAGTGGACCCAACGACTCTAATGACTTAAGAATGCAAAACAAAAGATATGCAATAGGTATCTGTGGTGGAGGCAAAATAATGATTACCGAAAGATTAAGTATTGAGATAATGTTAGGTTTTGGTTATGCTATCTCCAATAGATTTGAATATACACCAGCATTAACTCGGGAATTGAATTACCTTCTTACAGATTTTGATGCAATTATCAGATTACCGTTGGCATATAGATTCTAAAAGCTAAAGTAAATATATGCAATCCGATAGTCGAGCTCTCCCGACCTCGATTCCATGCACTTACTGTTTTGTTGGATATCCTCAAATACTCAGACTATCACAATCACATAAATTTTTAATAGGAGTAAATTTTAAAATTAGGAATCAACGATAGTATCATATGAAGCTATGAATTATATTAAAAGTACAGTTTATAATTCAGTATTTTTATGTCAAATGACCTCAACGATATTAGCTACTCCACCTCATCTACAACTCATCCGCCTATAACAACACTTCATCAGATTGTATTAGAAGTACTCATAACTTCCAGTGATATTTGAATCATAAACAATTCAAATGACCAATACAACAATATTACTGGCCTTCTCCTTCTCATTTATACTTTCATTATCTGTAGCATCTCAGACTATCATCTCGGGTCAGGTTACAGTGAGATCAGGAGAACCCATTATCGGGGCTAACTTATTCTTAGAAGGTAGTTATGATGGCACGTCTACAGATATAGATGGTAATTTCCGATTTAAAACTAATCTTGAGGGAGAGCAAGTTCTTTCTGTATCATTCTTAGGCTACGCTTCTAAGCTTATTGTCGATGATATCTCAGCTATGAAAGATCTTATGGTACAGCTAAGAGAGTCAGCATCTACATTGGATGCCGTAGAGATAACAGCCAGCACATTTAAGGCAGGTGACAATTCTAAAGTAGCCGTACTTAAGCCATTAGATATGGTCACTACTGCTGGTTCTAACGGTGATGTTATTGCTGCGATACAATCATTACCTGGTACGCAACTTAATCCTGAGGATGGAAGACTTTTTGTCCGTGGAGGTGATGCGAGTGAGACTAAGATATTTATAGATGGTATGAGAGTATTCTCTCCGTATACACGTACTGTAGGTGGGACGCCAAGTCGAGGCAGGTATTCTCCTTTTTTATTCAAGGGAGTCAGCTTTAGCACTGGAGGATATGAGGCGGAATTCGGTCAAGCATTATCTGGGATATTAGATATGAATACGGTAGATGATCCTAGTGATACTGAGACCAACATATCTCTTATGACAGTAGGTCTGGGAGTAGGTCATACTTATAAAGGTGATAAGCATTCGGTAAGCTTCAGTACTTCATATATAGACTTGGCGCCTTACTATCTTATAGCACCGACACGATTAGATTTTAATAAGCCATCAAGAGGTTTCTCTGGGGAGATGGTACATCGCTATAAAACGAATAAAGGCCTGCTTAAAAATTATGTTGCAGCAGATATAAGCACTGTTAATATCAATAATAACAATCTTAATACTGGCTTAAGTGAAACAATAGATCTTAGTAATAGAGACCTTTATTTTAATAGTACCTATAGCTCAATAGTATCAGAGAGAACGTCTTATAAGGCAGGGATAAGCATAGGTAATAACAGTGATCAATTTGTTATTGATAGCTTGCAACTTAACGGCTATATCAAAGGCTTGCATTTCAAAAGTGCATTCAAGACTATCGTTAATGATTTTATGACTATAGATTATGGTGCAGAGGTTTTTGCCCAAGAAGATGAGAGAGTGTTTTCTATAGTCGATATGGAAGGTCGTTTTAGTGATACATTAAGACGTATAATTCCAGCAAGTTTTGCATCTATGGATTATTTTTTCAATAAGAACTTAGCTCTAAAATTCGGTCTAAGGTATGAGTATAATACTGCTATTAATACTCATGAAGTAAGCCCACGCCTGACCTTAGCTTACAAGCTGAGTAAGAATGCTCAAGTAAGTGCTGCAGCAGGCATGTATAATCAAGAGATAGATCCTGAGCTACTCTATGATAATGAGATGCTTAATAATGAGAACTCTACACATCTATTATTAAATTATAATTACAAGACTGATAAGAATATTGTCAGGCTAGAAGGATACTATAAAGACTATAATAATCTTGCAACTTTTGATAGAAATATGAATGGTGCAAAGACTAATTCTGCCAATAATGGCGAGGGTAGAGCTTATGGTTTTGATGGTTTCTGGAGAGCTAATAATGTTATAAAATATGTAGATATGTGGATCAGTTACAGTTACCTTAATAATGAGCGAAAATATCTCGACTATCCATCATTTGCCACACCTAATTTTTCTACAAGCCATAATCTTTCTGTAGTCGGTAAGAAATGGTTTCCGAAGTTAAATTCTCAATTGAGCATGACTTATACACTGGCAAGTGGTAGACCATATGATAACCCTAATACACCAGATTTCATGACAGAGAGATCAGGGATGTATAATAATCTCTCGTTGAGTTGGGCATATCTCATAACACAACAAAAAATACTATTCATATCTGTATCTAATGCTCCTCGGTTCCAAAATGAATTCGGTAATAGATATGCAACTGCACCCAATGCTATGGGGATCTATAATTCAGAACAGATCAGACCCAATGATGATCAGTTCTTCTTCGTCGGATTCTTTATAACAATGAGTAAGGATAAAGCTAAGAATCAGCTGGATCAGTTATAAGAGATTCAGTAATTACAATTCATCCATCATATACAACAGTTGGTCATAGATGAATTGTAAGCGCCTCTGATAGTCTTCATATTTACACTATAATTAATAACAACAAATTACTTCAAACTAAAATTTTTATATCATGAAAAACTTAATAACAATAATTATTTCAATTTTATTTATCAGCTTACAGGCTTTATCTCAAGATAGTTTCCAATTAGATACTATGCCGGAAGAAAATGTAACTTCAGACCTAACTGTAGAAGTTACAGGAATTAAGTCTGATAAGGGTACAATGATGGTAGCCGTATACGGATCAGAAGGACAATGGTTGTCACAGAATATATACGGAGCAGTTTCTGAAATCGTAAATGGAAAAGCTACTGTAGTTTTTGAAAATATTCCAATAGGGACTTACGGCATATCTACATTTCAAGATAAAAACGATAACTCTAAGTTAGATACGGGCTTATTTGGAATTCCAAAGGAGCCATACGCATCTTCAAGAGGTGCTAAAGGAATGTTTGGTCCTCCTAAGTGGACAGATGCAAAGTTTGATGTTACAAATGCATCTCATAAAGAAGAAATCAAATACTAAATAATTCAGCTACCCTAATTCTATTTACACAACCAAAATAAATAAAAAATTACCGCGATGAAAAACACAATAACTAACAAAAGATTTTTCCCTTCACTATTTATAATATTAATGACCATAGGCTCTATCGGAACGGCACTATCTCAGGACCAATATGAAGCTGGGATGGAGAAGGCATTTGGTCTATGGACAGATAATAAACCTGTGGAGGCGAGTGCATTATTCGAGCGTATTGCACAGGCTGAGAAAGATAACTGGTTGCCATATTATTATGCAGCTAATACATTGATCACTGCATCATTCCAAACTAAGGATGTAACTAAAATTAATGAGATGCTTAAGAAGGCAGAAACCTTTGTCACAAAAGGTCACGATATATCTCCTGACAACTCAGAATTAGTTACACTTGAGGGCTTGCTATATACTGGATATGTGGCGATGGACCCTGAAGCATTCGGAATGGTGTATTCTAATAAGATAATGAACTTACACACAAGAGCTATAAAATTAGATGCTGAGAATCCAAGAGCTCAGCTTAATAAGGTCGAATTTGAAATGGGGGCAGCAAGATTTTTTGGAACAGAATTGTCGACTTTCTGCGATGCTATTAATGCGACGACGCTACTATTTAAAAATCAAAAGAAACCAATGCCTTTCTATCCAAGTTACGGTTTAGATCGTGTAGCTTTATTGTTGAAAGATTGCAAGTGTCCATAATTATTAATAACTAATTATAAGAGCCCATGTATTTTTTGAGAGAGTTATCAAAAGCTGTAAAATTTATCTTAATACTTTGTGTTATAACGGTAGGTATACAGATGATATTAGATGGTGGATTTGATTTGCAAAATGCTAAAGGGTGGGTTCTATCAAATTTCTTTTTCGGGTTGCCATTTTTCATTACAAATGCATATCTCAACGAAGGACTCAATAAAATCTATTCTTGGATAGAGCATCCTAAAAAAAGAGCTGGTATTGGAATCCCAGCTTTTATGGTTATGAATTCCATCTTGATGTTAATCATGATTTATGCTTTTTCTAAAATCGTATTAGGAATCGCAGAGCCAGATATATTGTCTTCTAATAATATCTTCAGCATAGTAATTGCATTGACAATATGCTTAATAGCTACCTTATATTTTCATGCAGTTGGATTCTTTAAAGGTTATGTGAGTCAGTTAGAAGTCAGTAAGCAACTTAGAGAAGAAAAGATAACTGCAGAATTAAATGCACTTAAAGCTCAAGTCAATCCACACTTTCTATTTAATAGTTTTAATGTTCTATCAGGATTAATAGATGAGAATCCTGATAAGGCACAAGACTTCTTAGCAGACCTTTCTAAGATCTACAGGTATATCTTAGAAAACAGAAATGAAGACTTAAGTTCGGTGGCAGAAGAGATTGCATTTGCTAAGAAATACTTCAAATTGCAGCAGACACGATTCGAGGATAGTATACAGATAGATATAGATGTTCCAGAATCAATAATGGATAAGCAGTTGCCTTCATTAAGTCTACAGCTACTTTTGGAGAATGCCATAAAGCATAACATGTTTGATAAAGGAAAGCCGCTTAATATTTCTATCAGTGAGAGTAAGGATTCTATTGTAATCAAGAATAATAAGCGACAACGTCGTAATCTGGATTCAAGTAATGGTGTAGGCTTGCCCAATATAGAAGAACGATATAAGCTCAGGAGGGTTGATGGATTTGTAATCGATGAAAGTGAAGATTCATTTACTGTGACCTTACCGTTGATATAAGATGGCTATAGCATAGGTAATTATTGCAGCTAAGTTTTTGACGGAATATATACATAGACAATTAGTGTAGAAAGAAAAATTAATTAGAATATATGAAAGTAATTATTGTAGAAGATGAAGCGATCGCGGGAAGACGACTGCAGCGTATGCTCGAGAAGAAAGGATTGCATATCATCGAGATTATTCCGAGTGTAACGGGGCTCAGAGATCAAATCAATTCTAATGATCAGCCAGATTTGTATTTCTTTGATATACATCTTAATGACGGAGTTGTCTTCGAAGCATTAGAAGGTGTTGATTTTGATATTCCTATAATATTCACAACCGCATATGATCAATACGCCATCAAAGCATTCAAACAGAATAGTATCGATTATCTTCTTAAACCGATAGACAGTGAAGAGCTCGATGCGGCTATTGCTAAATTTAAAAAATCTCAAAAGCCATCTGTTGATTTTTCAGCACTAACGTCGCTACTTAACAATGTCAATATACCTATAGAGAAGCCATCGTATCGAGAGCGTATAAGCGTAAGTATAGGTACTAAGATAAAATCATTGATGATCGATGATATTATGTTTTTCTACAGTGAGAATAAGATGAATTATCTATATACAAATGAGGGTCGATCTTACCCCATAGATCAGACGATAGAGTCATTGTATAAAGAACTTAATACTAAAAGATTCTATAGAGTCAATAGAGGTTATATTATCTCTATAAATGCCATATCTGAGATAATTGCTTATTCTAATTCTCGCCTTAAGATTAAGATCGAGAAAGCTTCAGACCATGATATTATCGTGAGTCGAGAGAAGGTTAGAGACTTCAAATCATGGCTTGGGTAAGCGATCATTAGTAGTTACTCCAATTCTAATTCTACGAATGTTTTCGGATATTTAAGAATTCATTAGTCTTTTCTTTTAGATTTGTCCAAATGTTAACAAGATTTTAGTGATATTTCTGTAAATAATGTTTGATATTTGTAAGGATTTTAATTTTGAAATGAGATTTAAGGATTTCCAAATAATTTAATAAGAATGAAAAATTTACTATTAGTTTTATTTATAGGCTTTTTTGCAACATTAGGTACTGCTCAGACTGCAGCTTCAGCTGATCATAAGCCTGAGAACGAAGGATGGTTACTGCACCTCGAAGAAGCATTCAAAGAATCAAAAGAGTCAGGAAAGCCAATAATGGCTAATTTTACTGGTAGCGACTGGTGTGGATGGTGTAAGAAATTAACTAAGAGCGTATTCGTACATAAAGAGTTTAAAGATTGGGCTGAGAAGAATGTAGTGCTATTAGAATTAGATTACCCAAGAAGAAAGCAGATACCTTCGGATCTTAAGGAGCAGAACAGAGGCTTACAGCAAGCATTCAAAGTATCTGGTTATCCTACAGTATGGGTGTTCTACTTAGATAAAGATGATAACGGACAATTCAATATCGATCCACTTGGTAAGACAGGATACTCTAAGACAGTTGGAGAATTTACAGGTGGTGTAGATCAGATGATCGCTAAAAGAAAGAAAGCAGAATAGTATTTTGAAAAAATAAAACATATTTAAAGCCTTGGTAATCAAAATTATCAAGGCTTTTTTAATGGGCGGCTTTGATTAATTGCTCTATAGGATTGTAGAAATATCAGTAAATTGAGTTATCTACATAGTAGATATATATTAACTCCATCTTGGAGGTGAATATATATGGTAGTTATAACACATTAAGAAAAAAATGACTGAATGGAAAAGATATATAGCAATGTTGCTCACTAAAAATAATGAATTTCATTTGGTGAAATCTAATAACATTGGCGATACAGATATTGAAATATATGTAAACAACTCGGAGACAACTTTTGAAGTAGGATATATAAACGAATTCTTGATTTTTCTGAGCCTAACAAATCCAAAAATTCCAGTATACAATGAACATATGAAAGGTGAGTATTTCTATGCTGATCATTTTGATGTGGAAAGACAATCAAAAGTGGCTCTTCAATTTGATATTGCAAACCAAAAAGGTATTCGAGAAATTATAGAAAACGGACTCAATGGACGTGAGGAACAATTCATCCTTAATAATAAAGTAATTTATTCTAAGTTATTTATGGATGGTTATCAAACGAATATAGACTTATCAAATCGAACATTTTGGCAGAGAATATTCGGACCCAAAATTGAAAACATGAACGAGGTGGAACAGCAATCGATAAAACTAAATGAGGTATATTCTGGAAATAAATGAAACGTGTTATAACACAGCATTATGACAGAATCATTCCTACGTCGTGACTCTGCATATGCATAATCCGTTAGGCAGAATTAAAAAAAGAGGCTATGATGTTAGCACAACCTCTATAATTAGTTGAAGTAACTACTTTTCAGTTGTTACTCCTTTAAATTTACCACCAGTAGTTTTTACATCCATAAACTTACCATCTGGGCCTCTTTTTACAAAGAGTTTAGTTTTAGGATTTAAAACTTGACTACGGTTTTTGACAGCACCTTTTCTTGCACCATCTCCATAAGGCTTATTCTTTGCCATAATTATGTCAATTTTAATCAAGCATACAATTTAATACTGAGGCGTACACTTTTTTTAGCCCAAGGAATTTAAGGTTCTATGTTGATTGGTGTGGGTAGTCAAATTTCAATTTTCCAGCAATTAGATAGATCATATTGATAAAATTCTGA
>ENA-ORXM01005197-ORXM01005197.1-marine-metagenome-genome-assembly--contig:-NODE-5197-length-10554-cov-3.310394_pt1 | contig 10554 bp, 4 predicted proteins | sample MGYA00237867_ERZ511480 | MGnify/ENA primary metagenome ERZ511480 (study PRJEB26309, sample SAMN06266103) | marine metagenome | isolation source: Algal blade | place: United Kingdom:Sidmouth, United... | reverse complement strand
CGTCTCTCATGCACCCACCGAGATCGCCGAGCCGAAGGCGTTGGGTGGCCCGCCGTATCCGGGCGGCCTGGCGGAGCTCGACCGGCGACTCGTCTCGTTCGACAACCGCGCTGAACCAACGCTCCGCATCGTTGAACCGCCCGGCCGACACGGCCGTCAGCCCCATCCCCATGATGGTCGGAGGCGGAAGCGGAGCCGGTGCCCGAAGGTGATGGCTGTCAGGCCGCATACGACAGGTTGGACGTTGCCAACGGGCCGATTCTTCCCAACAACCGGCAATCGAATCGAAAGTCCAATCGCGGTCTCGCAGACCGTGGTTATCCACGAGGTCACGGCGATTCCCGACGATCAATACTGCTGCCATGTTGCGACGACACCCAGCGACCCGTTCCGCCAAACGACGGCGGCCGCGCCGGCCCGCCGCCTCGGCCGGCCGTCCCCACCCCGCCGGCGCTGCCGGTGGACGTGGCCGCCGCCGCGGTGCCCGCTGGTAATGGCGGGGGGTCTGACCGACCGCCGCCCCCAGCAGCCACACTCGCGTCTGCCGCGGCACCCTCCCCGCCTCGGGGCCGATCCTCGTCCGACCCGCCCTCCCCCTCGCTGCCTTGGAAGATGCGCGCGCGGGCGCGCGCGTACTCCTCCTCAGACACGGCGCGGAGGGTGCCTTCGAGGCTGCCCGAGGAGCCCGCCGTGGGCAGGCCGCGGGCGCCCGCGCCCCCACCGCCGTACAGCGGGCGGCCAGCCGCCGGTGTGCCGCCGCCGCCGCGCGCTGCCCCGCGGCCCTGCGCATGGGCGCGGACGGCCCGTCGCAGCTCGAGCAGCTGGCCCAGTGGACGACGGTCGTGGCCGACACGGACGATGCGAACAGCGAACAGCGCCGGGCGGTCATCGCGACGACCCGTGTCGCGACCGCACCGGCGGGAGCGGACGTCGCGTCAGCGGGCACCGCCACCGCCCGGAACGCTACGGCAGCGAGTCCGCTCGACGGGGAGCCCGACCTGCGAGCGGCGGTCCCCGGCAGCAGCGTCACCCGGAACGGCAGTCGCCTCACCGTGAACATCGTGCTGCCGCCGTCCCTGTTCGGACCGGACGGTAACAGCCCCTCCGAACTGACCGTCAACGTGACGATTCCGGACGTCGAGGCGCACTGACGGGCCACGTTCGTTCCCCCCGCCCCCCGCCCGCCCACCGCGACAAGACAGGAGTCGTCATCCGTGTTCTCCAGGCTGTTCAAGAACTGGCCGATCCGGCGACAGATCATGCTGGTGACCGGGTGCACCATTCTCGCGGTGGGCATCGTCGCCGCCGAGTTCGTGCGTCGCAACGAGCTGGCCGCCTTCGAGCGGAACTTTCGCGAACAGACACAGAAGCTCGTCTCGATGGTATCGGCCACGTCGCTGGACGCGGTGCTGAGCGAGGACCGTCCGGTGCTCGACACCACCATCCGCCAGCTCGTGGACAACGATCCCGATGTCGAAGCGGTGCGCGTGTACAACGAGAACGACGAGGTGCTGACCGAGTGGGTCACGCCGGACAAGTCGCCCGGGGTGGAACTGCTCGACTTCACTCACGACGTCAGCTACGCCGACGAGTCCTTCGGGAAGATCGAGGTGCTGTGGAACGTCGCGCGCCAGAAGGGTGAGATCCACGCGTACACGACGCGCATCTACCTCTACGCGATCGCCATCTCGCTGCTGATCGCCGCGCTGGTCTTCCTCGTCGTCGATCGACTCGTGGTCGTCCCCATACGCGCCATCCACGCTCGCCTCGTGCAGCTGCAGCGCAGTCAGGGGACGGTGGAGAGACTGGACATCGTCGCGTCGCGTGAGCTCATCGACCTGGGCGCGACGGTCGACGAGCTCGGGAACATCCTCGAACTGAGGCGGCAGAAGGAGGCGGAGCTCGAGGAGGCCTCGCGCGCCAAGAGCGAGTTCCTCGCCAACATGAGCCACGAGCTGCGCACGCCGATGAACGGCGTGCTCGGCATGCTGAGCCTGCTCAAGGAGACCGCGCTCGATCCGGAGCAGAGCGAGCGGGTGAAGATCGCCGCCACGTCCGGGCGGAGCCTCCTGACGCTCATCAACGACATCCTCGACTTCTCCAAGGTCGAGGCCGGAAGACTCGAGTACGAATCGATCGCCTTCGATCTGGAAGCGCTCATCGAGGACTGCGGGGAAGTGGTGGCGGAACAGGCCCATGGCAAGGGGCTCGAACTGACCTGCCACGTCGCCGCGGACGTCACGCGGCGCGTCGTCGGCGATCCGACACGCATTCGCCAGGTGATGACCAACCTTGCCGGCAACGCCGTCAAGTTCACGGAAAGGGGTGACATCCAGTTTCGGGTCGACCAGGCGCCCGACGGGGCCGGACTGCGGTTCTCCGTCATCGACTCGGGCATCGGCATCCCGGCCGACGCCCTCGAGAGCGTGTTCCAGTCCTTCGCGCAGGCAGACGGTTCGACGACGCGGAAGTACGGCGGTACCGGACTCGGGCTCGCCATCAGCCGTCAGCTGATCGACGGCATGGGCGGCACCATCGGGGCTTCCTCCTCGCCCGGCCACGGCAGCACCTTCCACTTCGACATCAGCCTGCCGGCGGCCGACGGACACGCCCCCGACCGGGAGGCGCCTGCCGACGAGCCGCAGTGCTCGATCGCGCGCGTGTTGCTGGTCGAGTGCAACGAGTCGGCGGCCACCCGCGCGATGACCCTGCTCGACGATCTCGGCATCGAGGTGGAACCGGTGCGCAGCGCGGCCGATGCGGTACTCGCGCTGCGCGCGGCGATCGCCGAGGGTCGGCCGCACGAACTGATGCTGTTCAGCGCACGGCTCGCCGGGATGCCGGGCGAGGTGCTCGTCCAGTGCATCGAGGCGGACCCGGCCTTCGACCCTCTGCGTCTCGTTCCGATGACCTACGTCACCGAACAGTCGTCGGCGCTCTACCCGCACCACAACCGACGCATCGCCGCTCGACTCGCCAAGCCGCTGCGTCGCCGCGAGCTGCTCGAGGCGCTGCTCGAAGCGGCGGAGGGGGTCCGCCGCAACGATCCGGCGGACGAGCGGGCGCGGCGAGCGCTGCATGCCGCACGCGCGTCCACACGCATTCTCGTGGTCGAGGACAACGCGGTGAATCAGGAAGTCGCGCTGGGCATGCTTGCCGGGGTCGGCTTCGCCGCGGAGATCGCCGACAACGGTCGCGAGGGGCTCGAGCGGCTTGCCGAGTCCCACTTCGATCTCGTGTTGATGGACTGCCAGATGCCGGTCCTCGACGGCTATGCGGCCACCCGCGAACTGCGCGCGACCGAGGCCCGCGAGGGTTCGGCGCGTCGACCGGTGATCGCCCTGACCGCCAACGCGATGACCGGCGACGCGGAGAAGTGCCTCGCGGCCGGCATGGACGACTACCTGTCCAAGCCCTTCGAGGCGCATGCACTGGAGGCGAAGGTCGTCGCCTGGCTGGACCCGTCGTCGGACACCGCCGCCACTCCCGTCGACGAGGCGGCCTGAGCCATGAGGACCACCGATCGAGGACTCGCCGGACGCATGCCCTTCACTCGTTCGCAGACGGTGCGCCCGCTCCTCGCCATCGTTGCACTGACGTCCCTGAGCGGCCCGGCACTGGCCATCCCCTCGCCCGACCTGGTCATCAACCTGTCGGCCAGCGTGGCGCAGCTGCTCGGGCTGCTGAGCGTGGTGTTCGGCGGCTTCGCGATGTCCGGCAGGAAGAAGGGGGCGAAGGCTCGACAGGGCGGCAGGCGTCACGGCGGGCGCTATGTGCTCGGCGGCCTGTCGCTGGTCCTGCTCGGATCGCTCGCGGGGAACGCCTTGCAGTACACCGCCTCGATCGACGCGAAGAACGCGCGGCTGCACACCAACCTCGTCCGGAAGTCCGTGGAGAACGGCGAGGCGGTCGGCGATGTCAGCCTCAAGACGCTTTCGTTCAGCGAACAGCTCGATCACGCGCAGGGCATCAGCACCGAGACCCTCGATCGGTGGCTCGGGGACGGGCGACCCCTCAACATCATCGACGTGCGCGAGGACGAGGAGTTCGAGGTCGGCGCGATCGCGGGCGCGGCGCACCTGCGCTATCCCGACGTGCTGTCACGCTCCTCCCTACTGCCGGATGCCGGCGAGGGCAACACGCTGCTGATCTGCTACTCCGGCAATCGGAGCTCCGAACTCTGCGGCGAGCTCGCCGCCCAGGGCAAGGCCTGCAACTTCATGGTCGGCGGCTACGAGAAATGGATGTCGGAATCCCGGCCGCTCGCCAACGATCTCGCCCTCGATGCGGCCGAGCTCAGGAAGCTCCCCGATTTCGTGAACAAGGACGTGCTGCTCGACACCCCCGACGTGCACGCCCTCGTCGAGACGGAGCGGGCCGAGTTCGTCGACGTTCGCTATCCCGACGACTTCGCCGCGGGACATCTGCCCGGGGCGCACAACGTCACCATGCGCGCACTCCCGAGTGCGGTGCTCGCCGAACGGATCGACGCGCTGCCCGACACGCCGCTCATCGCCGCCTGCTACGACAAGCGCAGCTGCTTCTACTCGACGCTGATCGGGCTGCGCCTGGACCGGGCCGGCAAGGACTTCCGCGGCCGTTACTCGGTGCCGCACGAGTTCTACCTGCCGAGCGGATCGGGTGTCCGCGATCACGTCGCGGCCTGGCAGCGGCAACAGGAGCAGCTCACCCTCGCGAGCTACGTCGTGACACCGCTTCGCGGCGCGCTGGACTTTCTCGCGCGAGAGAGTGGGCACTACGCCCTCGGACTGATCGTCCTGGTGCTCGGCGTCCGTCTGCTCCTGCTGCCGCTGGCGCTGAAGGCCGATCGCGACACCCGGGTGCAGAAGTCCCTGGCCGGACGCGTCGCCGAGCTCCGCGAGGAACTCGGCGAGCACCCCCGGGCCCTCGCCGAGGCGACCATGGCCCTGTACCGGCACCACCGCATCCGACCCATCGTCAACACCCTGGCCTCGGTCTTCCAGCTCGGCTTCATGCTGCTGTTCTACGCCGCGGTGACCGACAGCGCGCCGTTCTGGAGCGAGTCGCTGCTGTGGCTCGAACAGGCCGCCGCACCGGACCCCTATCGGGTCCTGCCGCTGCTCGCCAGCGCCCTCTTCGTGCTGGTGCTCGCGATGCAGATCGCACCCGAAACCGCCCGCGGGCGCCTGCTGCTCGGCGTCGGCGGCATCAGTCTCTTCTGGCTGCTGCAGGGGCTCGGTGCGGCGGTCAACCTCTACCTGCTCGTCAGCATGGCCTTCCTGGTCATTCAGGGCGTTGCGCTGCAGGCGATCGGCCGACGACTCGGCTGGGACCGCCGCGGCGAGCTGGCCGAACCGCCCGTGGACGACGGCTTCGTGAACCTGGCCGACGCGCATCGCCTGCCGCTCGCCACCGGCAAGAAGGCCGAGCGCCTGGGCATGCTGATCGAGGCCGGGCACGCTGTGCCGGACGGCTTCGTCGTCACGGGCGCCATCACCGGTCGCGCGTCGATGCGTCCCGACGCTCCGATGTTCGATGCGGCCGAGACGAGGCGTCTCGACGCCCTGTGGAAGTCGCTCGGCGGCGGTCCGGTGGCCGTCAGGAGCTCCGGCACCCGGGAGGATGGCGAGGAGGCGAGCTTCGCGGGCGTCTACGAATCGATCCTGAACGTCTCGCGCGACGAGTTCGAGGAGGCGGTGCGCGAGGTCCACGCATCGCTCGACTCGAACCGCGCGGCGGAGTACGCGAGCCGCTCGGGCGAGACCGTCGAGGGCGACGCAGGCACCTCCCTCGGCGGCATCGTCGTCCAGAAGATGGTGGCCGCGGAATACGCCGGGGTGATGTTCACCGAGCACCCGGCCACCAGCGGCGCGATCATGGTCGAGCTGGTCAGCGGACTCGCCGAGGCACTGGTCAGCGGCACGGTCACGCCCGACACCTTCTCCTTCGGGAAGATCACCGGCGAGCGGCTGATCGATGGAGACGACGAGCCCGAGCCACCGATCGATCTGGCGCCCTTGCTCGAGTTCGGTCGCCAGCTAGAACGTGAATTCGGTCAGCCTCAGGACATCGAGTGGGCCTGGGCCAAGGGCCGGTTCTCGCTGCTCCAGGCGCGTGACATCACACGCTCGATCACCCGCGGACGCTCGCCGCGCAATCTCGCGGAACGCGAGCGCGCCCGGCTCATCGCTCAATTGCTGGGGCGTCGCTCGGTGGGCCGGCGCGAGCCGGACATCGATCCCGAGGCGCCGGTGTTCGAGCAGAACGAGCTGTCCGAGCTTCTGCCACGTCCGACGCCGGTCAGCGCCGATCTCATGGGACGGCTCTGGGCGGCGGGCGGGAGCACCGATCTCGCCTGCCAGGATCTCGGCATCCCCTACGACGTCCACGTCCGCTCGGTGCCGTACATCACGAGCGTGTTCGGCTGGACCTACGTCAATCGGCACGAGGAACGTCGCCGACTCGGCAAGGGCCCGAGCGCCCTCGCCACGTTCCGGCTCGCGCGCGATGCGGAGGCGACCGAACGGGCCTTCCGCGAGGACTTCCTGCCGCGCCTGCAGGACGACATGATCGAGCGCAACGCGATCGCGCTCGATCGGCTCGCCTTGCCGACCGCCCTCGCCTTGCTCGAGAGCTGGACCGAGCGCTTCGTCGCCGAGACCTACGTCGAGGCCGAGCGGATCAACATCGCGGCCGACTTCCACCTCAAGACGGCGCTGGGCAAGCTCGCCGCGGCGAAGCTCGATCCGGCCGCCTGGCTCGGTGACGTCGGCGAGACGACCGTGTCCCGTGCGATGGCGCATATCAGCGGCGAGCACGTCACGGCGGACGACGTCGAGGCCTTCCTGCTGACCTTCGGCCATCGCGCGCCCCTCGACTACGAGCTTTCCTCGCCGCGCTTCGACGAGGACATGGCCCTCGTTCGCCAGTACGTCGAACGCTCGATCGGTACGGCCAGGGACGAGCAGGGTGCCGAACAGGACGACCTGCCCGCGGACAAGGTGCTCCGGATCAGCGTGCGACGTGCGCGCGACTTCATGTGCCTCAAGGAAGAGGCGAAGCACTTCTGCCTCATCGAGCTCGCACAGATTCGCCGGCTGCTCCTCGCCATCGATGACCGTGCCGGTCTCGAGGGCCGCGTGTTCCAGCTGTCGCTCCACGAGATCGGTCAGCTCGACGACACGTCCGCGCTCGCCGCCCTCGTCACGCTCGCCGACGAACGCCTTGCCGACACGCGGCTGGCCGCGCCGCTGCTGCCGCCGCCGGCCTTGTCCATCGGGGATCTCGAACGGCTCGACCTCCTGACCGGTCAGCGACCGGGCGCGAGCGGCGGGGGCGAACTCACCGGCAAGCGGGTCGCCGGCGAGCACACCGTGACGGGGCGCGTCCGGGTGATCGTCGACGCGGCCGGGATCGATGCCTTCGAGGCGGACGAGATCCTGGTCGCGCGCATGACCGACCCGACCTGGTACCCCTTGTTCGCGAAGGCGCGCGGCATCGTCACCGAGATCGGCGGCTGGCTCAGCCACGCGGCCATCGTCGCCCGCGAATACGACCTGCCGGCGATCGTCGGGGTCAACGGCGCCTGTCGCAACCTGTCGACCGGTGACGTGGTCACGCTCCACGCCGACGGCTCCGTCGAACGGGTCGAGGAGCGACGCGACGACACGTCGGGGATGCGCGGCAAGCCGGTGTTCGAACAGGCCTCCGCGAGCCGCGACGAGACGACCGGGGCACGCTCGGAGACGGTCGACGAGGTGATGAACATGACGATGGACGAGCGTATGGACAACGGGATGGAGACGGTGATGAACGAGACGGTGATGAACGAGACGGAGAACGAGGCTGCGAACGCGACCGGGGACACGGCGACAGACGCGCCGCCCGAGCGGCCGGAGGGTGAACGCGTCACGGGCCGTCTGGACGTCGGCGCGGTGGTGCTGAGCGGGAATTTCCGGGTCACCTCTCGCGTCGAGCGGCGCGCGATGAAGAACCGGCTCGGTGACCGGCGTTCGACGGTGCGGGTCTCGGCCTCGGGCGACGTGCAACCGGACCGGCGGGCGGCCAACCGTGCGATGAACGCGATGCAGGCCTTCCGACGGACGTCCTGAGTCACGTGCCGAGTCGGGCGAGCCGGTTCAGCCCTCCGGCAGCAGGTCCGGCAGGAAGGTCGTGATGGACGGGAAGTTCCAGAGGATGATCAGACCGGCCACCTGGATCAGCACGAACGGCCAGATGCCGCGGTAGATGTCGCCCGTCGTCACCGACGGCGGCGCCACGCCCCGGAGGTAGAAGAGCGCGAAGCCGAAGGGGGGCGTGATGAACGACGTCTGCAGGTTCACGGCGATCAGGATCGTGATCCACTCGGGCGGCATCAGGGCAGGATCGGCGGCGTAGATCACCGGTCCGACGATCGGGATCACGATGAAGATGATCTCGATGAAGTCGAGCACGAAGCCGAGAACGAACAGCACGCCCATGACGACCAGCAGGAGCATGCGCGGGTCTTCGATCGCGCGCAGCACTTCCTGGATGTAGTGTTCGCCGCCGTAGCTTCGGATCGAGAGACTCAGGAGCAGGGAGGCCACCAGGATCATGAACACCATGCTCGTGACCTTCGTCGTCTCGCGCACCACCGGTCCCATGACGTCCTTCGAGAGCAGCACGACGCACGCGTACAGCAGGCCGAACACCGCGACGTGATAGGCGATCATCGCGACCACGATGGCGACGCGATCGGCGCTCGAGGTGTCGGTCATCGTCATGCGCAGATCGAAGTTGCCGCGCAGGAGCAACATCACGACCACGGCAAAGGCGGCCCACAGCACCGGGCGCACCGCCGCGCGATTCCCCGCGGAAAGGCGCGCCGCGGCGAGCATGATGGCCCCCGCGGCACCGAGCGCCGCCGCCGGCGTCGGGCTCGTGATGCCGCCGAGGATGGACCCGAGCACCGAGACGATGAGAATCACCGGCGGGGCGGCGACACGCAGCACTTCGATGCGCGCGAGCCGTGACAGCGCGGCGCGAAGACCGAACAGGATCAACAGCACCGGCACCGCGTAGGCGACGAAGCGCCGTCCCGAGGTGTCTGCGGGTCCGAGCACCAGCGCATCGACCGCGACGTAGCAGGCCACCCCGACCAGACCGACGAACAGCGGGAAGCCACGTCGCTGAGGCTGCAGGACGAGGGCGAGGAGCAGGACGACCGCGGCGGCGACGGCGACCGTCATCGTCCCGCCGGAAAGCAGCGGCGCGTCGGCGCCGACCTGCGCCCCGACGTGGCCCGCGGACACCAGCGCGATCCAGAGTCCGACGAGCAGGACGAACGGCCCGAGCACCAGACAGACGAGCCAGCCGCTGCGATGGCCGTAGTGCGCGGCGACGTCGTAGTGATCCGGCCCGTGCTCGCCCTCGGCGAGACGGATCGGCGGCGCGGCCGACGGGCGGAACAGGGCGTAGCCGAAGGCGTAGAGCGCGTAGAGGATCGCGAGCACGACGCCGGGAATGAAGGCAGCCTTGAACAGGGTACCGGTGGACAGGACCGCCGGTTCTCCCAACATCTCGATGACCGTCGTGCCGAGCGCGTTCGCCCGCGTCTCCTGGCCGAGGGAGTACATGTCGCCGACGATCGAGCCGAGCAGCACGATGACGATGGACGGCGGGATGATCTGCCCGAGCGTGCCGGACGTCGCGATGACCCCGGTGGCCAGCGACTTCGAGTAGCCCGCCCGCAGCATCGTCGGCAAGGCGATCAATCCCATGGTGACCACCGTGGCCCCCACGACGCCGGTGCTGGCGGCGAGCAACGTGCCGACCACCACCACCGAGATCGCGAGACCGCCGGGCAGGGAGCCGAAGGTGCGCGCCATCGTCGTCAGCAGATCCTCCGCGATGCGCGAGCGTTCCAGCGCGATGCCCATCAGGACGAACAGCGGTACGGCAAGCAGCGTCTCGACATTGCCGCCGAAGGCGCGCGAGAACACCCCGCTGGACCAGGTCGAGATCGTCGACAGGAAGGCGCCCTCCCAGCCACCGGGCAGCACCGGTACCTGACGCGCGGTCTCCCCGACGCCCTCGACGACGTAGAGCAGCCCGGCGTGGCTGAGCACCGCGATCAGGCCGAAGCTCAACAGGGACGATCCCGCGATCGCGAACGCCACCGGGAAACCGGTCAGGATGCCGAGGAACAGCATGCCGAAGCTGATGATGAGCGCGAGCTCGACGCCGTTCAGTCCGAAGAGCATGGGTCGGGTCCGGGGTCAGCGAGCGGTGACGGGTGGCGGGTGATCACCGGGTGGGCCGTTGTCGCCGGCCCCGCGCCGTGAGCCGCTCGAGGGCGCATCCGCGGCGCGTCGCGCGTGACCGAGATCGATGTCCGTGGGCAGCTCGGTCGGCTCGTGCGCCATGACCGCGAGCGGGTCGGTGGGCGCCATGGCGCTGTCGGCGGCCAGCGCGGTCTGGCCGGCGGGCCGGTCGCCCGAGGGGTGGGAGGGAACATCCGCGTCGCGATCGAGCAGCGCCCAGGTGGGCCGCAGCATGAAGGTGACGGCCTGCAGGAACAGCAGCGCGGCG
>ENA-ORXM01005196-ORXM01005196.1-marine-metagenome-genome-assembly--contig:-NODE-5196-length-10559-cov-2.726293_pt1 | contig 10559 bp, 4 predicted proteins | sample MGYA00237867_ERZ511480 | MGnify/ENA primary metagenome ERZ511480 (study PRJEB26309, sample SAMN06266103) | marine metagenome | isolation source: Algal blade | place: United Kingdom:Sidmouth, United... | reverse complement strand
TTTAATTCGGATGGTATGTTCATCTTATTCAGAATTATTTTTGAAGTTGGGCAAATGTAAATGATTATGGGTTGGTTTTCAAAAAAAGTTCAAGCGCAAGTTCAAGTTTGAAAAAAGGAAACAATTTTTTTTAAACTGACATTCGCAGACATGGGAAACCTCCTGTGCGGTAATGACGGGCATCGAATTTAATTTCCGAAGTTATACCGTAAGGTAAACCCGGTGTTGATCGTAGTTTGCGGAAAGGCTGTAGACACCGCAAATTGCGAGAACGAATGATCATAAAAGAACAGCGCGGCCATGTTCTTGCTCAATGCATATTCAGCAGTAAACTTGATTGACAATAAATTCTGCCCCGAAGTAATCTGATTGTTATCGATATCAAGGTTTCTGATGATCGTAATATTGTCGCGTAGGGTCACATCACCTTTCAAATTGAGGTCACCCTTCAGACGTGTCTTAGTACCCCCGATATTGGTAACCATTTGCACATCTTTGATTCGATAACCGAGCCCGATAGTATATTCTTTACCCCTATTTTCGGTCATTAGATTGTTATCGAAACTTAATGACAGCATACGATCCGATCGTACTTCCGCCAAAACGCTTACCGAGTTCTGCATTTCAAAATCGACCCGAACCAACGGATTGAACATATCGGTCATTACGACATTGTTGACTATATTATCTGACAACAGATCCCCATTTTCCGAGTCAACTGGCAAGGTGCCCGGATTGTCTTTTAAAAATTGGGTTTTCTCTAAATTTGTCTGAAATGAATTAATGCTATAGGCAGCCCTATAACCATGGCTAACTGAAAATCTTTTGAATTTCTTTTTGAACCATTTGTTCTTCATCAAACCGGTATACTTCAAATTCCAATTCGGTATAGGAATATCTCTAAAGGCATCTAAATTGACCCTATTCTCATCTTGCCCAGTATAGGCAGCAAAGAAAGCTGGCAATAATACATCTTGTTGCGTTTTACCATATTTTGCCGGAAAACCATCGGCGTCTAACGTACCTGGGGTTTCTCCCCGATCATTCACCAAGCGATTCGCAATCGTAAGTCTGTTTTGCTTGAATTGCTCAAAATTATTCGAGTCAAATTCGTCACTTTTACCAAAGGCTGTACCAATCATCATGGTTGATATACTAAAGCTACCAAAACTATTCGTTAGGCCAGCCCTGCCATCATTCCACGCTTCAATATCATAACTCTCTTGACTACTGTTTGAATATTGACGATCTGCAACTAGATCAATCGTTAAGTCTTTTACTGGTTGTGCCGTAGCGGTAATGTTCAACTGCTTATTGGTTCGTCGTATGTATTGTTCATTAAATTCGTCAAAAGTTGTTAACCAACCTTTTCTTGCAGCTTCAAAACGCACATCAGACTGACTACCAAATACAAAACCTACTGATGGTCTAGCCGTACCTATGAACCCTATAGACTGTGTGTAGCCTGGTAATACCGTACCATTATTTTCATTATAGTTGACATTCAATCGTTTCACCATAGTTACGATATCAACGGCAGTATTGAATAGTTTGCTCGTCTTTCTAGGACCTTTGTCTTCTTTAACAGGATTACCAGCTTTGTCCTTTCGAACTGGCGCAGGTTTGGCTTGGGTCTTACCATCCTTTTTCTTAAGCCCCACCATGTCATACAATTTTTGCAGAGTAAACGATGCGGTAAGGTTATGCGTGTTCGCATTTTGAACCGTATTTATGGCATTAATAATTAATGGGTTATCATCTGAAGGGGTCGGATTACCAACCAAGGCAACAGCCTCGTTTAAGGCATCACCACCCCGTTGCCAATCAAAATTACTAGTGTAGGTATATTGGGCATCAATAAAATCTAAAGCTGGTATTTTACTAAAAGGAAGTTCATAGTTTAGCTCCATCTGTTGTGAATGTCGGTTGGGGTCACCAAGGTCGAAAAAACCATCCCACAAGACCAGATCTGGCTCAATATTAGGGCGACCTCGTTGATCAAATTCTTCGCCAAAATAATTCCGTACGATGCTATTATTTGAACCAGTCAAATTTAAACGTAGTGATTTCGTCAAACTATAATTAACGGCGTACTGCCAGTTAAACTGGTAGTTTCGTTGTTGTAATAACGGAAGCTGTAAAGCATCTACACCTTCTTCAATAACATCTCGAAAACGCTGTTGGTTGAACTGTCTATCAATATTGGAATTCAGCGAGAAGGTAGCTGGCAAAAGATTCAAGTTCAGCTCTTTCAACCATTTCCAATAGTTACCATTAAATAAAGAATCCTTTTTCGCAAAGGGAGCAATTTCAACTGGTTTAAAGGCATGATTATATACAAAGCCCGTATTTACATTTTGATCTCTAAGATTGGCAATTTCAAAATCACGATGTTCTGTTTCGTTGTAGGAGTAGTTAAACGTAAAGTTTTCGATATCGTAAAAATTAGCATCCGCTTCTTCGCCACGGTCTTTGCGCAAGCCAATGACATTAATGCTGGTACGTTTGGTATAATCTTCTGCCTGTTCTAAGACCCCATCTTTTCCTTCTTGTGTATCTTCTGCATCAATCAAATCTTGTAATTTCAAATCGTCGTATACAGGGTCGAATTCAGGAGTAATAATTTCTTCGGAAATACCATAATTAAACGGAATCTGAATACCCCATTTTTTAGGAAGCAACTGCCCTACATTTACGTTGGTTACCAAATCATAGGATACAGCATCTTCTCTTGAACGCTCGTTAGGCATTTGATCTATGGCCCCAAAACCCGATGTACTTGTTGCACCTGTTGCCGTAATATTCGCAAAATCGGCAACATTGGCATCAATTGCCGCTATTGCAGCCCAGCCTCCATTATTATCCAATCCAGCCAATCGTAACTCGTTAAACCAAACCTCACCCCGAGCAGGTTGATCACTAATATTCTTAATACCAACCATCATACTTCGAATACTACCTAACGACGGATTACCTTTGATACCAATTCGATTTCTACCCTCAGTTCTAGGAGCAAACTCGTTAACGGGTATCACTTCACCATTATCTACTTCAAAGAAACGCACTTGTGTTAGGTCTCCGCCAGTAATCCAAGCTGATTTTATTTTATTCAAGTCAGAAAGCAAAACCTCCATGTCATTAATCGCCGGCCAAATTTCTTCTTCTGATGTAGCACCATGCGGCGTTAGCTGTAAAGGAACTTCTATTTGATAAAAGTTTTCTGAAAAATCGGTTCCTATCCGCAAGAAACCTACTAATGGTTTTTCGTCATCCATATAATCATTTTCATCAATCTCTTCAGCATGCATAAACATTTTCATTTTTTTGTACTGTCGAATATCATAGTTTAAGCTTTTGAAAACCCCTCGCGAATCTTGAGGTTCAAGGTTATTAACTATAAACGACAATGATTGCTCATTTTGACGTATTACTGTATTGTTATTGTTTAATCGTTCACGCTGTATTCCTGGGGGTAATACATAATTAATGGGAACTCTGTTTTCATTCTCTTCAATATTTACCGCATTCACATCTATGGTAGTACCATCATCATCAGGATTCGCATCTACCATTTCATCTTGTAAGTTCTTTGTATACGTTCGCCAATCACCACGAACCAAATCCAGCGTAGCGAAACGTAACACCGCAGGACTGTTAAACCCTGTCATATACATTCGCATAAAACTGATTGATCTAAAATCAGTAATGCCACCAACAGCTGCTGTAAAATCGCTTAAAGGAATTTTATATTGAATCCAACGTCTATCAAGATCACGACCATCAGGTACGCCTACCTCGGGAACAGCTTGCGTTTCCCTTATATCAGAAACATATTGGTCATCTGTTGTCGCATTTGGCATAATTGGGATGCGGTATTCGTAATAACTATTTACGGTATTCATGGTCAAATCACGATCAACATCTTCTACATCGGGTAAGGTATTCGACCCCCTGTTGGTATCATTCACTTGCACGGGAGAATTACCATCTGGGCTATTGAAATCTTTATACCGGTCAATAATAGTTCCTGATCTATTCAAATAATACTCATAGTTATCTAAAGCTGGGTCATCGCCTGTATTATTCGTGTAAATTGCTCCTTCCTCACTATCATCTAGCCCATCAAAACCAATATCTTGTAACGAGCGGTTATTTTCATTTGCGTCAAATGCATAAACTAGCGCTTGTGTCTGAGGCACTTTACCCCAATCTGTATCTCTAGTCAAATCGTTACTTTCAACCCCAGGCAAACCATTTTCGTACTGCTTTCTTCCATCTTTTAAAATATCTTCAGAGATATTACCAAAATTCAGAACCAATTCACCAGGAGATTTTGTCACACCGTCCACATAAGGGTCCATCACCCAAAATTGAACAAATTCCACATTCGCTTGCTCGAAATTAGTACTACTTAAAGAACGCATGATACCGGCCCATTTTTCATTAGGCACTTCTGCTTCAAAATCAGGGTTGTTGTTATAAGGCCCCTTCTCACCAGGAAAATAATTAAGGTTTAACGTATTTTGAACCTGCGTCTGACCCTGTGCTACATCTTGCTGAAACACGTCTTGAATAAAAACTCTACCCGTTTCGTTGGTAGACATGTCACTATCTGTAACCTCAGGAGGTCTTTGGTTGGTATAGAAAATAGGGTCAATCGTATACCAAGACATTTTAGCTCGCTCATAACCCGTTTCTAATCCGTCTTTGTTTGCTGCAAATTCTAAAGGCACACTTGCTAAGCTCCATCCTAAAGAAGAGCGTATATCAATCAGGGCCTGAGCCCCTTCAAAATCATCTAGATAGGTGGTAGTTTCGCCCAAGAAATCTGCATTTTTTGGAGAGTTAGGCTTTAACCAAGCTACCTCTGCACGCACCGAAAGATTCGAAGGAACATCGGTATCAATATTGGGCAGTTTATTAACCAAGCGTGTTAAAAAAGGTACTTCTGTTGAGAAGTTACCATTGAAACCGTAAATCGTATTATTTACTGGTTCAACGCCATAATTGGATTTCTGGGTCAATGGCCGCTCGTTTAAGTTTAATAGGGTACCACCTAAAACAAAATTTTTATTGAATTGATGTTCTACATTTACACCTGTAAAGCGCCTTGTTTGCTGCCCAAATACGGCATTATTTTCTACAGAAATATTAATTGGCGTATTGGAAGCTTCTAAACTAGGGTCTAAAATTTGCACCGTACCTGCCTGATAGTTTACCGTATAATCAATACCTTCTTGCAATTGACGACCGCCCGCAGTAACGCGTACTGAACCTCTTGGCACGTTGAACGCCCCAATGGGAATACCATTGCTTCCCTCAGATTTGTAACGCCCTTTCAATAAGAATTTATTTTACTCCGGATTTTGTCACGACGCTGCTTTGGTCAATTCGTACATATCACGAAATACATACTTTTCTTGATTTGAATTATAGGATGTTTCGTCTTCATAATCACCTCCACTATCTAATTCATCAAACAAGAACTCACCAAAAGGTTCTGTTTTGGTAAAAATGATGAGTCCGTTTTGTGTATTTACCGTAAGACCAGGAACAAAATCAAAGAAACCATCACCACCTGGTTGCACATCATTATAAACATTAAGTCGATCTAAATTAAATACATCTAAAAGAATACGCTCTTGTAAACCGTCAGGCCAACCAGAATTTGCTCCTTCAGCAACGGGGGTAATATAGTTTCTTGGAGTAGGATCAGAATAGAGAATGTTTAGTTTAAAATCTTCTTGGCTCAAACGAAAAGCTCCTGTTGCGTAGATGTTTTTCATCATCAAATCCCAAATCGGATCTGTGATATTAGTCACATTACTTTTTAATAGTTTTAATATTAAAGTATTGTTCTCAATAATTGGAGCAACGGTACCAGCACCAGAAATACTTGTGGCATCAACGCCTCCATTCGCAAATTCACCAACTTGAAACACTTCTCCGTTGACGGTATATTGAAAGGCTACTCCTAATACTTCATCGTTACTTAATCTTTGATTTAATGATATATAGCCTAATTGACTATTAAAATCGAAATCTCTATTGGGTTCTAATTTTCTTGCATTTTCTAAAATCGCATAATCAAAACCTTGGTTGATTTGAAAACCTGGAATATTGAATCCGTCTTCTACGGTAGCAATATCTCGAATATCCTGAGTTAAAGCCCCTGATCCTATTGTATTCGGATCAAAATCATTCGCATCGTTTCTAGGAAACACATTGCTCGGATTTGGAAAAAACCCGACAGGCGGTGCACCGGTTTGACCTAATCTTGTATTATCAGGATTTGATTCTCCCAAATCTTGTATCGCAACTACGTTACGGACATTCAATGTCTGTTGACTTCTATTAGTGACCCAAACTTCAAGACGTGTAATTTGTACTTGACTTCGTATGTATGGATAATTTTCAAGGGCCGTATCGTAATTGTCTCTAAAGTACTGTGCTAGAAAAAAGTGCCTGTCTTCGTCGTAATCTAAAGCGGTAATATTGAACTCACTAAGCGTGCCGCCACCCTGTGCAACAACCGTATTATTTTGTGATTTTTGCTCAGAGAATACTGCGGTTACTCTCGTTTTACCAAATTGCAACTCGGTTTTAACACCAAATAAGCTCTGCGCACCTTGAATTAAAGAACTATTTAGTGGCATGCTAACATTACCCGCTTCAATATTTTGCAGAATATCATCTTCAGTTGGGGTATAATCAAGTTTGAAAATATTTTGAAAATCAAAAGTCGCTTCGGTATCATAATTGAAATTAACCGAAAGTCGCTCCCCAACATTACCTAATAAACTCAAACTAATGCGCTGATCGAAATCAAATGAAAGATTGGTTCGATTTCTTGGCGATAACGAGGGGTTGTCATTCTTTTGCCAAATTACACCTAAGTCCATAGCTACTGAACCTTGAGGAATAACTTCTATACCTCCCTCACCAAAAACAGATTGAAAAAATTTATTGTCCTTGTAAAAAATAGGCAGCAGGTTCTTTTTACCTGCTTCGCTGCCCTCTTTTTTACCAGAAAAAGCATCAGATTTTTCTTTGAAATAGCCCTTAATACTCTCCTTACGAACTAAATCATAGTATTGATCGGGCGTAAGTATAATAGGATATCCGATATTAATTTCACCTACTTTTTCATTATAGATATACCGATCCATCTGAGGATCATAAATATATTTAGATACAATGCTATCTGGATTATCTAAGCGGAGTTTACCTAAAGAGAATCCGGTCTTCACAGAATCTACTTCTTGCTCATTCGTTTCCTCTTCATCTGTTTCTTGCGCATAGGAAATTTCCATCGTTGCAAAAAATAGTATGAATAGGAAGAATAGCTTAAATGAAGATTTAAGTATTTTTTTTGCCCCTTTTTTCAAACTCGTTACAAATTTTTCAGCGCGAGTTTTAAGATGTTCTCAACGCTTAACGAAGAATCTTGATGCAGCACCTTATCAACAGCTTTTTCAGCTTGCCTTCGGGGGAACCCAAGAACCTCTAAAGCAGATAACGCTTCATCTTTATTTGTATTGTTTGAACTAACGGAAACTTCGTCAATATCGTAGACTTTTAAAACCTTGTCTCTAAGGTCTAGAATTACCCTTTGAGCGGTTTTGACACCTATGCCTTTGATACCCTGTATAGTAGCCGCATCACCCCCTGCAATTGCATCTCGAATTTGGGCTGGAGATAAAGATGATAACATGGTGCGAGCAGTACTTGATCCAATACCCGAAACTGATATCAACAAGCGAAAAATTTCTCGTTCTGATTTTTCTGAAAAACCAAAAAGGGTATGTGAATCTTCTTTCACCTGAAGATGGGTAAACAGGTTAATTTGTTCTGCATCTGTCAGCTTAGAAAACGTATGTAATGATATATTCACAAAATAGCCTACACCACCACACTCAATAATGACATGTGTTGGGTTTTTTTCGACAAGCTTTCCTTTAAGGTGATGTATCATTTGTTTATGATGTTTGAGAGATTTAAAATGTCAATTTCTGGTTCAAGTTCGAGTTCAAAAATCAACCTTAACTATTTCCTTTTACGAATTACTTCAACTGTCAACCGTTTACTTTTTACCTTTAGTTGATTTAGCTTTCTTTCGTTTCTCGCGCTCTTGGGCATCAATTGCAGCCACAGCAGTCATGTTTACAATTTCATCTACACTAGCACCTAATTGTAATATATGAACTGATCTACGTAGGCCTACCATAATAGGACCTATTGAATCTGCTTTATTTAGCTCTTTTAAAAGCTTATACGTAATATTCGCAGACTCTAAGTTGGGGAAGATTAATGTATTTACCTTCTTTCCTGCAAGTTTTGAAAATGGAAATTGGCTTTGCAATAGCTCTTTATTTAGAGCAAAATCAGCCTGAATCTCCCCATCAACTGTAAGCTCAGGATTTCGTTTATGCAAAATTCGAACCGCTTCCTTTACTTTTCTTGCATGCGGATGTGTTGAAGACCCATAATTTGCATAAGATAATAATGCAATAACTGGATCAAAACCAAAGGTCGCCGCAACGTTTGCTGTATTCTGAGCAATCTCGGCCAATTCTTCAGCAGAAGGATTAATGTTTATTGAAGTATCCGCTAAAAATAGCGGACCGCTTTTAGTAATCATAATATGAACGGTTGAAGCTTTGGCAATACCAGACGCTCGTCCGATTACTTCAAAAACTGGTTTAACCACCATTGGATAAGCTCTAGAGTACCCTGAAATCATTCCATCAGCATCTCCTTCTAAAACCATCATTGAACCAAATGAATTTCGTTTTTTCATTTGAGTTTTAGCATAATAGGCCGTGCTTCCTGTTCTTTGCCTATTCATCCAATATTTTTCGGCGTATTTTTCTCGTTTTACCTTTGCCTCTTTAGATTGTGGGTCAATGATTTCAACATCAGCATCAAATTCTAATTCTTGCATCAGTTCCAAGATAATTTCTTTATTCCCTAATAAAATTGGTGTTGCAATACCTTCTTCATGCGCTATTTGAGCAGCCTTGAGAACATCTAAATGATCAGCTTCTGCAAAAACTATCTTTTTCAGATTCATTTTTGCTCTATTATGAAGCAGACGAACTACTTTATTGTCATCACCTGATCTTTGACGAAGCTCCTCTTTATACTTTTCCCAATCTTCAATAGGTTCCTTTGCAATACCACTTTCCATAGCCGCTTTTGCAATTGCAGGTGGTATTTCAGAAATCAATCGTGGATCAAAAGGCTTAGGAATGATGTAATCTTTTCCAAAGGTCAAACGCGTTTCTCCGTAGGCAATATTCACTTGCTCGGGGACTGGTTCTCTTGTAATTTCTGCTAACGCCTTTACCGCTGCCATTTTCATAGCTTCGTTGATACCTGTTGCTCGAACATCAAGTGCTCCCCTAAAAATAAAAGGGAAACCTAAAACATTATTCACTTGATTAGGATGATCTGAACGACCTGTGGCCATTATAATATCTTTTCGGGTTTTTACAGCTAGTTCATAATTAATTTCAGGATCAGGATTTGCCATTGCAAAAACAATAGGGTCTTTAGCCATGGATACTAGCATTTCAGGAGACACAATATCTTTTATGGAGAGACCAATAAATACATCGGCGTCTTTCATGGCTTCATCAAGTGTATCTATTTTTCGGTCAGATGCAAATTCTAGTTTTTCTTTAGAAAGGCTTTCACGATCTTTTCGAATCACACCTTTACTGTCGAGCATTACAATGTTTTTGTCTTTCGCTCCAAAGGCCTTATACAAACGCGTACATGAAACTGCAGCTGCACCCGCCCCACTAACTACAATACGAACGTCCTTCATTTTCTTTCCTGTTAGTTCAAGTGCGTTCAATAATGCTGCTGCAGAAATAATAGCAGTACCATGCTGATCGTCGTGCATTACCGGAATATCGAGCTCCTCTTTCAATCTACGTTCAATTTCAAAGGCCTCGGGAGCTTTGATATCTTCCAGATTAATCCCTCCAAAAGTTGGAGCTATCATCTTTACGGTCTCCACAAATTTATCGACATCTTCGGTATCTACTTCGATATCAATGCCATCAATATCCGCAAAAATCTTGAAGAGTAGCCCTTTTCCTTCCATGACCGGTTTGGAGGCCTCTGGACCAATATTGCCTAAGCCTAAAACGGCTGTTCCATTAGATATCACAGCAACAAGGTTTCCTTTTGAGGTGTATTTGTAAGCGTTCTCTTTGTTTTTGGCTATTTCCAAACATGGTTCTGCTACTCCAGGCGAATACGCTAAAGCCAAATCACGCTGAGTAGCGTAAGGTTTTGTAGGAACTATTTTTATCTTGCCTGGTTGAGGTTTCGCATGATATATCAATGCTTCGCGCCTTATTTTCTCTTTGCTCATTAGGTTCTCGTTTGGAAAGCAAATTTAGGGGAATGCAATCATATTCGAGCAAATGAAACCTTATTCTTTTTTATTGGTAGTTACATTTAAGCGCAGCGCAAGTATTGCCGCAATTATAAAGAAAACCCCACCGAAAAGAATCGCATTTACAGCATCATTTCCTAAAAAATTT
>ENA-ORXM01005195-ORXM01005195.1-marine-metagenome-genome-assembly--contig:-NODE-5195-length-10560-cov-3.327673_pt1 | contig 10560 bp, 5 predicted proteins | sample MGYA00237867_ERZ511480 | MGnify/ENA primary metagenome ERZ511480 (study PRJEB26309, sample SAMN06266103) | marine metagenome | isolation source: Algal blade | place: United Kingdom:Sidmouth, United... | reverse complement strand
CCGAAGCCACCACCCGCGAGCCGCGACTCGCCTACGTCGAGCTCGCCGGTCCGGTGCAACCCGAATGGCTCGACGCGCTCCGAGCGCAGGGCGTGCACCCCTTGCGCTTCCAACCACACAGCGCCTACCTCGCGAGAGCGACCGACACGGCCTTCGCGCAAGCTCGTGAGCTCGACTTCGTGGTGCGCGTCGTGCCGCTCGCTGCCGAGCTCAAGACGGCGCCGCCGATGCCCGAGGCCGGTGCCGAGAAGGCGTGGATCGTCGTCGACGCCTCCGGCGATCGCGAAGAGCAGGCGAGCGATCGCTCGGACGCCACAGACCGCCCCCCCTCCGTCGAACGGATGGTCGAACGCCTACGAGGCATCGACGGGCTCCAGCCCGACGGCGACGCGAGCGCGGCCGGCGGCGTCGGTCGCGTGCCGGTCGTGCTCGACGAGGGCGCGCTCGCCGAGGTGCTGGAGCTGCCGTTCGTGCTCTCGGTCGAGAAGCGCCTCCCCGTCTCCCCCGAGGACGAGGTCGCCGGTCTGATCCTCGCCGGCTCCTACGATCACCGCGGCCACCCCACCGGCGACTACCGCCATTGGCTCGACGGCCACGGTATCGGCGGGCGCGGGGTCACCATCGGCATCGTCGACAACGGCGTCGACGAGACGCACGAGGCGTTCGCCGGACGCATCACCGCGCGCGACGACGGCCGTGCCTGGCACGGCACCTTCGTCGCCGGCCACGCTGCCGGCAACTACCTGGCCGAGAGCGACGGGGACGGCTTCATCTACGGACTCGGCACGGCGCCCGAGGCCGAGATCATCAGCCAGGACAACGAGGACGCGGCACCCGACAGCTGTCGCGAGACGGTCACCACCGGCGGCCCGAGCGGCGCGCTCGGCACGATCCAGAACAACAGCTGGGGAGTCGGCACGCACGACCCGATGGACTACCGCTCGCTCGAGGCGAGCTACGACGCTCTGGTGCGCGACGCGACACCGGACGATGTCACCGCCCGTCCGCTGACCGTCTGCTTCTCCGCCGGCAACTCCGGCGGCGCCGGGCTGACCCGGCCGAAGGCGGCCAAGAACGTCATCGTCACCGGAAACTCGGAGAACTACCGGCCCACGGTCGGAGGCAGCGAGAGCGACAACATCGATCATCTCTTCACCGGCTCGCACGGCAGCAGTCACGGCAACTGCGGCGACGGCCGGATACGCCCCGACATCGTCGCCCCGGGCGAATGGACCGCCTCGGCGAACTTCGACTCGAGCCCCGGGCAGAGCGAGTACATCAGCCCGAAGCTGACCTGGGGCGGCGGCACCAGCGGCGCGAGCCCGAAGACGGCCGGCGCCTGCGCGCTGCTCACCGAATGGTGGCGCGAGAGAAACGCCGGGCTGACTCCATCCCCGGCGCTGCTGCGCGCGCTGCTCGTCAACGGTGCCGAGGACACCGGCTTCGGCGGCCCGGTACCGAACGCGCGCCAGGGCTGGGGACGGCTGAACCTCGCCAACGTGCTCTCGGCACACGTTCACCACGTCTACGTCGACCAGAGCGCCGTGCTGCGCCATCGGGGTGAGGCGAGGACTTGGCGACTGCGGGTCACCGACCCGGACCTGCCGGTCCGCGTGACGCTCGCCTGGACCGATCCGCCCGGACCACTGAACAGCGGCACGGCGAGCGTGCCGGCGATCGTGAACTCGCTGACGCTCTCGCTGCGCACGGAGGATCGCGTCTATCACGCCAACCACTTCACCAACGGCTTCTCGGTCGAGGGCCCGCTCCCCGAACCCGAGCGGGCCGGTCGCGACAACCTGCAGAACGTCTTCGTCGCGCGCGGCGAGACACGCTCGCCGTTCACGGTAGAGGTGCGCGCGCTCGACATCACGACCGACTGCCTGAGCGGCGAGGCGATCGATCCGCGCCAGGACTTCGCGCTGGTGGTGACCAACGGGCACGTCGATACCGGTTCGGTGCCGCTCGATCTGTTCATGCTCGTCGACGACACCTCGCCCGGGGCGGGCTCCTCGATCGACGACGTGGTCGTCGGCGGTGGCGGCGGCACCGGTGGCACGTCGACGGCACGACCGACGCTGCGTCGCGGCGAGCGCGGCGAGCACGTCCGTCATCTGCAGACCCTTCTCCACGGAAGCGGCTTTCTGAGCGGGTCGGTCGACGGCGTCTTCGGCTTCGGCACGCAGGCGAACGTCAAGTCCTTCCAGCGCTCGGTCGGGCTCGCCGCCGACGGCGTCGTCGGTCCGGCGACCTGGGCGGCACTGGAGGCCGCCGGTGGCTCCTCGGGTGGCGCCGTGGAACCCGGCGGCACGCCGGGAGGCACGCCCGGCGACGACGCCGACGATCCGCCGCCGGACGGCCCCGGAACGGGCGGTACGGACACGACCAACCCACGACCGACGCTGCGCTTCGGCGCCCGCGGCGACGACGTGCGGCACCTGCAGACCCTTCTCCGCGATGCCGGCCACCTCGGCGGCACGATCGACGGGCTCTACGGCAACGGCACGCTGCGCGCCGTGAAGGCCTTCCAGCGGGCGGCGGGGCTCACCGCCGACGGAATCACCGGCACGGTCACCTGGGAGGCGCTCGAGACCGCCGTCGGCGGCGCCAACCCGGGCGATGGTTCCGACGAACCGTTCGACCCCGGCACGGGTGACGACGATAGCTCGCCGCCCCCCCCGTCCCGACCGACGCTGCGCTTCGGGGCACGAGGCGAGGACGTTCGCCTCGTGCAGGAGCGGCTGTCGGCATCGGGTTTCCTGAGCGGCTCGATCGACGGCATCTACGGCAACGGCACGCTGCGCGCCGTGAAGGCCTTCCAGCGCTCGGCGGGACTCGGCGCCGACGGCATCGTCGGCACGGCCACCTGGGCGGCGCTGCTGGCGGAGGCCCCGCGCGCTCGCGCCCGAGCGGAAACGGCGCCGGCGCCGTCACTGCTCGCCGCCGCCGAGCGCGTGCTGCGCTGCGCTCCGGCCCCGGCACGCGTGTCCGCCCTACCGATGCCCGAGACGACGGTGGGCGACGGCGCGGCCGACCTCTCCGAGGCACTCGACGGCGCGCTCGCGCGTCTCGAGCGATGCCTCGCCGATCACGTCTGCGCCGCGGCGCTGGTGGTCGTCGGCGCGCGCACCCGCGTCGACGCGGGTGGGCTGCGGGCGCTGCGCCGGCTGGCTCTGCACGGGGGGCTCTACCTCGTCGGCACCGACGCCGAGGTGCTCCACACGATAGTGCAGGGGTTGCACCTCGAGCGTGGGGTCCACCCCCGCCTCGCGCGGCCGGCCACGCTCGAGGCCGGCGTGCGCGCGGTGGCGGCCGAGGCGAGCGGCCTGCAGGAGCTGGTGCTGCGCCGCAGGGACGACACCGATCACGGCGTGCGCACGCTCTCGCTCGACTTCGAGCTCAGCGGCGAGGACTCGCGGGCGGTCGTCGAGATATCCGGCGTCGACGACGCGGCCGAGATTTCCGTCGTGCCGCCCGGCGGGCACGCCGCCTATCGCCTGACCCGGAGCTCACGTCGCAAGGGGGCGAAACTCGTGCTCGCACCGGGGCTGGCCAGCGTCGAGCTTGCCGTCACCGAACACAAACCCTGGTCCGGAAGCTGGTCGCTGCGGGTCGAGGGGCGGGGCGACGGAGGAGCGCTCGAGGCACGCGGGTTCGCCGGCCGCGGGCCGGCACTGGTGACGCGCTGCAAGCCGGTGACCGGCGACGGATCGACGCTCATGGTGAGCGTTCGGGCCGAGGACGGCGGCACGCTCGAGCGGCTTCGCGCGATCCCCGCGGACCCCGGAACACTCTTCGAGGAGAGCGGCGAGCGCCACGTCGAGCGGGTCGCACGGTCCAGTCGGCTCGCCACCCTCGGCGGTGAGCACCAGTCGGGCGATCGCGTCGCCGAGGGCGGTGCCGTGGCGCTCGACCTGACGGTGCGGATCGGCGAACCGAGCGATCGGCCGACGATGCTCGAGCTACGACTCGAGATCGTGGGCCGCACCGCACGCGGCGAGCCGTTCTCCCGACGGCTGCAGGTCGCGCCCTACCACCTCGTACCGCGCGACACGTGGCGGCACCGATACCCGGAGCGCGACGACACGAGGCGATTCGGTAGCGGCGAAGGCGGATCGGTGACGAGCGGCACCGGGCGCCCGCGGGCCGAAGCGGTTCGCACCGTCTCGGCGGGCGCCGCGGTGTCGCTCGCCCCGTCGGCCGCGCTCGTGCGGGCGAACACGTTCGTCCGCCCCGCACCCGGTGCCCCCGTCAGACTGGCGGGCGCGCTGGCGAGCGCGAAACCCACTCGGTTCGAGTTGGCCCAGCCGATCACGCTGAGCGCGGCGATCAAACCGCGCCTCCACCCCGCGCTCGCCGACCTTCGCGTGGTCTCCAAACTCCCGATACTGAAGCTGCCGGTGTTGCCGGCACCCTCGCCGTCGAGCCCGGTCCGGGTGGACGATTACCTGCTCTGGCCCGATCCGGGCACGCGCACCGTCTGGTTCATGCTGGCCACGCCGGAACGCGCCGAGTTCTCCTTGGTCGTCGAGCAGGACAGCGACTTCCGGATCACCGGCGCCTCGGCGACGCTCGTCACGAGCCTCTTCCCCGCCGCGTTGCCGGACAAGGTGCGGGAGGGCTGGGCCAAGACGCTGCAGCGCACCCACACCCCCTTCGGGCCGTCGTGGCGATTCCAGCCGCTCGCGCTCAACCGACTCGACGCCACGCTCGAGTTGCCCGAGGGGCACGCGCGCGGCGCGCCGAGCGTGACGACCAACCCACGGCTCGGCACCGCGACCTTGCTCGTCGAGCTGAGCGCGCTCGGCGCGCAGGTCTGGCGCCAGTCGCTCGACGGCGGCGCGGCACCTCCCGGCGTCTGCCGTCTGAACGGTTGGTACGTCGGCGGCCGCGCGGCCAAGCTCGCCGCCCGCTCGCAGTCGAGCAGCGCCACGCTCGCCTCGCTGCTCCGGGGAGTCTCGCCCGAGACGGTGCGCACCGTCGATCCCGAGATCGCCGTCGACGCCACGCTGCGCGTGGACGGTGACCCGACGATCGAATCGATGACGGTGGAGCTACGGGCATCGAACGGCACCGTCCGTACCGAGACCTTCGCTGCCGAGGGCGGAGAGATGACGATGCGCATGCTCGTCGAGGACCCGAGCGCCGCACGCATCGACTGGCAGGTGCGGGTCGTCTTCGCCGCGGCCGCCTGGCCACCGATGCGCGTCGGCGGCGTGCTCTCGAACGAGACCGGGTGGTCGGAGCTGCTCGCCCCCTCCTCGTGGCTGCGCTCGGTATCGCTGACGACGATGCTGATCGGCGCCGACGGCGACGTGCTGACGGGCGAGGCGAGCGACTCGACCGACCAGGTCAGCGGCGCGATCGACTTCAGCGCCCCCTTCCTCGAGGGCGCGACGAGCCTGCACACCGCGTTCGAGACCTCGAGCCGCGCGAGCACGGCGGTGCTGGTGCCCCGCCCACCGTCGGAGCCGCCCGGAGAGATCAAGCTCACCGTCTTCGCGCTGCGAGGCGGCCGCGACGCGATGGAGGTGCGCACGCTCGCACCGGACGAGGAATGGGTGCTGGTCAAGATCTACGCCAACGCCCGGATCGAGATCGTCACCAACCGCACGCCGAGCGTCGAGAGCGAGCGCGATCCGAATGGGGTCAGTGCTGTCATTCGCACGCTCGAGGCGCTGCACCGGAGGTGATGCCCTTCGTCGAGAACATCGCTCGGCTCGCCGAGCGGGCACCGCTCTATCCCAATGGCCAGTGGCGTCCCTCGCGACGCCCTCGCTACCCTCTCGTACACGGTCGGAAAACGGAGAACGAAGTCATGTTGAAACTCGCGCTACGCGGCATGCTGGCGGTGGGCACCTTGAGCCTTACCGGGTGTCTGCTGATCAGCCCCAATCACGGTCAGGTGCTCTCGTCGAGAACGGCCGACGTGCCATTTCAGGCGTGGACGGCGAAAACCGGCGGCGCACTGAACGTGGAGTGCATGCCGACCAATCGGTACGGCCCCGACATCAGCTCGCACGGTTCCTGGTCGCAGTTCGCGACGCTGCCGGTGAGCGACGATGCCTCGCGGGATCTCTCCGGCGGGCGGATGTACAGCGCATCGGACACGCTCTCGCTACCGGAGAGTTGCTGGTATCGGAACCGCAGCAACGGGTGGTACTACACCAGCGTTCGCGTGATCCAGTCCGACTACCTCTCGGAGGCGAGCTACGAGTTCTACAACGCCGTCAAGACGGAGACGCGCGACGATCCGGAGTGCATCGGGCGAGAGGTGGGGCGTACCGGCAGTTGGACCGCCTGGGCGTCGACCTCGTGCTACCACCGCTACACCTCGGGCAGTCCGGTGAAGTGGCTGGTCATGCGAACGCAGAACTAGGCCCGCGTCCGACATGCCGATCGTGCGGCGCTGCCGTCCCCGCGATCGCGTCGAGGATCGACGCCGGTAGGCTTTTCCCGTCACTTCGGGCACGATACGGAGCACGTCCGTACGGGCGCGAGGCGAGCCGAGGAGGCCGGAGGTCGATCCCGAGATGCCATGCGAGGTGCAGCGCACGATCATCACCGATGCCGTGATCTTCGACGGCACCGGCCGTGCACCGGCGCGCGGGCACGTGCGCGTCGAGGGCGAGCGCATCGCCGAGGTCCGCGAAGGCGGACCGGCGTTCGTCGATCCCGGCGCGCACATCATCGATGCCGACGGCGCGTTCCTGATGCCGGGTTTGATCGAGGGGCACGGGCACATCTCGTTCATCGATCAAGCCGATGTCGCCGAGCTCGCGCTGATCGGCGTCGAGGAGCACGTGCTGGCGACCATGCACAACGCGCGCAAGCTCCTCGACGCGGGCTTCACCAGCGTCAACAGCGCCGCCTCGGCGAAGATCCGCCTCGACGCGGTGATTCGCGACGAGATCGGGGCCGGGCGCATTCCGGGGCCGCGCTTGCGCGCGGCGAGCCCCGAGATCACCGTCACCAGCGGTCTCGGCGACGCCAATCGCATGCATGTGAAGCTGCACACCTTCGGACTGGTCGCCGACGGCATCGACGAGATCGTCTCGACGGTACGCACCTGTCTTCGCGAGGGCGCCGACAACATCAAGCTCAACATCTCGGGGGACATCTTCCTCGAGCACGCGGACTCGTTCTCGACGGTGATGGGGGAGCAGGAGGTGCGCGCCGCCGTCGAGACCGCTCACGCCCACGGTCGGCGGGTCGCGGCTCACTGCCGCTCGGCGGGCTCGGTCAAGCGCGCCGTGCGCTGCGGCGTCGACATGGTCTATCACTGCGACCACGCCGACGAGGAGGCGCTCGATCTGCTCGAGGAGGCCAAGGAGCGGGTGCTGGTCGGCCCCGCCATCGGCGTGATCATCGGCGCGATCGAGGCGCTCGAGGCGGCCGGCGCGAAGGAGAACCGCGCCGCCATCGACGAGCTGCGCCGCGTCTTCGAGGACAACTGCCGCACCTATGCCGAGGTGAGGAAACGCGGCATCCCCACCGTGGTCGGCGGCGACTACGGCTTCGCCGTCAACCCGCAAGGCACCAACGCACGCGACCTGCAGCACTTCGTCGAGCACTACGGCTTCACGCCGGCCGAGGCGCTGAGCTGCGCGACCGCGGTCGGCGCGCGGGCGATGACGATGGACGAGGAGATCGGCCGGATCGAGACCGGCCGGCTCGCCGATCTGCTGCTCGTCGACGGCGATCCGCTGGCCGACATCTCGTTGCTGCAGGAGCGCTCTCGTCTGCTGATGATCATGAAGGGCGGGGCGATCCACGCCGAGCGCGCCCGCCACGGAGCGAGCGCCGCCCCCACCGCGCCGCCGCGCACGGCGCTCGCGTGAGCGGGGCAGGCACGCCGTCGGGGCCACGACCGTGAGCGACTGGCGCGAGCTGCTCGACGCGCGAGAGCCGAGCCTCGGCACCTACGTCGGCGAGTTCGCGACGCCGGGGCTCGGGCGGATACTGAAGGCCGCCGACTGCGCCTTCGCCTTCGTCGACATGGAGCACAGCGGCTTCGGCTTCGAGACCGCCCGCGCGGTGCTCGGCGATCTGCACTCGCAAGGCGTGGCGACGCTGCTGCGTCCGCCGTCGAAACGTCCGGATCACTACCAACGGGCGGCCGATATCGGTGCTCAGGGAATCGTCGCGCCGATGGTCTCGAGCGCTGCGGAGGCGCGCGATCTCGTCGCCGCGATCAAGTACCCGCCGCGGGGGCGGCGCGGCGTCGCGCTCGGTATCGCGCACGACGACTTCGTGGCGCGTCCGGTGGCCGAGGCACTGGCGGCGGCGGACGCGCGCACCAGCGCCGTGGCGCTGATCGAGACCGCCGACGGGGTGGAGCGTTGCGGGGAGATCGCCGCCGTCGAGGGCATCGACGCGCTGTGGATCGGTCACCTCGACCTGAGCGCCTCGCTCGGGGTGCCGGGGGAGTTCGATCACCCGAGCTTCGTCGAGGCGGTCGGCACCGTCATGGCCGCCGCGCGCGAGCGGGGCACGAGCGTCGGACGGGTCGTCTCGAGCGCCGAGGAGGCAGTGCGCGTGATCGGCGAGGGCTGCGATCTCGTCTGCTACCTCGGGGACGCCTGGCTGCTGCGCAAGGCGCTCGGCGAGGGGCTGACGGAGATTCGCCGAAGGCTCGGCTGACGATTCCTTGGCCTCGACGGCGAGGGACTCGGAGCCCGTCGGCGGGTCGGAGGAAGCGCCCCGACTCGCGGGCCACCCGGTGTCGAGCGCGCGTCGCTCAGTTGAGGTCGGCGGCCATGTCCGTCAGCTCCTCGAGGGCGACGACCCGGAGCGCCGCCTCGTGCGTCGCGGCAAGGTAGACCCGCGGCGCCTTGCCCGCCGCGTACGCCTCGCGCCAGCGGCTCGCGCAGAGGCACCAACGATCCCCCGCCTGCAAGCCTGGAAAGCCGTAGGCGGGCACTGGCGTCGAGAGGTCGTTGCCGCGTGCGGCGGTGAAGGCGAGGAACTCGTCGGTGACGGCGACGCAGACGGTGTGCGAGCCGCGGTCCTCGGGCCCGGTGTCGCAGCAGCCGTTACGGTAGAAGCCGGTCACGGGGTCGAGCCCGCAGGGCACCAGCGGCTCGCCGAGGACGTTCTTCGCGACCCGCTCGCCGCCGGGCCCGCTCGTGGTCTCGTCCGCTCGCCGGGCGCTCGAGCCGTGCGCGGGGGTCTTGGTGCTCGGGCGATCGGGCATGCAGGGCTCTCCGGTCGGTCTATCGGGGCGGGGGCGTGTCGTTGACGTGATTGGTCACGTTCGTGAACAGGATCGTGGCCGTCAAGAGCGTCAGATCGACGAGGTTCTCGTCGTCCACGCCGGCCTGGCGAGCGATCCGAACCCGCTCGTCGTCGAGCGGACCGGGGTGTGCGAGCAAGGTGGCGACGATGTCGAGCAACGCGTCCAGACGAGGCTCGCCGACGGCGACGCGCGTGCGGATCGCCTCCTGCGTGCGGGCGTCGAGCCCGGCGCGCCGCCCCTTGGCGGTGTGCACCGCGGTGCAGAAGTCGCAGCCGAGCCGCACGCTGACGAGCAGCTTGACCGCTTCGACCTCGCGCTCGGCGAGCGAGCCCTCGCGCACCGCCGCCTCCATGCCCAGGTAGGCCCGGAGCGCGGGCTCGCTCGCGGCGAACTGACGATAGAGGGCAGGCACTTCGCCGTTCGCGCGCACCGGCTCGAGCGCGGCGAGCGTCGCCGCCTCGAGCTCCGATTCCTCGCGGGTGCGCAAACGGGCCAAGCTATGATCCCCCGGGTCGACGAGCCGTCGACGATCCGGGCCGATCATGCCACAGCGAACCGCCACCCTTCTCGAGCGCCTGCCGGCGCGCCTGCTCGGGCTCTGGGTGCGCCCCGACGTGCTACCGGAATCGCCGACCACGCGGATCGACCCGACGCGACCGGTGCTGTATCTCCTGGAGGTCGGAGGCTTGGCCGACCGCACCGCCCTCGACATCGTCTGCCGCGAGCACGGCTTGCCGCGCCCGGGGGACGATCTCGCCTACGGAGGCGTCGTCGAGCGCGCCTCGGTCGACGTGCTCAAGCGCCGACAGGGCACCTTCTTTCGCCAGCACCGGGCCTGGATGTCGCCGCGACTCGGACGGCTGGTCGCGGCGGGGGGAGAGCCCGAGGCGGGGGAGCTGCAGATCGTGCCGGTGGCCGTTTACTGGGGGCGCGCACCCGAGCGGGAGTCCTCGTTCTGGCAGCTGCTCTACTCGGAGAACTGGCAGATCGCCGGGCGCACCCGAAAGCTGCTGACGACGCTCGTGCACGGACGCAACACGCTCGTGAACCTCAGCGAACCGCTGTCGCTGCAGACCCTGCGCGACTCGGTCTCCGAAGGCGCCTCGACCGAGGTCCTGCAGCGCAAGCTCGCGCGAATCCTGCGCGTGCACTTTCGCCAGCGCCGCCTCGCGATCCTCGGACCCGACCGCTCGCACCGACGCATGCTCATCGATCTGGTGCTCGCCGACAAGAGCGTGCGGCGTGCGGTGGAGGCGGAAGCCGACGGTGATCCGAAGAGGCGAGCGCGCGCCGCCCGGACGGCCGAGAAGTACGCGCTCGAG
>ENA-ORXM01005194-ORXM01005194.1-marine-metagenome-genome-assembly--contig:-NODE-5194-length-10561-cov-3.033098_pt1 | contig 10561 bp, 3 predicted proteins | sample MGYA00237867_ERZ511480 | MGnify/ENA primary metagenome ERZ511480 (study PRJEB26309, sample SAMN06266103) | marine metagenome | isolation source: Algal blade | place: United Kingdom:Sidmouth, United... | reverse complement strand
ATTATAGTATTTCTGCAAAACCATCAGACATGCTAATCTTTAGCTATATTGGTTACGCAACAAAACAAGTAAAAGTTGGCAACTCTACTGTCTTAAATATTACACTACTAGAAGACGTATCTGCCTTGGAAGAGGTGGTCGTTATTGGTTACGGTAGTGCCAAAAGAAAAGACTTAACAGGTTCTATAGTATCTGTTAAAGCAGAGGAGCTAGATAAAATGAAGCCAGTTTCTTTTGAAGCCGGTCTTGCTGCAAAAGCTTCTGGTGTTCAAGTGATATCTTCTGAAGGTGGTCCTGGAGCGGGATTTAAAATTAGGGTTCGTGGAGGTTCTTCTATTAATGCAAGTAATGACCCATTATATGTAATAGATGGCTTTGCAATTAACGGTGCCCCACAAGGGACAGGGGTTGGACTAGGAAATAGCTCTACAAGTCCTTTAGCATCAATAGACCCAAGTACAATACAATCTATTGAAGTTCTTAAAGATGCTTCTGCTACAGCAATTTATGGATCTAGAGGTGCCAACGGTGTAATCATTATTACAACGAAAAGCGGTAGAAAAGGAAGAACAGATTTAAATTTTGAAACCTATACCGGAATTGCTAATTTAAATAGAAAAATTGATTTACTATCTGCTCAAGAATTTGTGGACTGGAGAAATGAGTACACGCCATGGGATCCTAATAATCCAACAGATCAATTTGTAGGTGCTTACAGAGATTCTTTCGGAAATGATATTGACTTAAATGATCCAAGAGTAATTTTAACAGATTGGCAAGATGAAATAACAAGAACTGCAATCACCAAAAATTATAAATTATCTATGAGTGGTGGTTCTGAAAAAACATCTTATTCTGGTTCTGTTTCTTATATAAACCAAGAGGGTATTATCAAATCCTCTGATTTTGAAAGATATAATGCCAGTATTCGTTTAGACCAAAATATAACAGATCGTTTTAAAGGTGGTATAAACTTAAATTTTGGTTTTACAAAAACAGGCGGTGTTGTATCTGCATCTACAGAGAATGCAAACGGAAGGTCAGGTATTGTTACAAATTCTGTTTTATTTAGTCCAGCACAAGGGTTAACAAGATATGATGATGCAGAATATGATGAGGATGGAAGAATTGTTTCATTAAGAGATGGCGATATTACCAATCCAAATAGAAACATAAGTGACAATATAAATAGAGGAAAAGGATTTAATTCTTTCGGGAATGTTTATTTACAATACCAATTAGCAGATGGTCTTACTTTTAAAACATCTTTAAGAGGAAATGTAAGCAATAATAAAGGACAGGCCTATTTTTCTGAAAAATTTGGATGGGGACAATCAGCAAATGGTAGAGCCTTTACTAACAATTCTCAAGGTTCTGGTATAACTACAGAACAAAACCTTAATTACGTTAAATCTTTTAATAAACATAGATTAAATGTAACTGCAGTTTACGAACAACAAACTGGAAATTTTGAAAACATACAGTCCGCTTCAACAGGTTTTGATTTACCAAATATAAATTTAGATAACCTGCAAAGTGCTTCAGTAACTTTACCGACAAGATCTGCTTTTACAGATTTTGCCTTAAAATCTTACTTAGGAAGAATTCAGTATGATTTTGATAACAGATATACTTTAAATTTAAGTGCTAGATACGATGGATCTTCTCGTTTTGCGGAAGGTAACAAATGGGGCTTTTTCCCATCTGCAGGTGTTGCTTGGAAAGTTTCTAACGAAAAATTTTTAACGGACAGCAAACTAATTAGTAATTTAAAACTAAAAGCTAGTTATGGTCAAACAGGTAATACCGCAATAGGATCCTACCGATCTTTAGCTTCTGCAGGTTTAGCTAGTTATATTTTTAATGGTAATGCTTTATCTACTGGTGTTGCAATAGAAAGATTATCTAATAAAGATCTTACATGGGAAACAACAACGCAATTTGATGCTGGATTATCATTAGGTCTTTTTAGTAATAGAATATCTATTGAGGCAGATTATTATAATAAAGAAACTAGCGATTTATTATTAGAAGTACCATTACCATCTACATCAGGATACAAAACAGCCTTCCAAAATTTAGGTTCTTTGCGTAATTCTGGTTTTGAATTAGCTTTAAACACTATCAACATAGATACCAAAAACTTTAGCTGGAACTCTAGTTTCAACATAAGTTTCAATGAAAATGAGGTGACCGATTTAGGTGGAGCCGATGAGTTTTTTGTAAAAGCAATTGGTGATAATCAAATTTCGGATGATTATGTTATACGCGTTGGAGAGTCTTTAGGAAATGTTTATGGACTTCAAATAGATGGTGTATATAATTATAGTGATTTTGCAGATTTTGATGGTTTATCAGACGCGCAAGCTGCAGAAAAACTATATGCTGATGCAGAAGCACAAGGTGTTCCTTATTATGACGTTCTTTACACCTTAAAAGATGGAGTTGTAGTTTCCGCAGGCCAACCAGATGTAACTAAATATAGACCTGGTTTGCCAAAATTTGCAGACCAACTAACTGTAGATACGAACGGTGATGGGATTCCTGATGAAGCAGATGGTATTGTAAACACTGATGATCGAACAATTATTGGTAGAACGGTTCCTAAACACTTTGGTGGATTTACAAATAACTTTAAATATAAAAACTGGGATTTATCTGTTTTAACTTCTTGGTCTTATGGTAATGATATTTATAATAAAAACTTAAAAAGAGGTACAACGCAAGAAATTCCATACTTTAATAAATATGGAATAGTAAGAGATCGTTGGACACCAGAAAATTCTAGTTCAATAGTACCAGTAACTAGAGGCGAAGGGGACAATGGTATCTCTGGAAATGCATACTCTTCTTATGTAGAAGATGGTTCTTTTCTAAGAATTAGTAATTTAACTTTTGGATATAACTTATCTAAAGATATTTTAGAGCAATTCGGATTAAAAACAATGCGTATTTATGGAGCTGTAGATAACTTATACGTGTTTACAAATTACTCTGGATATGATCCAGATGTTAGTGTTGGAACTAACCAATTAACTCCAGGCTTAGATAGTGATTCTTATCCAAGAGCAAGAACATTTAGACTTGGCCTTAATGTAGGTTTTTAATAAAATAATTAAAAAACAAAAAAATGAAAACAAAAAGTAAATATAACATATGGCTTTTATTAGTAATTACAGCCATGTTCACTTCATGTAATGAAGAATTTTTAACAGAGAACCCAACAACTTTTGTTGATCCAAATAGTTTATTGGTTGATAAAAAAGGGGCAGAAACATATCTTATTGGAGCATATGACGCAGCAGGAAACATTGTAAGCTCTGGAGCCGGAGGAAAAGACGGCTGGGCTATTCATTGGGGAACTATGGGTGCAGATGAAGTTACTCTACCACCATGGGGAGGTGATAGAAAATTAATTTTCTTACACCAAGTTACACCAACTACCAATACTATTAGAAATATATGGGAAAATTTATATGTTGCCCTAAATAGAGTTAATAGCACTGTTGACCGTATTGGTGCAATGACTAATGATCAAATTAATTCTGATGATAGAAATAGGATGGTAGCAGAAGCAAAATTTTTACGTTCTACTATAAACTTTGCCCTAGTAAGTGCCTGGGAAAATGTTCCTTTAATAACAAACGAAACTACAAGCTTAAATGATTTAGAAGTATCACAAGCTACACCAGAAGAAGTATACAATTTTATCGTACAGGATTTAAAAGAAGCAATAGCATCTTTACCAAATGAACAAGGTGGAGGAAGAGCTACTAAAGGAGCTGCACAAGCGTTATTAGGTAAAATCTACTTACAAATGACTGGTTTTCCTTTAAACCAAACTGACAAGTTTGCTTTGGCTGAAACTGTTTTAAATGACGTAATAAATAGTGGAACATATAACCTATTAGAAAACTATGTGGAAGTATTTGATTTAAATAATGAGCAAAGCAATGAAATGATTTTTTCTTTTGGAATGGAAGGTCCAGGAAAAGAAGAAGGTGGTTTATTAAGCACTTTTTACGGCCCAAATGGAAGTGTAAACAACGGCGGAGGCTGGGGTACTTGTTTTATGCATCATGGGCATGAAGCAAGTTATGATAGAGAAGATATTCGTTTATTAAATAATGTTGCAAAACACAATGCAAATAACTGGACGGCAGCAGAAGCAATTTCAAATGAAGATGCAAGAACTGTTAATAAAAACACTTGGAGAGGTTGGAAATGGCATGCAGAAAAGCCTAATTCTTATCCAAATGACACACCTTTTGATAATCCTTACATAAGATATGCAGATGTTCTTTTAATGTACGCGGAAGCTTTAAATGGCCAAAATAAATTAACACAAACAAGTTTAGACAATACAGTTAATTTATTAAGAAGTAGAGCTAGAACTACACCAGAATCTGTTCCAGATATGCTACTTGGTACAGTAGAAGAAAATGCAACAGAACTTTTGGCAGAACGTAGAAGAGAATTGTGTTTAGAAGGTTGGAGACGTAATGATTTAATACGTTTTGGAAAATATAAAGAATCTATTTCTGGAAACGTACAAGCAGGTCCTTTTGCTGGAGATCCTGGATTAGAATATCAAGATTTTGAAGTTAGATGGCCTATACCTAATTCGGAAATTCAAATCAATCCAAATTTGGTTCAAAATCCTGGATATTAATTTTTTTAAATCAATAAAAAATATAATCATGAATACATATAATAAAAATAGCATCTATAAGCTAAGCACATTAATGATGTTGCTGGCAATATTTGCCGTTAGTTGCGATGACACTACCAATGTAAGGGATGGCATTAGAGAAATAAATTTTAAACCAACGGCCAACACTACTTTAATTACAGAAGGGGAAACAATTAAATACCAAGATTCTTCCCTTAATGTTAGTAAAAGAATTTGGACTTTTGAAGGAGGAGACATAGAAACTTCTGATGCAGAAATTATAGAAATTACCTATGATGAACCGTCTGAAATTAATGAAGATGGAACCCCTATTGGTTACGTTACTACTTTAGAAGTAACAAATGAAGATGGTACCGTAACTAAGAATTCTTTTAAAGTAGATGTTTATAACCACATAAACCCAAACTTTAGTGCCGATAAAAATGCAGCATTACAGGGTTCTAAAATTTCATTTACTAATCTTTCAGAGTATACAGAGTCTAAATGGGAAGATGCTCAAGAAGACGATCAATATTTTTGGTCTTTCCCAGGTGGTATTCCAGAAACTAGTACTGAAGAAAACCCAAAGGTAATATATCCTACTACTGGAGATTTTCTGGTAAGTTTGTCTATTTTTCGTTCTGCTCCAGAGGATAAAGCTGTAGTTGTTAAACAAGACTTTATTAAAATTGTAGATGTACAAGTAATTAGTTCTACAAGTAATAGATTAGCAGAGTTAGGCTCTAAAATATTTTTATCTTATGACGCAGATTTACAACCTTCTGAGGCAAGTAAATTTACCGTAACTGTAGATGGTTCTGCTGTAAATATTTCTTCTCTTAATGTTAAGTCTGATGATAGTAAAACATACGAAATAGTATTAGAAACTCCTGTTGTAGATGGACAAACAGTTACATTAGATTATGAAGGTGGAGATTTTGCTGCTAGTGGTGAACTTTTAGGTCCTATTGTAGATTTATCTATAGAAAATAATGTTGTTAACCTTTTAAAAGATAAAAATCCAGGTTTTGAAGCAGATGGCCCAGGAGGTTTTCCTGGATTTGGTTGGGGTAATTGGGATGGTACTGCAAATAACCCAGAGGTATATGCTGTTATAGATACTGATAAGCATAGTGGAAATAATAGCTTACAAATAACTATGGACGGTACAGGAACAGGTTGGATTCTTAATACCTCAGGTCATGAAGCTGTAGAGGAAGGTCAGTACAGGCTAAGCATATGGGCAAAAGCATCTATAGATGGTATTCCTTTAGATTTTAGATCTGTAACACCTAACTGGTCTAATGTACATACTGCTAATGTTGCATTAACAACAGAATGGGTAGAATATACTTTAGAGTTCTCTACCGTTGGTGATGAAAACTTAAACAGAAATTACTGGCAGGTTCTTAGACCAAACGAAGCTGCTAATGGTGTACAGGTTTTTATAGATGATGTATCTTTATACAGAATAGATTAAATATAAAACCTATTAAAAGTTAAAAGGTCTATTTGAAAATTCAAATAGACCTTTTTTATTAAATTATTACTTTAATGAAAAAATACACCCTTTTTATTGTTCTTTTATTAAGTTGTAATATTATATTCTTCAACTGTAAAAAAAGAGCTAAAGAATCTATTGATAGTAAAACTAAAATAGTAGAAAATAACTTATTCAATCTTATATCTCTGGAACAAAGTGGTGTTACTTTTAATAACCACATAGAAGAAAATTTTAAAAACTTTTTTGCAGTATTTAATTACGTTTATAATGGCGCTGGAGTTGCTGTTGGCGATATTAATAATGATGGGCTCTCCGACATCTATTTTGTTGGTAATGAAGTTCCCAACAAATTATATTTAAATAAAGGGGATTTTAAATTTGAAGATATTTCTCTTAGTGCAAAGGTTAGCTCCCAAAAAGGCTGGCATAATGGTGTTGTAATGGCCGATGTTAATGGAGATAACTTACAAGATATATATGTGTGTCGTGGAGGTTATAACGACATAGATTTAGACAGAGAAAACCTACTCTACATAAACCAAGGAGATAATACCTTTAAAGAAGAAGCAAAAAAATACGGTATAAATGATAAAGGATATTCTATAATGGCTTCCTTTTTTGATGCTGACAATGATAATGACTTAGACCTTTACATAACAAATAGACCCAATAAATTTTTTTTAGGGTATGAACAAGTACTGCAAGGGAAAGAAAAAGAATACGATTTATACCGAGATAAATTATATGAAAATGTAAATGGAACCTTTGTAGAAATTAGTCTTAATGCTGGCATAAAAAACAATTTTGGCTACGGATTAGGCATAGCTACTTCCGATATAAATAGTGATGGAAACACAGATATTTATGTCTCTAATGATTATTTAGAAAGAGATTATGTATACATCAACCAGGGAAATAAAAAATTTAAAGATGAACTAACTTCACGTTTTAATCATATTCCCTTTTATGCTATGGGCGTAGATGTTGTAGACTTTAACAATGATGGTTTTGAAGACATAATGCAGTTAGAGATGCTTCCAGAGGATTATGAGCGTAGTAAAACTACCATGGCTTCTATGAATACAAAGTTATTTAAGGACATGACTACTAATGGTTTTCATTACCAATACATGCATAACAATTTACAACTAAATAGAGGTAATGGTATTTTTAGTGACATTGCTCAATATGCAGGAGTTTCTAAAACCGATTGGAGCTGGTCTTGTTTAGGTAGCGATTTTGATAATGATGGAAATAGAGACCTCTATATTACCAATGGCTTTAAAAGAGATATTTGGGATAAAGATGCTAATACCGCTTTTAGAAAATTTATGCAAAGTGCACAAGCAAGAAAAAATACGAATGAGCAAAATGCTAAATATATTACCAACTTATTTAAAGAAAATAAAATCCCTAATTACATTTATAAAAATAACGGTGACTTAACTTTTTCTAAAAAAATTAAGGAGTGGGGTGTAAACCATAATAGCTTTTCTAGTGGCGCTGCTGTAGCAGATTTAGATAATGATGGCGATTTAGACTTAATTGTAAATAATATAAATAACCCCGCTTTTATTTATCAAAATAATGCAGAAAAATTAAACAACAATTTTATTAAAATTAAATTTAATGGCCCAAAAACTAACCCTACAGGACTAGGAGCAAAAATTACAATTTATAATAATGCTAAAATTCAATTTCATGAATTTAAAACCGTACGCGGGTATTTATCTTCTGTAGAGCCTTTGGTTCATTTTGGCCTTGGAAAAAATAAAACTATAGATAGTATAAAAGTGGTTTGGAATTCTAACAAAAAACAAACAATTACAAACGTTAAAAGCAACCAACTAATAACTCTTAATTATACAGAGGCCACTCCCGTTTCCATACCCATATTACGCTCCCCTACTCTTTTAACCGAAAAAACTAACACCGTTTTTAAAACCCCATTTATTCATCAAGAAAATGTGTATGACGATTTTAAAGATCAAGTTCTACTCCCTCATAAACTATCACAAAATGGTCCTTGTATCGCAGTTGGTGATATTAATAATGACGGTCTAGAAGATTTTTATATAGGCGGAGCCTCAGGACAAATAAGTGCTACCTATACACAAACTAAAAAAAATACATTTATTAAGAAAAAAAATAATTCCTTTAGTAAAGATATAGAAAGTGAAGATGTTGGTGCTGTATTTTTTGATGCCGATGGAGATAATGATCAAGATTTATACGTAGTAAGTGGCGGTTATGAATATAAAAAAAATGATCCTTTATTACAGGACAGATTATATATAAATAACGGAAAAGGTGTTTTTTCTAAATCTACTAGTCTTCCAAAAATATATGAAAGTAGTTCTACTGTTATTCCACTAGATTATGACAGGGACGGAGACTTAGATTTATTCCTAGGAGGTAGGTTGGTTCCCAAAAACTATCCACAAACTCCTAAAAGTTATATTCTACAAAACGAAAATGGAAAATTCTCTAATGTAACCTCTGCTATTGGTTCTGAAATAGAAACTATAGGAATGGTTACCTCTGCAACTTGGAATGATATTGATGGAGACAATAACGAAGAACTTATTATAGTTGGAGAATGGATGCCAATTTCTATTTTTAAAATTTCTAATGGCAAGTTTATAAACGTAACCGAATCTTATAATCTAGAAAATACAAGTGGTTGGTGGAACAAAATTGTAGCATCTGACTATGATAAAGACGGCGATATAGATTTTATTGTTGGTAACTTAGGTTTAAATTATAAGTTTAAAGCTAGCCATGAAAGTCCATTTTTAGTTTACGCTAATGATTTTGACAATAATGGAACTACAGATGTTTTTCTTGCAAAAAAATATAAAGATAGAGAGGTTCCTATAAGAGGTCTTCAATGTACCTCAGAACAAATGCCTGCAATTGGCAAAAAATTTAAAAGTTATACTGAATTTGCAAAAGCAGATATAAAAGAAATAGTAGGAGATAATTTAAATTCAGGTAACAAATACCAAGCAAAAGAATTTGCAAGTGTTATTTTAGAAAATAAAAATGGAAAACTAACACTAAAAAAACTACCTATAGAAGCTCAATTTTCTACAATAAATGGCATTGTTGTAGATGATTTTAATCATGACAATATACAAGACATCTTAATTGCTGGTAATACCTTTGAAGCAGAAATAGAAACCACTAGAGCAGATGCCTCTATAGGTTTACTCTTAAAAGGAACAAAGAAAGGTCTCTTTGAAACTGCAAGTTACCTCGAGAGTGGGTATAATGTTCCTTTTAATGTAAAGGATATTAAAAAAATTAACCTTGGAAAAAACAAAATTGGAGTTATCACTGCTATTAATAATGGGGAGCTAAAAATTCATTTATTACACTAAAAACCCTGTTATCGGCTTTCTAATACTTCTTATTGAACAATTGTTTCCTTAATTAGATATTATGTACACTATGTAATAAACAGCTTGTTGTATTTTTAATCTTTTATAAATAACAACCTTTTAGCTAAAAACGATGCTGTTCAAAAATATATCTAAAGTAGTTTTTATATTATTCTTATTTACGAATATTTCATATTCGCAATCAACGGTTAAGATAGACCCTTCCTGTCAACAATTCATTGGCTCGGTTTCTGAATTAGACAGAACCAAATATTTTTCTTTTCATGATAGCTCCAATGATAGCGAATCTATAACCTTCAGGAATGACTATAATATTACTGGAGGAAGAGGATTTTGGGGGCCTTATTCCTATGCTAGCAACCAAACAGGGAATGTTGGCACATATCCCGGAGATAAAAGTGGAGATAATACTGTAAAAGATGTTCTTCCAGGCTTTGTTTCTACTGAGCACCCAAGAAATGTTTTTATAGATGGTCTAAATAGTACAGAAGCTGCCAATTGGGCTGTAGAATATTTTAAAGACTATGTAGATATCAACGGTAGGCAAGAATATTTTGAAGTTATGAACGAGCCTTTTGTACATGCCAATGATTTTTATTCTGGTGGTTGGAACACCTCCGAAGAAGAAAGAATTAAACTTCAAATGAGCGAGTTATATAATTTAGTTGGAAAAAAAATACAGGAAACTCCAGCATTGCAAAATATGAAAGTAATTGGATATTCTTCTGCATGGCCTTCTATGGAGTTAAATGATTTTAAACATTGGAATGATAATATGAAAATGTTTATGGATGTTGCTGGTGAAAATATGTATGGTTTCTCTACCCATTTATACGATGGCATTAATGTCTCTGGACAAGACAATAAACGATCTGGCAGTAATTCTGAAGCTATTTTAGATTTAATAGAAAATTATAGTTTTATTAAATGGGACCTTATTAAACCACATGCTATTACAGAATACGGAGCTATAGAAGAGGG
>ENA-ORXM01005193-ORXM01005193.1-marine-metagenome-genome-assembly--contig:-NODE-5193-length-10563-cov-32.322144_pt1 | contig 10563 bp, 6 predicted proteins | sample MGYA00237867_ERZ511480 | MGnify/ENA primary metagenome ERZ511480 (study PRJEB26309, sample SAMN06266103) | marine metagenome | isolation source: Algal blade | place: United Kingdom:Sidmouth, United... | reverse complement strand
GGCAGGCATACATGATGAGTGCATGGGATCGAGGTCGGGACTTGTCCACCTCTGGAGGAGATCTTCAGTTTACTATATGTTAAGTTCGATTACATAGCAGACTGCTTCACTTTAAACGTAAAATAATTTTAAACTGAAGATATCTCCATGCGGCTATCGCCTTAGTCGATATGAAAAAAAAACTTTTTAGATTTGTGTGTTGATTTTATCATATTAATCTTGTAATCTTATGAATCCCTCCAAAGGCGGGCGGGCAAGATTCAGACAAAAGGGAGGCAAAGAGGTAGGCATACATGATGAGTGCATGGGATCGAGGTCGGAGACCGTCGACCATCGGGGTTAGCAAAGACGACATCATAAAAATTCCAGAAAATACAGCTCAGAGAATTACTAATACGGGTGTAGAAGATCTTATGATATTATGTTTTTGTGTGCCAACGTTCGGAATGGAAAATTATGAGGACTTGGAGTAGTAGAGCAGAATTGCTTTAACTTGACACTTACCTTCATCATTCACATCAACTTAATTTACTGTGTGTGATATATTCATATTCGTAGCGACATAAAAAAACCAGCAATGGAAGCACTGCTGGTTTATATTGAATTTTTTAGCTCGTTCTTACGCTTATAACTTATTGAACTTCTTGTTAAGTACAAGTCCTTCGTTAGTGTGTAGTCTAAGAATATATAACCCTTCGTTAAGGTGGGCTACATTGATATTACTTTCTGTAATAGAAGCTGACATAATATACTTACCATCTATAGTAGATATCTCGTACTTGTCTATTTTCTGAGCTGTATTGAAAAATATTCTATCCTCTACTGGATTAGGGTATATTGATAACTCTGATGCTAATTGTACTTCCTCCGTCGTCGAAGTAGAACCTGACTTCGATGCACCTGTAGAAGTTATCCACTCGTCCAGAATAGTTAATGTCTCAGTGAGGTTATCACCCCATGCATCAAACTGTACAGATCTGTCTGGTGATATAACTATCAGTGTAGGGTATCCATAAAATTCGCCCCACTTACCTAATGTGTATGGCTGTTGTGCTGCTGGACCTCCACCTTCTGCACTGGCTGCCGGCCATGTCGTTCCATGTCTTTCTTCGAATCCTAATACGATCTCATCTGTATCAGCAAAATCACTTGTCAATGAGAAAAATTGTACGTCTCCAGTCCCTGCACCCCATTCTTGATAGACAGGCTCTAACAAAGGAGCCAAATCATTACATGGAGGACAGTTGACAAAAAATAAATCTAAGACAACAGTTTTTCCTTTATCAAGGTAATCTGCGTATAGAGAATGAACGTTTCCGTGAGTATCTGTGACAGTAAAGTCAGGAGCATCTTGAGCCGCAAGACTTATCGTGAATAATACTGTAAATACTAAAGTGTAAATGTGCTTCATGTTTATTTTTTAATTAACTAATATGAGCGAATATAATTTTAAAATACTAAAGTAATGCACAATCAATTCGAATTTCGATAATCTATCACTCATATTGGTTTAAATAAAGACAAATGCAGTTACTCTTAAGCGCCGGCCTAAATCTCTACTCATGCATACTTGACTTAAAGTAAAAGAAGTATGCTGATCAAAATTTAGTCACCACATATATAGAGTGATTAATAAAATATAGATTATTTCATACAAATATTAGCTTGTTTTTAAAAGTGAAAAATTAGACAATGTACTAAGGGATATTCTCACATCTAAAAGTGTATAAAGCTTCTCTCTGTACTCGTCTACTCACACAAACTCAATGCGTTATCTAAGTCCTCTACTAAGTCCTCCTTATCCTCAAGACCCACAGAAATTCTAATTATACTTTCATTAATACCAACAGCGGCAAATTGGTCAGGACTTAATTCTTTGAGATAGGATATTACAGGTGCATAGACGAGACTATCATGGCCACCCCAGCTGACACCCAGTTTAAATAACTTAAGCCCATCTACAAATGCTTTTATCTTAGAGATATCTTTAGTCGCTAACTCTAAGCTCATAAGACCGCTATAGCCAGTCATCTGCTGCTGAGCTAATTCATATTGATCAAAACTTTTGAGCCCTGGCCAGAATACTTTTTTGACCATTGGATGGGCTTCAAGAAATTCTGCAACATGAAAAGCGTTCTCTTGATGCGCTTTCATACGTATAGCTAATGTCCGTAGACTTCTTGTTATCAGCCATCCTTCGAATGGAGCCATCTTAGCACCTAATAACTCATGCTCTGCAAGTATTATTTGATTTATCATTTCTTTACTGCCGACTACTACTCCTGCGACAACATCACTATGACCACAGATATATTTTGATACGGAATGTATCTCCATATCAATACCTACTTCCAAAGGTTTCTGAAAGAGTGGCGATGACCAAGTATTATCTATAGCCGTTTTAATATTACGAGACTTAGCAATTGCTGCTATTGCACTTAAATTTTGTAATTCAAATGTCAACGAACCAGGACTTTCGAGAAATATAAGTGAGGTATTATCTTGGATTGCATTCTCGATGTCTTCTACATTTTTACCATCTACAAAAGTAGCCGTTATATTGAATTTGTTCTTTAAGTAATTATTTATAAAAGAATTCGTAGGACCATAAATATTCTTAACGGTAACAATATGATCTCCAGCTTTGACACAATGTAAAATGGCACTCGTCACAGCGGCTATACCCGATGCGCATAGCTTTGCTTTCTCACCACGACATAACTTGGCTATTTTTTCCTCTGCAACTTTTACTGTAGGATTAAGAAGACGAGAGTACAGAAAGTTTTCGGATTTATCATCGAAAGCCTTATCTATAGCATCCCAGTTCTTAAATGTAAAAAGAGAGTTCTGATACAGCGGCGGCACCACTGCACCATGTCGATCTTTATATGTATCATGATTAAGAATTGTCGCGTCTTTCATAGGTTTAGTTTCTAGTTAGTTTTGGATTGGTTTCGAGGAGAGGTCAGGAGACCTTCCTCTCGACTTTTTCATACAATCATTTCTTCGACTTTTTTACTTGATTATAAAAACATCCAATTCCCGTCATCGCAAATACATACGCGATCACAATATTAATCAATGATAAAAACTGGTATGGCGCATACTCTAATGCCGTCACTCCTAATGTGCTCGCCATAAATATACCTGAAGGTGTCCACGGTGCAAGATTCTCCAGCATCGTCCCTCCATCTTCTATAGACCTACTCAATACCTTCCTCGGTATTTTCATCTTATCGAACTTGTCTTTAAATGCTTCGCCGATAATAAAACTTGTCGCATATTGATTAGATGTCGTCAAGTTAGTAAATATCGTTGTAGTCAGTGCCGCTGCTATAGTATGACTTTGCTTATGTAAGTTTTTCATCATACCATCGATAGCGATCTGAATAGAATCCATCACTTGTAATGTCCCTATAAATACGAATATCAAAAAAGAAATCACAATGCCTTCTATAAGATTGTACAATCCTCCCCTATTTAATATAGCTAACACATCAGAGTTCACACCTGATACAGATGCCATCTCGGTACTGAAGCCTCTATTAAAACTCTGGAAAATATCCGAAAAACTAAACGGCTGAAATATTAAAGCCAGCAACATCGCTATCCATGCTGATACCAGTAATGTTATGAAGATGGGCTTCTTAGTCACAGATCCATATATCACCACAAGAAGTGGCAGCAACAATATAATGTTAAATGAAAAGATGCTTTCTAATCCTGTCAATGTCTCCTCTATCTGATTCAGCTCTACTACTCCAACTTCTGAGCTACTGCCTTGTATCGCTGGTGATAATACGATGTATATAACTGCAGCTATAATTGCTGACGGTCCAGTCGTATACATCATAGATCTTATATGATCAAACAATGGGACATCTGTAGCCAGAGAAGCGATATTAGTTGTATCAGATAAAGGGGACATCTTATCACCAAAGAAAGATCCCCCTACGACAGCTCCAGCTGTAATAAATATATCCGCATGATAGACTTGCGCTATCCCTAACATCACAATCCCAATCGTCCCAGCAGAGCCCCATGATGTCCCTGTCAGTAAAGAAAAAATAATACATATCAGAAATGAAAAGATATATATCCAATCAGGATTAATAGCAGATATCCCATAATAGATCAACATAGGAATCGTCCCACTCACTATCCAGCTTCCTATCAGTACGCCTATGGCAAATAATATCAATAACACAGGCACAGACTCGCCTACCTTAGCTGTAATATTTTTCTGTATGTGATCCCAAGAATACCCTCTCATCAGCAGAAACAGACTACTAAAACTGATAGCCAGAATTATCAGCACCTCCACTGGTAATCTCTCTCCACCAAATAACATAGCATGACCAAATAAGCCATACGCCAATACCACTATAAAAAACAACAGCGGCGCTGTAGCTATCCAAAAGTTGGTGTTTTGTTTTGTTGACATTTAAGGGAAGGTAAAGAAAATATTACTTTCCCTCGACCTTTGAAGTTTGTTAATCAAAGAAAAATCCAACATTAATCTGATTTCCAAACTAATCTAATCCTACTCCACCTTTACAATCATAGAAGTATAGATCGTTCTATTGCTATTATCTTCTGGAAGGTACTCTACACTATAAGTACCAGGGGCTAAAAATGAAACATCAAACTGCGTCTTAGTATCACTATTATCTCCAGTCCAGACAACCTGTCCCCTCGTTCTTTGAAGTTTGCAACTTCAAAGAAATATCGAATATTAATCTGAAGTTGCAAACTTCAGATAACGATGGGTTAACATTAAAATTATTATCTAATCCTACTCCACCTTTACAATCATAGAAGTATAGATCGTTCTATTGCTATTATCTTCTGGAAGATATTCTACACTATAAGTGCCAGGAGCTAAAAACGAGACTTCAAGCTGAGTCTTATTATCATAATTACTTCCAGACCAGACAACCTGTCCCTGCATATCTATGATGTAGACATGACCACGATGATCTTCTGGAAACTCTATCGTTAAGTTGTCGCTGACGGGATTAGGGTAGACGTCAAGATCACGTCTGTAGAATATATCTTCGCCAAACAGACTCGTTATCGTAGGATCACAGACCTGATCTTCATCTACGCGGTATCTTGGAAAATTAGGAAAACTACCTGTCGAAATAAATTGTGGAAATACAATACCTCTCATCTCAAAATCGCAGTCGAGCCCTTTCTCATCAGGCTTATGTATGACATGCATAAACTTAGAGCTACTTCCTCCACGTATATAAATCCTACAATCTGGACCTAAAGTACTCTTAAAGAATCTTGTGCCGAGAAGATCTAACTCGTTATCTCGATAAGTATCTATAAGTATCTTACTATCTTCGAGATTAGATTCCCAGAGGTCTACTTGGAAGAGAGAATCGGTATTAGATAGATATACAAACCTAGAATTAGGACTGAATTCCACACTTGTAAATCCCAGTTCATCACTCTTAAGTGAAAGCACTGACCGAGGATTAGAAAAATTACCAGTAGACCTATCGAAATCGTGCAACCAAAGTCCATCAGTTAAACTAAAATAAGCATATACGCTTCCATCAGGAGAAAATTTTGCATCACCACCTGACGAGGAATTTATTCCAAAGTCTGGACCTACAAGCCTCGTAGAATCTACCATATTAAATCCATCAGAATCTAATAAAAAAGTGAAGAATAAATTACCATCAAAGTCAGGCTGTAAGATCCACCAATCATTCTGATTACTGTGGGAGATTGTGGTCAGATATGACCATAGATAACCATTAACACTCTTGCTTTCTGCAAATGGGATATTCTTTTCTATAAGATCGCCTAAACCACCATTAAGCTCCATATCTACATAACTGTATTTCAGCTGACGCATTGTTCTGGACGGGTCACTCCCTGGATTATATTCTCTTGTCTTATGTATAATGTAATATCCATCTTCATATGCAGGATCTTGTAGAATTGTAATGTCTTGAGGTCCTGGGTAACCATTCTTACAATCACCAAGCCACAAAACATCAAAATATAAACCAGCATTAATACTATCACCATTGGGCATAATCTGATGCTCACGATTAGCTACTGCACACCCATTGGTATAGAATAGTAACTCTCCTTCAGGTGTACATATCGAGGCATTATTTTGATCATATGACAAGCCATTCGTCGCCACAGCAGGCTGAAATGGCTTGTCATTAAAATCAAATCTTATGCCCTGTATACCTTCTTCGTTTATATTTTGGTCTTTGCCAAAAAACCATATGTAGTCTTGCTTGGACTGACCAGATACATAGGTGGAACTTAGTATAGTGACTAAGGCTGTACATAGCGTAAGTATATTGATATATCTAATCAAGATTAATGTTTCATTACTTTTTTAGTTTATTACCATTTAAGCTTGAGAATGATTTTCACTCAAACATAAAATTGTGGACAAGTTCTACCTCCAGGTTATATCTCCCATATATGCTTCTTATAGGATTTCCAGGTTACCTTGATTACATCCAAGTCACTAATTACCAGACAAATATATTGATTGGCTAATCTGCTTATTCCCTTCTGTAAGTACTTGCACGACATATAGTCCTTCCATATTGATGCTACTGGTATTGACAATTGCCTTATCACTGGTTAGAATTAATCTGCCATATATATCATATAGATAAATCGCAAGTATGTTATGCTCAGATGTTACAGAAATGTGTCTGAGCGAGTGTTTGTATAATATATCAAAATCCGAAAAACTAATCTCTGAAGTATTAGATAGTAACTGACAATTCATATCCTGAGATAGACAATAATCTATCATTCCAAATCCCCATCCAGAATGAACCCATGTATGCGCATACATAAATAACCCATCCTCATATCCAATGCCTTCCATAAGTTCTAATCCATTCTCATTAATAATCGTTCTACGAATCTGTCCATACCTATCTACAAGAGTATCAGATGTAATAAATACAGGTACCTCTGACTCTGATGCATCTATATGGCAATCAGGAAACTCTTCGCCTACAGTGACATTAAAGTCATACAACAAAACCTCTTTATTAAGATCTAAATTCCAAGTCGAGTCACAGTAGGTAAGATCGAAGCCCTGCCATAATCCAGGCATTACTATACCATATACTTTTCTGTCAGAGATATCATCTCTGAGCATACCAGCCAGTCTCTTTGATTGTATAATATAATCGGATTGTATGTTGCTCCCCAATTCATAAAAATAAAGATTATTATAGCTTACACCATTCACAATTGTATCCTCTTCTATCTTATAGGCAGCGTAATCGGTGTCTGGATATTCATCACTGTAATAAAGTAACCATGTGGCACCCTGCTGTACTAATGGCATATAATCTTGTGCTATTGAACTATACGAAATAGACATAAAAAGCAGTCCAGCTATAATTAATCTAAACATAAATTTATGTGACATTAAGTGAAGAAATAAAAGTTGATACATGATAAGAAATTTATATCAATGAAAATATGGTAACATAAATTATATACGACAATTAGCATTAATAGTAATTATTATAATGTAGCTACAAGAATCCGTGACAGAACAACAAATATAAAGGCCTAAATTGGGATCACTCGTTCCTCGACCTTTGAAGTTTGTAAATCAAAGAAATATCGAATATTAATCTGATTTCCAAACTAATCTAATCCTACTCCACCTTTACAATCATAGAAGTATAGATCGTTCTATTGCTATTATCTTCTGGAAGGTACTCTACACTATAAGTACCAGGGGCTAAAAATGAAACATCAAACTGCGTCTTAGTATCACTATTATCTCCAGTCCAGACAACCTGTCCCCTCGTTCTTTGAAGTTTGCAACTTCAAAGAAATATCGAATATTAATCTGAAGTTGCAAACTTCAGATAACGATGGGTTAACATTAAAATTATTATCTAATCCTACTCCACCTTTACAATCATAGAAGTATAGATCGTTCTATTGCTATTATCTTCTGGAAGATATTCTACACTATAAGTGCCAGGAGCTAAAAACGAGACTTCAAGCTGAGTCTTATTATCATAATTACTTCCAGACCAGACAACCTGTCCCTGCATATCTATGATGTAGACATGACCACGATGATCTTCTGGAAACTCTATCGTTAAGTTGTCGCTGACGGGATTAGGGTAGACGTCAAGATCACGTCTGTAGAATATATCTTCGCCAAACAGACTCGTTATCGTAGGATCACAGACCTGATCTTCATCTACGCGGTATCTTGGAAAATTAGGAAAACTACCTGTCGAAATAAATTGTGGAAATACAATACCTCTCATCTCAAAATCGCAGTCGAGCCCTTTCTCATCAGGCTTATGTATGACATGCATAAACTTAGAGCTACTTCCTCCACGTATATAAATCCTACAATCTGGACCTAAAGTACTCTTAAAGAATCTTGTGCCGAGAAGATCTAACTCGTTATCTCGATAAGTATCTATAAGTATCTTACTATCTTCGAGATTAGATTCCCAGAGGTCTACTTGGAAGAGAGAATCGGTATTAGATAGATATACAAACCTAGAATTAGGACTGAATTCCACACTTGTAAATCCCAGTTCATCACTCTTAAGTGAAAGCACTGACCGAGGATTAGAAAAATTACCAGTAGACCTATCGAAATCGTGCAACCAAAGTCCATCAGTTAAACTAAAATAAGCATATACGCTTCCATCAGGAGAAAATTTTGCATCACCACCTGACGAGGAATTTATTCCAAAGTCTGGACCTACAAGCCTCGTAGAATCTACCATATTAAATCCATCAGAATCTAATAAAAAAGTGAAGAATAAATTACCATCAAAGTCAGGCTGTAAGATCCACCAATCATTCTGATTACTGTGGGAGATTGTGGTCAGATATGACCATAGATAACCATTAACACTCTTGCTTTCTGCAAATGGGATATTCTTTTCTATAAGATCGCCTAAACCACCATTAAGCTCCATATCTACATAACTGTATTTCAGCTGACGCATTGTTCTGGACGGGTCACTCCCTGGATTATATTCTCTTGTCTTATGTATAATGTAATATCCATCTTCATATGCAGGATCTTGTAGAATTGTAATGTCTTGAGGTCCTGGGTAGCCATTCTTACAATCACCAAGCCACAAAACATCAAAATATAAACCAGCATTGATGCTATCCCCATTGGGCATTATCTGATGCTCACGATTAGCCACGGCACATCCATTGGTGTAGAATAACAATTCTCCTGCAGGTGTACATATAGAAGCGTTATTTTGATCATATGACAAGCCATTCGTCGCCACAGCAGGCTGAAATGGCTTGTCATTAAAATCAAATCTTATACCTTGAATTCCTTCTTCGTTTATATTTTGGTCTTTACCAAAAAACCAAATGTAGTCTTGCTTAGACTGACCAGATACAGAAGTATGACTTAGTATCATAACTAAGAATGTACATAGCATAAGCATATTGATATATCTAATCAAGATTAATGTTTCATTACTTTAATAGTAGTCATCTGTTGATTGGTATCTTCTATTTCAAATATATAGATTCCTTCTTTTAAGTTTTGCATATTATATCTATATAGTGTTTTATCTGACTTAATTTCATCCAACAATTGACCAACACTATTGTAAATTTTTATGATGTTCATTCCAGAATTGCCAAAATCAATGTCTACAAGATTATTGGTTGGGTTAGGAAATATCTTAATAAGTGAAGTATTAACTTTAGCTATAGTAATAGATCTGACTTCTGCTTCCTGAGCACAATTGTCATAAGCGGAATAATCCGTGTATTTATTCTCTGTGAGTAGGGCTCTTGCCCAGTGTACTGCTTCTCCTACTTCAGAAACACATTTTTGAGCTACTTGAGAAAGATTGTATTTATCTGCTTCCGTTAATGTATCTCCACTCATTCTTTTTAATATCAAGAGATAGGTGTTTGTCCAATCAAGCACTAATTCTTCTGTACACACCCCTTCCACTTCTTCAAAATATTGTATTTGTTCATTGACAACTTTATTTAATCCAGTAAGGCCCTCTTGAGACTCTTTACTATTATTATATGGGTTTTTTATAGCTTTTTTTAGATCAGTCTCTTTTATTACTAATTCCTTAAGACCACAAGGTAAGTCCTCATTCCAGCTGAATTGGATACACGGAGGCCAATTAGCTTCAGGAATATTTAATAAATAGAATCGCATCATTCTGTACATAGATTTCCAGTAGTAATCCGGATTGATATTTTTATAAGTTTCAATACGGTTAAGATAGTCACATGCATATGTAGGGTCAAGAAATTTGCCCATAATCGGACTTCCTGGCGTGCCAGAACAATAATTAGCAGGTGGTCCGTCGGGTTTATCCAATTTAACTAGTTCAAGAGGACTTGGGGAGTCAGGAATAAAATCATCGTTGTCCTCATCTACAATAAATCGAGATAACAAAATATCTGCAATAGATAACCCAATTGCTGTAATGTGCTCTCCTATAAATACATTACGCGTATGTTCTTGCACACCAATTCTAGAGCTTATCTCAACATCATTATCACCTCCATCAAGGA
>ENA-ORXM01005191-ORXM01005191.1-marine-metagenome-genome-assembly--contig:-NODE-5191-length-10569-cov-11.475315_pt1 | contig 10569 bp, 8 predicted proteins | sample MGYA00237867_ERZ511480 | MGnify/ENA primary metagenome ERZ511480 (study PRJEB26309, sample SAMN06266103) | marine metagenome | isolation source: Algal blade | place: United Kingdom:Sidmouth, United... | reverse complement strand
CGTGAAGGGACATCTCCCGGTGAAACGGCCCCCGGAGCGGGTGGCTCCGGGGGTCATCACTTGCTGCGTGGAGAAGCAATGCGGTGTTGCGGCGCGGAGCTCTAGCCGAGGAGCTGGAGGACGCTCTGGGGTGCGGCATTGGCCTGAGCGACCATGGCGTTACCGGCTTGCTGGAGAATCTGCGAGCGGGTCAGGGCGGCGGTCTCGACGGCGAAGTCGGCATCGATGATGCGCCCGCGCGCGGCGGCCTGGTTCTCGACGCCAATCTGCAGGTTGTTGATCGCGCTCTCGAAGCGACTCTGTACCGCGCCGTACTTTGCTCGTTCGGTCGTTATGGCACCGATGGCAATGTCAAGCACCGCCAGTGCCGCATTCGCCTGGGTTGCGTCCGTGCCGCTGATGGTTGCCGATATCGCATCGGTTATGTCGCCGGTCGCACTGATGCTGACCGTCGTGATGCCGAGTGTCTCGCCAGCGTTTGCACCCACCTGAAAGGCAAAGGCCTGGGCGCTCGCATCGAGAATCGCTTTACCGTTGAACTGTGTGGTGGCGCCGATACGTGTGATCTCCGCCCCCAGTGCCTCGAATTCCACATTGAGGTTCTCGCGATCTCCGGAACTGTTGGTGCCGTTGGCGGACTGCACGGCAAGCTCGCGCATGCGTTGCAGCATGTTGCCGATCTCGTTGAGACCACCTTCCGCGGTCTGCGCAAGCGAGATGCCGTCGTTGGCGTTCCTGATGGCGACGTTCATGCCGCGCACCTGAGTGTTCATGCGCTCGGCGATGGCGAGGCCGGCGGCGTCGTCCCGTGCGCTGTTGACACGAAGGCCCGAACCGAGGCGCTGCATGGCCGTGGCCATGGTGCTTTGCGAGCGCGAAAGATTACGCTGCGCGGTGAGGGACATGATGTTGGTATTGATGGTCTGTGCCATGTTCTGGACGTGCTCCGATTCGTTGTTGTTATTGTTGTTGACCGGTTCTTTTTCTTTCGAGCGCTGCTGCGTTCCTGGTCCCTGTCTACGATGATGTGCAGCGCCCCGTTCCTCGGATCACGACCGGCAAGGTCGTTGTGCACGTATCCTGAAATTCCCACTCATCCCCGGAGCGAGTGGCTCCGGGGCACTCTCGGGTGGCTCATGGGCGACCTGGGGGCGGTGAAATGCTGCCCGTTGTCGCTGTCAGGTGAGTGATCTGGCTAACCGGCGAGTTATCTAGCCGAGTAGCTGAAGCACGCTTTGCGGCGCCGAGTTGGCCTGGGCGACCATGGCATTGCCGGCTTGCTGGAGGATCTGCGCGCGGGTCAGCGCGGCGGTCTCGACCGCGAAGTCGGCATCGATGATGCGCCCGCGAGCGGCAGCCTGATTCTCGACACCGATCTGCAGGTTGTTGATCGCACTTTCGAAGCGACTTTGTACGGCACCAAACTTTGCGCGTTGAGTCGTCACGGCGCCAATGGCGCCATCGAGCGCAGCAAGCGCTAATACGGCAGCATCGGCCGAGGCACCGCTGATGCTTGCGCCGGTCGCGGAAAGAATATCCAGATTGCCGCCAAGGTCCGAGGTCGAGATATTGAGCGTTTCGCCGGCGTTGGCGCCGACCTGGAAGGCGAAGGTCGCGGAGGTGTCGAGGACGGCATTGCTGTTGAACTGTGTGGTCGTGCCGATGCGCAAGACCTCGGCTGCCAGTGCAGAGTACTCGACGTTCAGGTTGTTTCGATCGCCCGCGCTGTTGGTGCCGTTGGCGGACTGCACGGCAAGCTCGCGCATGCGCTGCAGCATGTTGCCCACTTCATTGAGGCCGCCTTCAGCCGTCTGTGCGAGCGAGATGCCGTCGTTGGCGTTCCGGATGGCGACGTTCATGCCGCGCACCTGGGTGTTCATGCGCTCGGCGATGGCGAGGCCGGCAGCGTCGTCCTTGGCGCTGTTGATGCGCAGGCCCGAGGAGAGGCGCTGCATGGCGGTGGACATCTCGTTCTGCGAGTGCATGAGGTTGCGCTGCGCGGTGAGCGACATGACGTTGGTGTTGATCGTCTGGGCCATGGGGGTCGGTTGTCCGCTATGTCAGGTTGGGGGTATCGAGTCTTCGGCCTGTGCGTCTGTTCCGCCGCCCCCGACATCGGCCGGGACGATCGCTGCGCACGTGCAAGGGATATCGGTCCTCCCTTCGAAAACCTTGTGTGACGCGAGTGCCCTTTCACCGAAAAGCTCGAAGCACACCCCCCTCGAACCGGTCACGGTGCACGCTCCGCCGGTAATTCCCCGGCGGAGCGTGGTCGGTATCCGATCGCCTAGCTGAGCAGCTGCAGCACGCTCTGCGGGGACGAGTTCGCCTGGGCGATCATGGCGTTGCCGGCCTGCTGAAGGATCTGCGCCTTGGTCAGCGCCGCGGTCTCCACGGCGAAGTCCGCATCGATGATCCTCGAGCGGGCGGCCGACTGGTTCTCCAGACCGATCTGGAGGTTGCTGATCGCGCTGTCGAAGCGGCTCTGCACCGCACCGTATTTGGCGCGAGCGGTGGTGACGGCGCTGATCGCGGCATCGAGCGCGGAGATCGCGTCGCTGGCCGCGTCGATGGTCGAGCCGCCGATCGAGGCGCCCGAGATCGCTCCGGAGACCGCGCTCTGCACGGTGGTGGTGGAGATCTCGAGCGTCTGGCCGGTGTTGGCCCCGACCTGGAAGGTGAACGTGTCGGCGTCGTCACCGACGATCATCTTGCCGTTGAACTGCGTCGAATCCCCGATACGGTCGATCTCGGCGGCCAGCGCCGCGTACTCGGCCTGGAGGTTCTCGCGATCACCGGTGCTGTTGGTGCCGTTGGCCGATTGCACGGCCAGCTCGCGCATGCGCTGGAGCATCTCGCCGACTTGGGTCAGGCCGCCCTCGGCGGTCTGGGCGAGGGAGATGCCGTCGTTGGCGTTTCGGATGGCGACGTTCATGCCGCGTATCTGGGTGTTCATGCGTTCGGCGATGGCGAGGCCGGCGGCGTCGTCCTTGGCGCTGTTGATGCGCAGACCCGAGGAGAGTCGCTGCATCGCGGTCGTCATCTGATTCTGCGAGCTCGAGAGATTGCGCTGCGCGGTCAGCGAGATGATATTGGTGTTGATCGTCTGTGCCATGGGGCCCGGTCTCCGATGTCGTTGTTTTTGTTTTTATCGAGTCGTCGAGTACTCGGCCTGTGTGCCGATCTCGTCGCCCGTGACATCTGCCGGAACGATCACAACCGCGCACATGCTGAGGGTAGCGGCGCGGCATGCGTCGGTTTTTCGTGACGCGGTTGCCCTTTCGGGCGAAAGCTCGGAATTTCCCTCCCTTATTCAGTCAAGGATCACGCTCCGCTGGCGAGTGTCTCGCCGGCGGAGCGCGCGATCGACGTTCAGCCGTTGAGCAGCTGCAGCACTGCCTGCGGGGCGGAGTTCGCCTGGGTGACCATGGCGTTGCCCGCCTGCTGGAGGATCTGCGCCCGGGTCAGCGCCGCGGTCTCCACCGCGAAGTCGGCATCGACGATCCGTCCGCGCGAGGCCGACTGGTTCTCGACCCCGATCTGGAGGTTGCTGATCGCGCTCTCGAAGCGGCTCTGCACCGCACCGTACTTGGCGCGCTGGGTGGTGATGGCGTTGATCGCGTCGTCGAGCGCGGAGATCGCCGCGCTGGCCGCGTCCGCGGTCGAGCCACCGATCGAGGCACCCGAGATCGCTCCGGAGACCGCGCTCTGCACGGTGGCGGTGGAGATCTCGAGCGTCTCGCCGGCGTTAGCCCCGACCTGGAAGGTGAACGTCCCGGCGCTCCCGTCGAGGATCTCCTTGCCGTTGAACTGCGTGGCGGTGCCGATGCGATCGATCTCGGCGGCCAGCGCCGAGTACTCGGCCTGGAGGTTGGCCCGGTCACCGGTGCTGTTGGTGCCGTTGGCCGACTGCACGGCCAGCTCGCGCATGCGCTGGAGCATGTTGCCCACTTCGTTGAGTCCGCCCTCGGCGGTCTGGGCGAGGGAGATGCCGTCGTTGGCGTTCCGGATGGCGACGTTCATGCCGCGCACCTGGGTGTTCATGCGCTCGGCGATGGCGAGGCCGGCAGCGTCGTCCTTGGCGCTGTTGATGCGCAGGCCCGAGGAGAGGCGCTGCATGGCGGTGGACATCTCGTTCTGCGAGTGCATGAGGTTGCGCTGCGCGGTGAGCGACATGACGTTGGTGTTGATCGTCTGTGCCATGGGTACTCGGTCTCCGTTGTCTTTTTATTGTTGTTTTTAGGGTCGTCGAGCGTTCGGCCAGTGCGCCGATCTCGTCGCCCCCGACACCGGTCGGGACGATCACTGCGCACATGTCAGGGGGTATCGGTCCTCCTCTCGAAAACCTTGCGTGACGGGGTCATCCTTCTAGTCCAGAGATATCAGAGATAGTTGAACAGCGACAGGTTTTCGACACGCATCCACGATTTTTGCAGCGCTTCGAGGGCGAACGCGCGGCTCTCGAGCCGGGTCACGGCGTCGGCGATGTCCACGTCCTCCAGCTCGGTCGCGGTGCGTTCGAGCTGCAGCACGATACCCTCGTTCTCGTCGCGCGCGCTGTCGATCGCCTGCAGTCGCGCCCCCACCCGCCCACGCACGGCGTTGATGGTGTCCAGCGCGTTGTCGATCTCGACGATCGCCGTATCGATCCCCTGACGAAGCCGCGTCTGATCGACGGGGGTCGTCACCGGCGTCGCCAGCAGCTTCTCGAGGCGGGCGACCGTGCCGAACAGATCCTGCGACACGCTCGGGCTCACATGGAAGACGTCTCCTGCGGCGGGCGAGCCGGAGACGCTCGTCGAGATCCCCTCGAAGACGATCGAGGCGCCGTCGGCGAAGCTCTGAGCGGCGAGCAGCGTCGTGTTCGCGTCCGCATCGATTACGTCGAAGGTCGTCGGTGAGGTGAACTCGATCCGGTAGTTCGCTTCGCGGAACGCGGTGGGATCGGTGACCGAGCCGGCCGCGATGACGCCTCCGCCGGTGTTGGCCGAATCGGCCTCGACCGCGAACCGCCCGTTGCCGCTCGGCACGTTCATGAAAGCGTCGGCCCCCGAGTCACCGGTCGAGATGCGCCGGGTGCTGCCGATCGGTAGCTCTCTCGGGACCGTGTCGCCGTTGAATACGGTCGGATCCCCGCGATCGAACGGTCGGGTGCTCGTGCGACTTCCGCCGAAGAGATAGTCGCCGCTCGCGTCGCGGGTGTTGGCCGCCTCGTAGAGCTCGCCGAGACGTTCGGTGATCTCGAGACGGAACGTATCGCGGTCGCGATCGCTCGAGGTGCCGTTGCCCGCGGCGAGCGCGAGATCGCGCACCCGGGCGAGCGAATCGTTGACGCTCGAGAGCGCCCCCTCCTCGAGCGAGAGCCGGCTCTCGGCCGCATCGGCGTTTCGCCCATACTGCTCGAGTCGTCCGCGGCTGTCGTCGATACTGACCAACCGGGCGGCCTGCGCCGGATCGTCGGAGGGGCGGTTGATGCGCTTGCCGCTCGCGAGCTGCTCGCGCACGGCCGCGATCGCCTCCTGGGCGCGGTTCATCTCGGCGGCGACCTGCCGCGTGCGCTGGTTGTCGCTGATACGTGTCATCGTCGAACGGCTCCGAGGATGCTCTGGAAGAGGGTCTCGGCCACGGAGATGGCCTGCGCCGAGGCCTGATAGGCTTGCTCGTAGCGGGTCAGGTCGATCGCCTCCTCGTCGAGATCGACGCCGGAGACCGTCTCGGCACGAGCGAGTGCATCGTCGCGCAGCGTCTCGAGCGCGCTCGAGCGCGTCTGAAGGGTGCGGGCGCGTCCGCCGACGAAGGAGACCAGGCTTGCCTGCTCCTCTATCGGCGTGGTGCTGCCGTCGATGGACGGCTCGTCCTGGAGTCCGACGAGGGCGAGCGCGTTGCCGTTGTCGCCGGTGCCCGCGGTGTTCGGATCGATGCGCAGCACGTCGCCGCTCCTCGGCGATCCCTCGATCGACGAGGACCAGCCGTTGAACGCGATCGGATCGCCGGCGACCAGCGTGACACCGCTCGCGAGCGTCGCCCCACCCCCGCGCTCGACGACATCGTAGGTGTCGTCGGCGGTGAAGACGATGTCGATGGGTGTGCGCAGAGCGGTATCGGCCGGATCGCTCACCGTTGGGGGGGCGAGGGTGGCCGTACCGGTGTTGGCGGAGTCTTCGCCGGGGATCAGCGCCCGGGCGAAGGCGAGCGCTTCGGTGTCGGTGACGGCACGGGAGAGGCTTCCCGCGGCCCCTCCCGTTGCCGAGACCAGAAACGTGTCACCGACCGCGGGGACGCCGCTCAGGCTGATCTCGAGCCCGTCCACGGCGAGCGGCGAGGGGCCGCTCGTTCGTTGCCCGTCACTCCGGCGGGTGGCCTCGAGCGAGGCGCCGTCCCAGCGCAGTAGGTAGTCGGAGGCGGCGAGGTTCGAGGCGTCGGTCACCGTCGCCTCGAGCGTCGCCCCGCCGGTGTTCGCCTCGCCGGCGAGAGCTTCGGGCTCGCCGATCGAGAGCAGCGTGCCACCGAACTCGCCGCGGGCATCGAGCCCCGAGGCGTGCTGTACGTTCAGCCGATCGGTCATGACCAGCGCGAGCCGGCCGATGCGATGGCGGATCGGCTCGAGGGTCTCGGTGGCGAAGTCGCGCAGCCCACCGATGTTGCCCCCGAGCGGCACGTTGCCGAGCGACTGGCTCGAACCGCCACCGCCGGCGATCTCGAGACGCACGCCGCCGAGAGCGCTCGGATCGGAGACGGCGCCGAGCGTGTTGGCGCGGTTGCCGAGCACGAGCGCCGTGCCGTTGCCGATGAACAAGTGGAGCGCGCCGTCGTCCTGCGGGATCGGCTCGACGTCGACGTGGGCCGCGATCTCCTTGATGAGCTGGTCGCGCTGGTCGAGGAGATCGTTCGCCTCGCTGGTGCGCCCGCGTCCGGTGGTGGTCACGATCCGCGCATTGAGCTCGGCGACACCCTTGGCGAGATCGTTGATCGAAACCGCTTCGGCCTGCAGCCGCCGCTGGGCTTCGAGTCCGATCGCGTCGAGTTGGCCCTGCATCGTCCCGAAGCGCGCATCGAGATCGTCCGCGGCGGCCAGCACCACCTCGCGCGCGGCGGTCGAGCTCGGCTCCGCCGCCGCGTCCTCGAGCGCGGCGTTGAGCCCGCTCAGCGCCGGACCGAGACCGAGGCTCTCGTCGGCCATCAGGTTATCGATGCGCGAGGCGAGGCCGTGGTGGGTCGTCTCGCGGGCGTGGGCGCTGGTGCTCTCGAGCACGCGAGCGGCGGCGAAGCCGTCGTGCAGACGGTCGATGCCGCTGACGAAGGTGCCCTTGCCCGGTTGGGGCTGCCCTCCGCCGAGGTTCGGAGGACGCGCCTCGAGATCCGTCCGCTGGCGCGAGTAGCCTTCGGTACGGGCGTTGGCGATGTTGTGCGAGGTCGTCGCGATCGCCCGCTGGAAGGCGAGCAGGCCGGAGGCGGCGGTGTCGAGGAAGTTGCTCAAGAGGGGTTCTCCTGCAGCGCGCGGACGCTCTGCATGACGCGGATCGCCTTGTCGGCGTAGTGCGGATCGGTGGCGTAACCGGCTTCGTGCAGCCGTCGCAGGAACTCGGGCGGGTCGGCGGCATGCGCGAGGGCCTTGGCGTAGCGGGGGTTCTCGAGCACGAAGTCGGCGAAGCCCTCGACCGAGGCGGCACGATCGTCGTAGGCGCGGAAGGCGGCGACGACGCTCTGGCGTTCCCCATCGAGGTATTCGGTCGTTCGATGGCTGACGGCGTCTCGCTCGCCGGGACGCGCCTTGATCCCGAAGAGGTTGTTCGAGTCGCGACCGTCGACTCCTTGCGCGACGCTCCGTCCCCAGCCGCTCTCGAGGGCGGCGATCGCGAGCACCGCGTCCGGGGAGGTGCCGAGACGGCGGGCGCTGAGACGCGCGTGCGGCAGGAGCGGCTCGATGAACGCCTGTCGCTCGGCTCGGTGCGGCTCTCTCGTCGGCCCCTCGCCGTCCGTGCGGGCGACGGACCACGCCGCGTGCGCGCCGATGCCACCGGAGGCGAGCACGGCCATGTCCGGCCCCGCTCCCGTCCCCGGGACACGGCTCGCCGTACCGGGCACTCGCTCGCCCGGGCCGTTCGGGCCGATCCGCTCCGATGCCCCGGTCGTGTCCTCGGGTGGGCGCCTGAGCGAGCGCAGTCTGAGTACCTCGGCGGTGGCGAGTCCGTGCACCCTCGGGGTGCGCGTGGCCACGGTACCTTCCTCGGCGTCGCTCTCGCCATCGCCGCGGCGGCGACCGTTCGGATCGAGTCGACCGGCGAGCGCCTCGGCGAGCCCGAGTCCGCCGGCCTCGCTCATGATGCCGGCGAGCCGCTCGTCGAGCATGTCGTCGTACATCGCTCGCCCCTCGGAAGGCTCCTCGCCAAGCACCGCGGCGCTCCGCCGCATGGTCTTGAGCATGTCGTGGATCAGGAGCTTCTCGAATGCCTGTGCCGCCTCGAGCGCGGAGCTCGCCTCGGTACCGTTCGTCGCTCCCGCGCCTGGCGAGCCCGCCCCTGCGGTCCCGGCGAGCGCGCCGGCGCTCCGGACCGAGGAGGACGACCGGAACAAGCCCTCGACGGGGGCGGTGTTCAGGGTGGAGATTCCCCCGCCGGTGAGGGAGGGCATGGGAACGGGCAAGCCTGCGGTAGTCATCGGATCGCCCTCAGATGACGATCAGCTGGGCACGCAGGGCACCGGCCTGCTTCAGCGCCTCGAGGATCGCCACCAGATCTCCCGGGGCGGCGCCGACATCGTTGATCGCCTGGACGATGTCCGAGAGGGTGGTGCCGCGTCCGAGCTCGAACAGTCGCGCATCCTCCTGCGCGACCTCGATCGCGGTATCGGGCACGACCACCGTCTCGCCCTCGGCGAGCGGCGCCGGCTGGCTCACCTGGGGATCTTCGGTGATGCGCACGACGAGACTGCCGTGAGCGACGGCGGCGGGCCCGACGGTCACGTGACTGCCGATGACGATGGTGCCGGTGCGCGAGTTGACGATGACCTTGCCGGCTCCCTCGCCGGGCTCGATGACGAGCTCCTCGAGAAAGCTGACGAAGGCGACGCGCTCGGAGACGCCCTCGGGCGCGCGCACGGCGACCGAGACCGCGTCGATCGCCTCGGCCTCCTCGCTGCCGAGCGCGCCGTTGATCGCGTCGACCAGGCGCCGCGCGCTGGTGAAGTCGGGGTCGTGGAGATTGAAGACGACGTGATCGCCGCTCCCGAACGGTGTCGGCACCGCCCGCTCGACCGTCGCGCCGCCCGGCACGCGTCCCACGCTCGGCACGTTGATCGCGAGCGAGGAGCCGTCGGCGCCCTCGACGCCGAGCCCGCCGACGACGAGGTTCCCCTGCGCGATCGCGTAGACCTCGCCGTCGGCACCCCGGAGCGGCGACATGAGCAGCGTGCCCCCGCGCAGCGACTTCGCGGTGCCGAGCGAGGAGACGGTGACATCGATCTGTTGCCCCGGCTTGGCGAACGGCGGCAAGACCGCCGAGATCGTCACCGCCGCGACGTTCTTCGGCTGCAGCCGGGTGCCCGGCGGCACGGTGATGCCGTACTGCACGAGCATGCTCCTGAGGCTCTGCTCGGTGAAAGGGGCGTTGCCGGTGCTGTCGCCGGTACCGTCCAGACCGACGACGAGACCGTAGCCGAGCATCGGGTTGTCGCGCACCCCGGCGATGCCCGCGAGATCCTTGACACGCTCGGCGAACGCGGGCGACACGCCGGCTGCGAGCAGCGCGAGCGCCCAGAGCACGGCGCCGAAGGGACGGAGCTGCATCACGGGTCGACGTTTCATCGGTTGGCGCATCGGTTCGGGTGTCGTCGGACGGGGAGGAGTGTCGTTGCGAACGGGGTCACCCGTTCAGAAAGGCCAGAGAGCGCTCGTCACGAGCCGTGTCAGCCAGCCGGCGCGGTTGCTGTCGGCGATCAGCCCGTCGCCGCCATAGGTGATCTCGGCATCGGCGATCTCGCTGGAGAGCACCGCGTTGCCCGGCCGTATATCCACGCTCCGGACGAGCCCCGACACCCGCACCACCTCGCTGCCCTGGTTGAGCGTCAGCTTCTTCTGGCCGCGGATGCGCAGAAGCCCGTTCGGCAGCACCTCGTGCACCACCACGGCCACGCCGCCGCTCAGGCGGTTGCTCTGGCTGCTGTCGCCCGAGCCGGCGAAGGCGGTGTCGCCGCCGAGCTCTACATCGAGGACATCTCGACCGCCGTAGGTCACCGGAGCGCCGAACAGCGAGGGCACCGAGAGCCCGGCGCTGGTGCTGCGCGAGGCGTTGGTCGAGGCGCTCTTGACCGCGTCGGTGCGCTCGTCGAGCACCACGTTGAGGATGTCCCCGATCCGTCGGGCGCGCATGTCCTCGAAGAAGAAGCGGTTGCTCGTGCTCTGGTAGATCGCCCCGCCGTTCTCCGCGCTGACCACGCGGATCTCCGGCGGTGGCGGCTCGAAGGCCGGCGGGGCGTCGGTCCGCACGCCCGCACAGGCGCCGAGCGCGAGCGGCAGAGCGAGCGACAGGACGAGCGCGTGGTGTGTCGGGAGGCTCATCTGGGCGCTCAAAG
>ENA-ORXM01005189-ORXM01005189.1-marine-metagenome-genome-assembly--contig:-NODE-5189-length-10572-cov-4.683373_pt1 | contig 10572 bp, 20 predicted proteins | sample MGYA00237867_ERZ511480 | MGnify/ENA primary metagenome ERZ511480 (study PRJEB26309, sample SAMN06266103) | marine metagenome | isolation source: Algal blade | place: United Kingdom:Sidmouth, United... | reverse complement strand
AAAGGTGTGAAGGTTTTTGCCTATCAAATGCCAAATAATCCGACCGATTCCTGGAAATTATCGCTCATCGATCAAACGATGCACCTTACACACAATTTTGATATGGTTGGCGCATGAGCATCTGAGCGGATGTACATCAGTGGCAAGGAAGGGGTCAAAGTTTTTACGTACCAAAACCAAAATTGGATAACCCCGGATACTGGAATTATATCAGGGCATAGTTTTGGGGAAGTTCGCGTAGGACAAATTGATGACAAGCCTTTTGTCACAGGCGTGGAGTCCATGCATGGTAATGAGCTGACAGTTTATTTACCGGGCAGCAACCAACGTATTGTGCTCACCGAAGAACTTAATCAAGGCCATGCCCTGGCAACTGAAGATTTTCTCAACTCCGGTATCGATCAAATTGTAGTCGGTTGGCGTAAGGCAAATGCCGACCAAGAGATAGGTATCAAGATCTTTGTAGCTACTGATTCCCTAGGTACCCGCTGGAAAAGCCATTGGGTCGATAAAAATGGGATGGCCTGTGAAGACCTAAAAATAGCTGACCTGAATGGAGATGGCAAAATGGATATCATCGCAGCCGGAAGGGACTCACACAATTTAAAGATTTATTGGGGAAAGTAGCAATGTGCCCGGCAAAAGACTGATTTTGTAACCTTCCCAAATAATATAACCTCCCCACAAAAGCATTCTGGGTCGGTTTGTCGAAATCTGGAACGAATTCAAAAAAGCTGAATCTTTTGGCAAATACTATAACAGGAATTTGAAAGGTCGATTTTTCGCTTCCTCGTTCCAAAGTTTCTAAGAACCCCCTTAAATGGATTTCCATACTGTCCCTGATGCGATTTGGGGGACGTGAAGTTCGTATGCTGCGGAACATCGAGAACCGCCCCATCCGTATGGGTGTCACCCCTTTCGTTAACCAGAATACTTAGTATTTATATTATATATCAATCAATATTGGTACGAAGGTAAGCACGTAAAATATTCCCATCAAAATCGTATCGATAAAATCGGGACCCCCTGAAGGTCTCCCCCAATTTTCCCGATCTCCAATTTGAGCTGAAATTTTAGCTACCACTTGGTATTGCACAAATATTTATTAACTAAAAATTCAATATCATGAAAGATGGATTAGCAGTACCGGTACAAGATTTGCCCCTTAACAAAATCAAGGCGGATCCGAACCAACCTAGAAAGACGATTTCGGAAGAAGGGCTCAAAGAACTCGCTACGAGTATTTCCGAGTTGGGGGTGATCCAACCGATTACCGTGAGGGAATCCGGAAAGGGATTTACAATAATCGTTGGCGAAAGGAGGTACCGTGCCTCAAAATTAGCGAAGCTCAATACGATACCATGTATGGTGCGGAATTTGGATGCCGATGATATTGGAAGGAATGGGAGAGAAATTCAGCGCGAACTACATATCAAGGGCCATTGAGCAGCAGACCTTCGATTTAGAGAATGCACCCTTCGATATAGCGGACGCCAAGCTGGTGCCTGATCCAGGTGCCTGTGTTAAATGCCCTTTCAACTCCATAAACACCGGAAGCCTGTTCGGCGATGGAAAACGGGTTTGTTCGAAATCCTCCTGTTATTCGCTCAAAAAACAAGAAGTCCTCTTGGAACTTATCGAAAAATCGAAAAAAGATGGAACCATCTTAATCCCTAAAATGCAATCTTACAATCTAGAAAATTCGGAAAACATATTGGTCCGGTCGATTTTGCACGAGAACGGTTTTAAACTTCATTTACCCGATGACGTAGATATTATGACCAAGCCGCAGAAACCTACCAAGGAATCCGTATGGAAGGAAAACCATTATCGGGATTATTCTCCTGAAGAAATGAAGGATGAATTGAAGAGCGAAATGGAGGAATACAAAGAATTTCTCGAAGAATACAAAAATGCTCTGGAAAACGATTACGTAAAAGGAATTTTATTCGATACGAAGACCTATCTGCACGAGAACATCTTCATGAAATTTTATTCAGCCGCTACGAAGTCGGTAGGCAAAGTACCGTTGGGAAAAAAGAAAATGGACGATTGCACCCCTTCAGAAAAAATTGACAAAATGAACGCCAGGGAACTGAGGAAAAAGCATATCGAGGCCAATAAGCAGTTCGAGGAAGTTATCGCCGCCATCAAAGAAAGCGATTACATCAACTGCAAAAAAGGATTGACCCAAGACGAAATGACCGCATTTTGTATTTCGCTTCATCAGGATCACGTCGGTTGGTCAAGTGAATTCGATGGTTACGATAAGTTGTACGGTAAGAACAATCGTAAGGATTCGGCCAAAATGGTAGCAACCTTCAGGAAGAATTACAACAAGGCCATTTTTAATAAACTGGTAAGGTACATGCTTCTTAAGAACGTCCATATGGGAGAAATGAACCACAACAACAATTTGCCCAACCATGCATTTTTTACCGCAGTCGAACCTTTTTGTAAAAAGGAAATCGAGGAAATCGAAAACACTTTTGCCGCCAAGACCAAAAAAAGGGAAGAACGGTTAAAGGAACGGGTTTCCGAACTGGAGAAGGAGTTATCCGCGCTGAAAAGCGCATAATTCATATTTCATGATGTTACTGATCCGCAGGTGAGAGCTTGCGGATTTTTTAATTCTCTTTTTTAAGCGGTGTTCGCTGCGCTCACGGGCTAAATAATAGTTCACCGAGACTTTAATCAATCAATCTTGGCACAAGATAAACGCACAAAATATACATCGGCAAAGGGACGGATAAAGCCGGTCGTACCTCCCTTTTGATTCCGTTTCCTTCCCCTCTGATGTTTTGTTTTCGTTTGGGCTATGCGCAAATATTTATTAATCCAAAACATATACATCATGGCAAAAACAAGATTACCCGAAGAGCTAAGGAACTTTGGGAACATCTTTGATTCCCTTTCCCGAAGACATGGCCAGTATCGCATCTTTCAAGATATTCTAGACTTATCGATCAACGCCTGGTCCTTCAACCACAATATCGATTTACCGGCCATCCGGAAAAAGTACACGGAAAAGGAACGGCAGCAATTAGGTCTTTTAATCCATGAGCACATACATATCCTTGACAAACAGATTGTCTACGATAATGACTTCTACGATGTATTGGGCACCTTTTACGAAGCGCAGAGCATGACCGATAAGTATTTTGCACAGTTCTTTACCCCAATCCACGTTTGCCAGCTTATGGCCCAACTAACAGAGCTGAATAAAAAAGGAAGCTTTTCGGACCCTTGTTCCGGTTCCGCCCGATTTTCCTTGGCTGCCAATAGCGTAAACCCCGGCATGTTTCACTCCCTAGTCGACTTGGACAGTTCCTGCGCTAAAATGAGCGCCCTGAACTTAATGTACCATGGCATATATGGTATCGTAATATGCGATAACAGCCTTAATACGGGCAAGAGCTTCAGGGGCGCCTATATCGTAAACCGTTGGCTCAACTACCAAGGCGTGCCGCAAATCGAATACGTTGCGGACCTAAATACTGCCTACGATTACATTAGAAAGGAATTGGGACTGCCGGAACCGAAAGCAGTTTCGGAGGAAGGTCAAAAAAGCAACCGCAACCAAGATGTGGCGGATTATATCGTCGACTCGCGCACGAAACAAATCTCACTTTTTTAAGCTGGAAAAATTGTGGTTTAAGTCACTCAATAATTTATTTCTAAAACAATACACGTTCTCCCGATTCTCCTTTGAATTAAAAAAAGAGGTAATACAAAAACTATGTAATCAATAGTTGGCCAAAGGTAAGCACGTAAAATATTCCCATCAAAATAGTTTCGGTAAAATCGGGACCCCCTGAAGGTCTCCCCCAATTTTTCCGATCTCCAATTTGAGCTGAAATTTTACTAACACTTGGTACCGGACAAATATTGTTCAACTTAAAATTTAACATCATGCAACAAACAGAAATGGTATTCAAGTATTCGGTACTAAGCCCTGATGGGTTCACTATCGACAGGACCGACCTACATAACACCCCGGAACTCGCCTGGGAAGCCTTCGAACTCTGGAAGGAAAACTTTGCCCGCCAAGGATTTTACAGCACGGTCCGCCAAGGGTCCCGAATGTCAATTCCCCTCGACGAATTGAAACACTACTGCGCCATGGGACAATTTCCAGCTACTGACCCACAACTAAAAACAGCATAGGCCATGGACAGTTACTACACGCTAACGGACGAACTCGAAAAACAAGCGGCCTATAACGCCATGAGGCAATCGGTCCTCGACGATCACGAATCCGCAGAATTACAACAGGATGAAGACGGCTTCTGTATCGCTTGGCTCGGCATTGCCATAAGCGATTCCTTTTCCGAGGCCTACTACGCTTGGCAGGACGCCGCACTACCCTATTGAAACCAGTATGAACCTTAAACAACAAATAAATGGACCTATCCAAAATCAACTTTAAAGAATTAAGACAACAGAAGGACATCCTTATCCGCATGATACAGAGCTGGGGAGAGGCAGATGACGAATATCAACAATGGGAAGCCGGAGAGGCTACCGGAATACTCCAGCTTATCGACGCCATACAAGACCATGCCGTCGATAAAATGGGAATTTCTGAAAACGAAATATTCGGAAACAAAATGCCCGGAGTATAAGATTTGTTTAACTTTAACCTCTTTATATAATGAAAACAATGATTCCAAGAAAACATGAAGTAATCAATGATCTAGGCCTTGAATTTCTGGCCTCTTTGAGGATCGGGGATGAAATTGAGGTTTCGGCCACAAACAGAAAAAGCACCGACATTGTAAAGTTTGAGATGTTTAACGACATCTATTTAACCTTTTTCCTGGAGGATGCCAGAACGGGAATATTCTTTCAAGAGATCCGTGATGGCAAATGTGAAATTAAAAGGGTTTAGGCCCTTTTTCTGTTCGAGGGTTTGTGTCATGGTTTTTGTGAAATATCAAAAACACACGCCACAACCCCATCTATCCGTAAACTAGATTTATACTTCCCGATAGTTATCAGATGTTCCTGCGGGAGCATTGAAACAATCCACCTAACAGCCTTTTCCGATCGCCACGCTACGCCGGGCGAAACGGAAGGCTTACCGGTTCCTTTTATTCAATGCCACCTCGAAACCGCACGCAAGAGCACCTTTTCCCTACATGTCCGCACCGGGTACCCGCTCCCCTACCCCATCGTCGTTCGACGAAACGAATCCCAAGGGAACGTCATTACGGAAAAGGGCGCACTTGCCCCTCCCCACCGGTTTCATCTTGTTGTTGACCTTTTTAGCCGATTGGAACTTAGTGCCACATCTTTGTCACGCCTTTTGCAAAAAAAAGCAAAAGCCGCGCCAAAGGAGTTACGGGACTTGAAGCTTTAATGGGAGATTTCCAAAAAATAAATGCCTCGCAAAAAGTAGGATGCGCTCCTATTCTGGGTTTTCTAGACGCTTAGCTGCCGGCACGCTAAAAATCCGGAACAGGATCCATGCGCAAAAGTCTGCTGGTAAGAAATTGGGACAATAATGAATAAAAATTTGTTTGTTTACTATCGTAAATAACTATATAACAGGTAGTTAAAATAGATAATTAGTATTGCAATACATGTATAACATGTTGCACAAGTTGCACTTTATTCGTATCTTAGATATGTAATAGAAAAGCAATCAAATCATGGTTATTGAAATCAATCACACGGAAGCTGCAGTTGGAAGTATGGAACACTACAATCACTATTGTGCGGAATGGGAAAGGTTGAATGATTTACTAAGTAATACACCTATCAAAGATAGGTCGGAACTCGCATATCAGCTAGATGGCGTAACTATGATACTAGAGGATTACGAAGATTTAACATAACAAATATTAACCTTAAAATCACTTATTATGAATGCGTTGAAGAACAGAGTACAGCTGATCGGGAACCTTGGACAGGATCCGGAAATCGTAAACTTGGAGAACGGTAGCAAACTTGCCAAGTTTTCTATAGCTACTAGCGATAGCTACAAGAATGCCAAAGGCGAAAAAGTAGAGGATACCCAATGGCACAATATCGTTGCTTGGGGAAAGACTGCCGAAATCGTTGAGAACTTCTTGACCAAGGGCAAGCAGGTGGCCATCGAAGGCAAACTTGTCCATCGTTCCTACGAGACCAAGGAAGGCGAGAAAAGATATGTAACCGAGGTCAAGTGTAACGAACTCCTGATGTTAGGGAAGTAATCAATATCAAAAGAAAGGGCGCAGCTTTCTCACCACATGCGCCCTTTTTAATTATAAACCATAAAATTTATAATCATGTGCTACAAATGTAAAATAAATCATTGGCTCTCCCCCATGTTTGGATGGCTGCCCTTCCTGAACAGGAAAAGCAAACAGACCCCTACCAGAAAGGTACTGCCCACGGGGATTACCGTTGAAAGGCAACTGGAAAACGGCATCGAGCAAATTCTTGTCGTAGAACACGAAACCGTAGAACCCATCAACTGGACAGCGGTCAACAACATCCACGTGATCGACCCTATCGAGGTCAGTCCGTCGGAACCCTCTTTTTTTATTTCTGAAGAACCCGTTAAAAACACTGGAGCATGGAAAAGCAAATAAGCCCCCAGATGATCCGTACAGGTCTTCAGCAATTTTGTGGGACCGAATATTACTATAGGGAAGATACAAGCGGAGTTCTCTACACAGACGGTATAGCCTATTTGGTGTTTTCTTGTGATGCCAAACCGCTCTTAAGGGATATTGCGACCAAGGCCAAGCACTTGGCCTGCACCCATGGCTTCCTTAAGATCATATTGACCGTAGATGGTCACAAGGGACTTATCGAATTTACGGACGGCAACGGTAAAATGCTCCATGAAAGCGTCTATCAGGAAATCGATTTCCCCTTGGAAATCCTGACTATGTACTTTACGGACAATATCCTTTTGCTCCCCAGCGAATACTGATGTACAACATATATTACATGTATAACATGTTATATTAGTAGCACATGTTATACATGTAATACAATTTTATATAGTATTGCTCCCGCACTATATATTCCCGGTAATTACAACGGCCGGAACATACCGAGCAGCTAAGGCAAACTATAAAATCAGGCATATAAATAAATTGATTCGCACGAATCAAATGAACCATTATATTTATACTATGGAAACAACGGACAAGCCCACCAAGAAATTCTATGGACTTTTTCAGTTCATTTTTGACCACTATAACGAGCGCCTTTTCAATTCGGAAATAAAGGACTGTATTATCGTGATTACGAGAAAAAAACATGTTGCGGGACATTTTGCGCATAACCGTTGGTTTCACATCGAGGACAACGAAACCGACGAACTGGCCCTGAACCCCGAAATGTTCCTCAAGTATCCCTTGCTGGAGATCTGCCAAACAATCGTGCATGAAATGTGCCATGCCTGGCAGCACCATTTCGGAAAGCCCTCCCGACCGGGATACCACAATAAGGAATGGGCATCGAAAATGATCGCCGTTGGATTGATGCCGACCGCCAACGGAAGGGTAGGGGGGAAGACCACCGGCTTTAAAATCGACGACTATGCCATCGAGGACGGTTCTTTTATGGCGGTGAGCGAGGAGCTGATGAACAATGAAATTTTTGCAGGGCTTTATTATGAGGTCAATCCTTCGGTATTGGATAAGGTCGACGAGGGACTTCCGCTGTTCGACCAAATTAGGGATATGACCTTGGCGGTCACTACTGCAGGGAGAGTCCGTAAAACCAAGGTCAAGTACAGCTGCTCGTGTTCCAACGTTTGGGGAAAACCGGAACTGGACATCCATTGCAAACTATACGATATGACCATGGCTGCGGTCAATTGACTATGTTATACTAGTTATACATGTGTAACTAGTGCTATAAGTTTTACATGATAAACAAGTTGCACATGTTGTACAAGTTATATGGTTTTACTAAATTGCACCAATTAAAACTAATGATATGCCTACCATAGTACTTATGAACCAAAAAGGAGGGGTCGCCAAGACAACGACTTCCATTAACCTTGCCGTACAGGCTGCGTTAAAGAAACCGACCCTGCTCGTGGATGCCGACGAACAGGGCAGCCTATCCAAGCAGTTTGGTATATACGAACCCAAATCGACCATAAAGGAGGCCTTGCTCGGAAAACCTTTTGATGTTGTCAATGTCAAAAAGAACCTTGATGTTCTGCCGGCAACGGCGGACTTGATAGGCGTCGACCTACAACTAGCCGGATTGTTGGGGCGGGAAAAGAAATTGACCAAGGCACTTGATAAGATCAGGGATAACTACGAATACATATTTATCGACTGCCCGTCGAACACCTCATTAGTTACCATTAATTCCTTGGCATCCGCTGATTATGTAATCCTACCTATAAAGCTGGATATATTGAGCACGGAAGGTATTGACCATATGATCAATTTTATAGCGATGGTTAAAGAGGAAACAAACCCTAGCTTGAGCATTCTCGGTATCCTGATTACCCAATACGAGGAAAGGGCCAGAGTGTCGGAAAAGATTCTGAGCAACATTAAGGAGAAGGGCTGGGACGATGCGCTATTCAAAACAAAAATACGCAAGAACGTTACCATCACGGAAGGGCAAGCGTACCGAAAGAATATTTTCGAGTACAGTAGGAGCTCGACCGGTGCGCAGGATTACGTTGCACTTGGCAACGAAGTATTACGAAAAATCAATAAATTGAAATGATATGGGACTGAACGATTTAATGGCGGGCAATAAAACCGTCAAGACAAAAAAGAAACCGGCACCGAAACCCGTGGCCGTTGAACCGGAAAGCGAAGAGAAGGTGACCAGGGGAATCCGTATGAAGAAATCTACTTTAATGTTGCTGAAGAAGGTAACGAACCGAATCGAGGAGAGAACTGGGAAGTATACGCACGAGGATGCCATATTGGAGGGGCTTACCCTCTTGGCGAAACATAAAGGTATAGAAGCTTAATTATTTGATTATGGATATTCAAGAAATAATAAAACTTAGTCCTTCCAAACGTATTTTGTTGGTACAGGAAATTTGGGATTCACTCGATAGTGATTCCATTGAGTTGACCGATGCTATTAAGAAGGAACTGGACAACAGGTTGGAGCGTCACGAAAAAGGGGAGGGGCAAAATTTCACCGTTGCGCAAGCTAAGGCAAAATGGGCGGAGAAAAGAAAATGAAGCTCACACTAATTGTAAGGGATCAGGCGGTAATCGATGTTGACGAAGCCGGAAAATGGTACGACGAACAGCGAGAAGGCCTATCCGTGGATTTCGAGTTATGTGTGGAAGCGGGTTTTGATGATATTCTATTGCAATCGGAAGGATACCAGTTCAGATACAGGGGGATCGTACGGGTTCGATATATTAAGCGGTTTCCCTATGGTATACATTACATTGTGGAGAATAGGGGAGAGGAAACGCGGATTTTCGTAATTGCGGTATTCCATACCAGCAAGGATCCAAATTCTTGGACTGAGAGACTGGACGAACTTTAGAGGATAAATCGGAAGTAAAAAATAAGAGCAGGTGGCCAAGCAGACTCGAAAAGACGAAATAATTGCGTTTTGGTTTATTATTTTGATTGCGATGGCCATGAAAGTGCTTTCTATCTTGGAATGGTAAATTGGCGTTAGGGGATAAGTAGTTTGCGTACCGCGCTGGATGTATCATATGTGCAACATGTATTACATGTATTACATGTATTACATGTATTACATTTTGAGATAGTGTTTTTAAATAATCAGTTTGTAAAATAAATAATCGATGCCAACAGTATACATTAACAAATTGGAAAAGGAGGCGGTTCATAACGCATAGGACTATGTGCTTAATATTCTCGAAGCTTGTTCTGCTGATTCCGAAACCGTATCTGGCAACCGCACTTTAAGTTTATTGAAAAACACCTTATCTGGATTAAGAAGCATAGAAACTAAAATCTAAATAAACAATGGAAGATAATCCTATGAATTTTAAGGAATACATGGAATTTAGAGCCGACCAGGAATGCCCGATAGGTGTAATCGCTTTCGACCTTTTAAATGAGCCAAAAATCCCAATGGATGCTCATGACAAAGAAATTCTTAAAATTGCCGATGCATTATTTTTGGATACAACTGTGAGTGATAATTGGTCGACATTTAAAACAGAATACCTTGACCAATTGTTGGCCAAAAAAGTCAAGGCGCAAAAGGCACCGGAAGGATATAAGAAAAAATAGATGCAAGTTGCATTACCGAAGAAGTCGAAAAAAACCTTTAATTTACCGATATGGGCATCGAAAACTACAACGAACATCTGACCGAGGCGGAAAAGAAACATTCTCCAAAGCAACTTTATATGGCGGGCGACGAAAAACTGCTCTATCATAAAAGGCGTGTTTCCGTAGTAGGGTCGAGAAAGGCCACCAAAGATGGACTGATAAGGGCAAGGATAGTTTCCAAGGCCTTGGTCGATCACGATATCATAGTGGTAAGCGGTCTTGCCGCCGGGATAGATACGATGGCGCACAGGACCGCAATGGAGAACGGCGGCCGGACCATTGCCGTGTTGGGAACGCCCTTGGACAAGGCCTACCCGAAAC
>ENA-ORXM01005188-ORXM01005188.1-marine-metagenome-genome-assembly--contig:-NODE-5188-length-10573-cov-3.646723_pt1 | contig 10573 bp, 8 predicted proteins | sample MGYA00237867_ERZ511480 | MGnify/ENA primary metagenome ERZ511480 (study PRJEB26309, sample SAMN06266103) | marine metagenome | isolation source: Algal blade | place: United Kingdom:Sidmouth, United... | reverse complement strand
TTTTGTAGTGCAATGGATTGCTTTTTTAATTTCCTTCCCCTTTTTACTTACCGCACAAACTAAAATAGAAGCCGCTTTAAAAAGCTTTGAAAATGACAACGACCTCAAATATGCCTCTATCGGGTTTTGTGCTATTGATATTAAAACCAATCAAATCTATGCCCAACGTTCTCCTACCAAAGCTCTAATTCCAGCTTCTTCCATGAAAGTAATTACTACAGGTTCTGCTTTGGCTATTTTGGGGAGTGATTATAAATTCAAAACTTACTTAGAGTACAGTGGCAGTATTTCAAATGGAACATTAAATGGCAACTTATACATTCGAGGAACAGGGGATCCCTCTTTGGCATCCCCAATTATGGAGGGAGTTTTAGCTAAGGAAGCGTTAATGGCAGAATTTGTTGCTGTTATCAAAAAAACAGGCATTAAAAAAATCAATGGTGCTGTTGTTGGCGATGGTAGTTTTTTTGATGACCAAGTAATGATCCCAACTTGGCAATGGGGGGACATTGGTAACCATTATGGTGCAGGAACTTCTGGTTTAAATTATCATGACAACCTGTATTATATCCATTTCAAACGAGCTAAAGATTATGGTGCAAGCCCCATTGTAGACCATACTGTTCCTGCTATTCCTCAACTAAAATTTGATAATCGAGTAACAAGTGCAGGAAGTAGAACAGGTGATAATGCCTATGTTTATTCAGCACCTTATGGCACAGAAGTTACCTTGCGAGGCACCATCCCAAAAGGGAGTGGTTTGTTTGACATCAAAGGGGCAACTCCTGACCCAAGCTTATTGTGTGCACACGATTTACGTAAGGCTTTGATTACAGAAGGCATCCCTGTTTCTAAGAAAGAAACTACACAACGTTTACTCAAAGACAAAGCTCCTAGAAGAAAAATTCACACCTACTTCTCTCCTTCTTTGGCAACTATTTGTAAACATACCAATGAAGATAGTAGAAATATGTATTGTGAAGCTTTGCTCAAAACGATTGGTGCTAAAGTTAAAGGTCTAGGAAGTACTGAAAATGGAATTGCTGCGGTAACTGATTTTTGGAGAGGTCGAGGCTTGGATATGTCTGGATTCTTTATGAAAGATGGCTGTGGACTCTCTGCTAGAAATGGTGTATCGCCCAAAACTTTCTCGGAAATTATGCGCAAAATGTATATTGACAAAAAGGTTTTTGGTGATTTTTATAATCAAATGGCTATCGCGGGGCGAACAGGAACTTTACGTAATATGTGTCGTAATTCTTCAGCAGAAAACAATATCCGTGCTAAAAGTGGTTCTATGAATAGAATCAGAAGCTATACTGGTTTTGTTACCACTAAAGGAGGGAAACAACTAGCCTTTAGCATGATTGTTAATAATTATTCCTGTTCTGGGTATATGATGAAAAAGAAATTAGAAACGTTGATGATTGCCTTGGCTGAGTCTAATTAATTTGTATCTCTTTTACTTCTTAATTAATTGTCATAAAACCTCGTAATCCACAATCAAAACATCAAAATTTGATCCTCTGATAAATATTAAGAATACTCTGTTGAGATTGCACAGTTCTGCGAAGTCCAATGAAAACGTATCTAATTATAACACTAAGATGTATACATAAAAAAATAGTTGTTTCCAGCACAGGAACTTTTGCGTTATTACTTAAAAAAAGTACAAAGTATTAACTACTTTTGCCAATAAATCAAAAGTTAGACAAATAACATGGAATATAAAACGAACGAACTAACTATTACCATTCGCCCTGATAATATTATAGAAATAAAAGTAAGAGAGGATTTAGAAGGTGGTTTTACTCTTGAAGGGGCTAAAGAAAATGTAGCCATGATGGAAGAGATTGTAGGCAATGCTCCTCGATGTGTTATTGCTTGGATGCCTGATGTTTATATGAAAAAAGAGATCATTAAATACTATAATGATTTTGAACAGGAGTTTGTTACAACAGCATTGATAACCAAATCCTTTGCTTCTAAAATAATTGGTAATCTTTTTATTACATTAAGGACAAGGTTTGTCTCCAATAACAAAATGAAAACTAACCCTATTAAATTGTTTACAACTAAAGAAGATGCAGTTAATTGGTTATTAGAAGTTATAGCTACTCAACATTAATGATAATTTGAAGACTTGAAAATGATTGTATTCACTCATCTTCAAATCTTCAAATTTTAAATTATTCCCCCTTCACATAATCCCCTAGGTACTGAAAGTGTGGTCCAAGTTGCCCCTCATTGGCAATCATAGCACGCTCCAGCATTCCTGTATCTTTCAAGCCCAATAACTCTTCCATTACGTGTTCTGTAAACTGCTCTCCAAAAGATTTTGAGGCATCTTTAGGTAATTCGTTGGGCAAATTATCAATCGTCATCATATCAACAGTATGTGCTTGATAAGGTTCTACTGCTGCCTCTTTTTCGGGGTCATAACCAAAAACAGGTTTTGCAATAGTTGTAGCAAATAAGGTAGAAGGAATAGAAGCCACAGGAGCAATATCACAAGTAACATCTGCAATCACTTGAATATTAAACGCTTCTTTTTTCATATCTTCCTTGGTAAAGAAAGCGGGTGCTTCATTCGCCCAATAAATGCCATTGACCATCAAATCTGCTACCTTTGTATACGGTTCAAAGATAGATTTATAGTCTTGTGGATTTTTAAAGAAATCCATCAATTCAAAAGCTTTGTTGGCATTTTTTGGTGCAGCATAATCTATACAATCTAACTGTGTGTACACGGCTTCTTCGTATTCCTTATTCAGAAAATCTTGTGGGCTTACTTTTTTAATTTCCATATAATCCAAGACTTCTGCCGCACCATTGGCAACACGTCCTGTTCCTGTCACTACAATTTTCATTTTTGGAAATGACAGTGTTTTATAGTAAGCAATTGCTGCCGCATAGTCGTCGTATTTGTGCATTTGCTCCAAGTCAAAAGCCTTCGTACGGTTCCCATAGGTCATCATTCCATTGTGAGCTCCAACAATTCCTGCAAAACGCCCAAAAGCAATTACTCGTTGGTTTTTCTCATTCGTCAATACCTCATAATCAAACAAGGTAATGTTTTCTTTCAAAATCTTTTGCAATAAGGTTCTATTGTAAGGCTGGGCTTTGATTGTATGTGAAAAGAAGAAGTACTTTTTGTTAGCAACCAACTGATCTTTGGGTACTTCTTTAATTCCCATAAACACTTCACAATCTGCAATATCCTCTTGTACCGTAATTCCTGCTGCTCGATAGGCTTCATCTGGCAAACAACGTCCAGGCGAAGGTTGTACCACAAACTGAATGTTGTATTTTTTCTGCAAAGCTACACATTGTTCTGGCGTAAACAATACTCTAGAATCTGGTGGCACCTTTCCTTCTCTTATAATTCCTAGTTTCATAACTGCGTGTTTTTATTGTTTTTCTGATTTCGGAAATTAGACAATTTGAGACTAAAATCGCCCTAAATCAGCTTCAAATTTTAAATTTTAAAATAAAATAACATTTCAAAGCCCAATAATTAGTTTTAATCCTACCATCATGCTCTAGTTATTGATCTTTTTCCTCAACAAACTATTTTTTATAAAAATAAACTTCTCTGGAACTTTTAGACCTCGAAATTAGTTATAACTTTGCAAACCGTGAAAAGGAATTCTTTTTAATACTTTTCACAAACAGGGGATAAAAAGTATCTCCGCACAAAACGGGGCTGACTGGAATTGACAGCATTGAACGTTCTGTAAGTAAGCATGTCGAGACAGGTGTGATTATCTCGTAAAATATAGCACATAACAATTTGAAATGGCAATAATAACTATGCCATGGCTGCCTAATCACAAAGTGATATAGCAACCATTGCGACCCACGCTTGACGTCTAATATACAGCGTGCCTCGCATCAACCAACCTTTTAGACTAGCTTAGGGTGCGTGTCTCCGTAACACTGAGCGAAATAAGAAGAGACTGGAGTAGTGACTCGTTTGTCGTCAGACATATTGCTACTCGAGATCCGACTGATGACTACACATGTAGAAAGCTTATGGATGCTTTGACTGGACGAGAGTTCGAATCTCTCCAGCTCCACTAAACCCCCTAATTAACTGGTAATTAGGGGGTTAAATATTAAAGTGATACATAATATATAAATTTACTGTCTCATTGTTTTTTACTTGCATGCTATGACGCAAAAAAAGTTAAAGAACAATGATAAAAAAAAGTACGCCTAAATTATATACAGGCAAAAATTCTCTCTCAGTTCGATGGTTTGTTTACTACTTAGATGAAAAGGGCAAACGAATCAAAAAATATGGTGACATCAATCAATCGCTCACCTTAAAAGGACGAAAAGCAGCTGCTCAAAAGCTGCTTGAAGAAATTCAACTAATCCATATCCAAAAATCCAATCTTAGCCTTTCCCAAAAAATCTATGAAGAATTAGAAAACAGGAAGCCGACCTGGAGACCGAAGACCTACCAATGTAAAAAATCCAAACTCGATATTTTTATAAAATGGATGGACGATAAAGAATGGACGGAAGAAAGTATCTATAATTTTTTCTTTGAGCATCTAACCAAGGAAAAGAGACTTTCCCCAACTACTTACAACGATTATATACTTTGCTTAAATCAAGCTTTGGGTTGGTGTGATCAAAAGCATCTTTTAAAAGAAATTGAAAAACGCAAAGCTTCTCCGACTCCAGCGGCCTACTTCACCCAGAGCCAAAGAACCTTCTTGAGTAATGCGCTCAAAAATTCTAATCCGACCTTGTGGTTTTTTGTTCAGTTTGTCTATTACTGTTTTATTCGACCTCGTGCCGAGCTGCGAATGCTCAAGGTGGGTGATGTTGTTTTGGAGGAACAAAAAATTAGAATTCCTGCGAGTATTGCCAAAAACAAAAAAGAGCAGTATGTCTCCATTCCAAACGCTTTCTTTCCTACGGTAAAGGCAAAGCTCAAAAACAGGAACCCAAACGAGTATGTTTTTCCTGGTTTACATCATTTGTCTCCTACTGGTATGAATACCTTTGGACGACAACACCGAGAGCTTCTAAAAGAATTGGGTTTTGATACTTCTCGCTACAAGTTGTACTCCTGGAAACATACGGGAGCTGTAGCTGCTGTAAAGGCTGGTATTCACATCAAACAATTGCAGATTCAATTGCGCCATAATTCATTGGATCAGGTGGACGAGTACTTGAGACAATTGGGTGTCTCTGACTTGGGGGATCTGAGGGATAAGTTTCCTAGTATTTAGAATGTAGTTAATAGAGGAAACTTTAGTTTAAGTTTTAGGGCAAACGCATCAAAATTTCAAATAGCTATTTAAGAGCTTTAAACAATGAATTTTTCTAATTGTAATAGTTTGCTGTGATAGCTCATTTTTTTGCTAAAAATTACTAAAACAGCACTATTTTACTCCAGAAAAAGCTTCTAAAGTAGCGTGATTGGCTATGAAATACTACTTCAAAGTGGAATAAAGTATCATCACAGCAAACTGTTACAATTAGGAATTTTTAAATTAAATTTGCAAAGACTAAATTTTAAAAGTGCCTTTAAAAGCCAGAAAGAGCATCAACTCGTTTTGGTGCGTTTGCCCTATTAAAGTTTCCTCTATTAACTACATTTGAAATAAAAATTACAGTGCTTTTATATAGCTATCATCTAGACCTTTGTCATTTAAATATTTCATTGAGTCTATACCTAAATCTACTAAAATTTGTTTAATAACATTAAAACTTTCTTTCTCCTTCTCTCCTTCCTTGGTTTTTTCTAAATATTTTATAGCTTCATTAATACATTTAATAACTTTCTCTTTGTTGTTTTTTTTATTATAAAAAGAGGCCATATTAACTGATAATATACCAATATAGGAATATAATGGTTGATTTTTTTGGGAAATTGGTTGCATATCTTCTAATAAACTCAATGCTTCTTTATATAATTGACCTGCATCATCAATCTCTCCTCTTTTTTTTCGAAATACACCATAATCACTCAAAGTGAGGAGGAGGAGATGTGAGAATTTTAATACATTTTCATCTCTTAGTAACTTGTATTTTAATATTGACAACTCATAATACTTTATAGCTTTCTCACCTTTATTTTGTATAGCATAAAAATTAGCAATATTAGATAATACTCTAGCTTCATCTTTCCTATATACTTCAGGGTTTGTTTCACTTAATTTACGGTATAAGTCAATCGATTCTAAATAATACGTTTCTGCTTCTGTATATTTTTTTTGCTGTTTCAGAACTACACCTAGATTCCCTAAAACCCCTGCTATATTAGGAGTTATTTTATAATAATCTCTTTTTACTAATTCTCTATAAATTTCTAATGTTTCAAAAAGTAGTTTTTCTGCATTTTCTTTATCTCCTAAAGCTGAAGCAATTTGAGATTTATTATTTAAAAGACCTGCTACATTACAACGATAATCTTTATCCGTAAAAATCACATTTAGGTTTTCATAAAGATTTAATGCTTTATCATAATACCCTTCAGCTTTTTTTAAATTATCTTTTTTTCTAAAAGAAAGAGTGCCTAAATTAGTATAAAGAATAGCTTTCTCTAACAAATACATATCACTGGGTAACTCATTATAACTATTTAAAGCTTTTTGATAATAGTCATTTGATCTATTACTATCTAATGTACCATTAAATAGATTTCCTATACTTTGATAAGATACAGCAATAATATATTTCTGTACAGGTGTATTTTTTTTAACTTTTTTTAGGCAGATATCTATTGCTTTTAAATATTGTTTTTTAGACAATTCATGCTTCTCTTGGTCTTTCAAAATTGTTCCCAGATTAATAAAAGCATTCGCATTATTTATGTAATCTTCCTCTCTTCGATCTTCTCCTATTTTTTTATAAAGATCTAATACTTTATTAAAAAAAAATTTGGCTTCATTATGTTGGGAATTTTTTTGTAAAAAAACTCCTAAACTGTATAAATTATAGCAATTTTCATCAGCCTTCAGTGATTTTTCATAAAGATCTTTAACAACAGTAAATCTGTTATCTATGCTTAAATCTAAATCTGCTAGTTTTGCGGAAATTAAAAACTCTTCAGAATTTTGCCTTAACTTCTTTTTGTTGTCTTCATTCTTAATTTCTAATTTTTTTTTCTCTCTTAAAAGTAGGTTTAAATCACTTGACATTTGCTCTTTATCTAAAGCCTCTTGAGCTTCTTTAAATTTTCCTGCATCAAAATACTGCTTAGCAATTTTTAATCTCTCTGTATTAATCTCTATCTTCTGGAAAGTTTCTGCTAAATCAATAATTTTCTTCTTATAATTTTCAAATCCTTCTGTTACCTCTTGTAGATCAGCTCTATACTTTTCTTTTTTTTCACCTTCAGGACAAAATTTATTTAAATCCTTCAACTGATCTATACGTTTTAAATATTCATTATATTTTGGACTTATTTGGACAATAGTATCACCAATATTTACACTACCTCCTTCTGTATTTATATTCCCTGAGTTTATATTCTTATTTTGTTTCACTCTTCTTAATTTATTTTGTCACCAATATTTACATTACCTCCTCCTGTATTTATATTCCCTGTATTCATATTTTTACCTTCGATCTGCTTTCTTTCTAAAAATGAAGAATTATTTTTTTGGGGATAAAACTCTATAATATTTTTAAATAAATCATCACAAACAAGATTCAACAATTCTTTTGAAGATGAATAATCTTTATACAAAATGAAGTCTTTAATTTGGTTTTTAAATATCTTTAACTCTTCCCAATCTTGTCTATCCTTTTCTAAACTGGGAGAATCGAATGAGGCTTCAGGGGCTTCAGAATGAAAATAAGCCATTCCTAGGGGAGCTTTTCTATCATTTTTAATTCCAAACAATAACTCTTCTACTGTTCCCGATTTTGATCTAAAATCTCCTGTTGATGGATCTCTTGTTGGTGTTCCCAATTTATGTTTAAAGACAGATAGAATAATATCTATTTCTTTAAATATTTTATTATTAATAATATCCTGACCATATCCTGGTTGGCTTGCTAGCTCCTCCCAACCACAAACTATTATTCTATATCCACATTTAGTTTCATTCCCCTTTTTTCTAAATTTCGTCTCAAGGGTATTTAGTAACAGTTCACGTTCTTCTACAAGATCACTAGGTGATGCTATCAATACATGAATTTCTTTATCATTTATCTTTGTTGCCTTTTTTCCTAAATTTTTCATTACCCCCTGATTAGATTCAGGTATATAATTTGTGCTTAATTTCAAATCATATATTATCGTCGATATCAAATTAGTAAAACGTTTCATTCCACTATTAAATGCTGTTCTCCATGAACTCTCAGTACTTGGATGAATCAATATTGGAGTATAACTTATTTTATCTATTTCTATAAGATAATGGCTATCCTTTCCTACCATTTTTCTTATACTCGTTTTCAATTTCCCTTGTAAAAGATCAAATTCATCTTTTGAATCATAATCCATCTCTTCAGCCTCTTTTAAGAGCCCACCAAAATGAGCTATCTTTTTTTCTATATTCACATTTCTACATTTTTCTTACCAAGAATATTATTATCAAACACTTACAAAAACCTAACTATTATTATTGAACTCATTAAGAAAAAACGTCAATAGATATACCTACAAAAACAAAAAAATGAATTGCCATAAACACCCAAGTTATATATAATTCTGTTGTTGTTGTTGGAGTATAAATATCGGAGTTTTTCCCCCTCCCTAATACTTCCCATTCATAACCAAATAAGCGAAGTGGGAGCTTTTTCTCAATCTCATGTATAACTTTAAATTTTCCAGAATTCAATTCTTTATAACTTTTTAATATCGCTCTCCATAATATACATAATAAAATGCCTACACTAGGAAGAACTAAAAACCATAATACAACTTCTGATTTTAATAATGTTCCTAATAATCCAAAAATAGCCGCATGAACTGTTATAAAAAACACATTTGCCTTCTGTCTATAATCTGTTATTTGCTGGGATGAATTTACTATTATTCTATATTGCTCAAATAAATGATCTTCATAATTATTATAACCCTCTAGCGAATTAAATAATTCTTTTTCATCTTTCATGAATTAATGTTTTTAACTAAAAAAAATATACACCTGTACATAAACTGTAATATAATACATTTATATAAAAAGTTCAGTACTTTAAACAAAAAAGCCACCTCCAAAAAGAGGCAGCTTCCAAGCAAATTAATTAACCAATTACCAATAACAAAATCAATATTTTTTATCCGATTGATGTTCTCCAGGAACATCAAATCGAGTTTGTTCTGAATACGTCTCCCAAATGCGCTGTTCCTGCTTTTTTTGGTAGAAAGTAAGCGTTAAAGGCTTACACTTAGCGATGTAATTATATTGAGGCTTAAAAGTCATTTTTAAGACCGTTTCAATCGGGCCCAAACGAGCATTGGATAAAATAGACTCGAATTTAAAAACTCTTCTATCTAAATGCTCCAATAAGCCGCCTTTTTGAAACAAGCGTAAAATTGCCTTGTATATGTTTTTTGATTTGCCAACATAAATTACGGTCTCTTTATCTCGTATCAAAAATACTCCTGCAGTACCTCTATATCTGCCCAGTTGTCGGGAAACAACAGGCGGATGAACGGTCAAGGGGTTGAAACTGTTTTTTTCTTGGCTCATAGATCTACAGTTTTAAGGATTCAATAAATGCTTTGATACTTGTAGCGGTGGTTTGTTCTGCTGTCAAATAATACAGTCCTATTTTTTTGTCCTGGTTGTAGCGAATCAACAGATTATCTTCTTTTAACATAGATACAAGAAGCTGCTCCACGCTCTCCCCTCCTAGATGTTTTAAAATTTCTGGATGAAGCTCCACTGGTACCGCTTTCATTTGTTCCTGGAACATTTCAGTAAATAAGCCTCCAGCATCAAAAGCCGTCAACTCCTTTTTATCTTCGTCAAGTACTTGAGCAATTAATTTTTTATCGACCACTTTAAAAAGCATGGATAAATGATATTTTGACACATTATTACTGTGTGCTACGTCTCCCAACACCATAACGCACTCATTCATTAAATCTTGGTCTAGTGCTGGAGCCTTTGCTTTTAGATGGTTTTCTAAGATTCTTTTAAACATGGTTTTGTGTATTTATGATTGATTAGATAAATATATTTTCTTTGGTCCTTTACTCGTCGTATAAAACCGCTCGTATTTCTGCGTTCGTTTTACCAGCTTCTAGCAGCTCTAAAACTTCTGCACTTGGAAATTCAGTTGCCAAATCAACATGTGCATAGGTTCCATCATTCAAACGGCGATACGTACCTTTTGCATGGCGATCAAACAAGCGACGTTTTCCTTCGTATTCTTTACACTTGGTATAATCTATTTGCGTTCCCTGGTAGGCTGTTTGGCTTGGAGCTTCTTCTGCAGGAGTATTTTCTATTGGCTCCTGCTTATCACTCACTTGTTCCACTGGAGCGGATGGAGCTGGAGCTGCTGGAGCTGGAGGAACTACTTTTTCTTTCTTCTTATTTGTTATCAATTTAAAGCGTTCAAATCCTGCCAAACCAAAAGAAGGCAATAA
>ENA-ORXM01005186-ORXM01005186.1-marine-metagenome-genome-assembly--contig:-NODE-5186-length-10575-cov-2.798533_pt1 | contig 10575 bp, 10 predicted proteins | sample MGYA00237867_ERZ511480 | MGnify/ENA primary metagenome ERZ511480 (study PRJEB26309, sample SAMN06266103) | marine metagenome | isolation source: Algal blade | place: United Kingdom:Sidmouth, United... | reverse complement strand
TCTTCGCAAACCATATCTGCAGCATCTTGCATCCAACTTTCTTCACCATCAATCAATAAACTTACATCTAAATCATATGCCTTTTGGCAGACTTTATCAAAACGGGTAACAACGCGTTGCCATTCTTGACTTTCTTTCTCGGTGAGTTCTTTTTTTGAACCCACTTTCTCATATAGTGCAAAACGACCAAACCCAGTAGGTTTAAATACCGCAAACGGAATAGCATCTTTTTCTTTTACAAAATCCAAAATTTTAAGAATGGTTTCAAGCGCACTATCGAAAGGATCGTCACCCTCTTTACCTTCTACCGAATAATCTAAAACAGAACAAACCCCTTTGCTAAACATTTTATCAACTACAGGTAAACAATCCTCTTCATTCACACCCCCACAAAAATGATCAAAGACCGTAGCACGAATAAGTCCTTCTACTGGCAAATGTGCCTTTATTGCAAAATTGGTCATCGCCGTTCCGATACGTACCAAAGGTTCATTTGCTATCATTTTAAATAAAAAATAAGCACGTTCAAGTTCAGAATCGGTTTTTAGAGCGAAAGCTGTTGCGGTATCCTCAAAAATTCGGTTCATTTTTCATCAAATTTTATGCATCCAAAGATAAAGACACCGATTGTATTCTTTTGACAAAAATTTAGGTTTATTTTGTGGTCAAGAAATTAGCGTTAAGCAATTTGGTCACGACAAAGTAGGATTTATGAATTCCATACGAACAGAAACATACGCAGTACATTTTAATCAAGAAGCCTATACAGCCTTAAATGAATTTTTGGTGCAAAGCTCTTATTCCAAGGTTTTTATTTTGGTGGATGAGAATACACATGAACATTGTTTGCCAAAATTCATGACAGAAATTACGCCCGCTATTGATTTTGAAATTATTGAAATTGAATCGGGTGAGATTCATAAAAATATTGAGACCTGTACTGGAGTTTGGAAAGCTCTTTCAGAATTAGATGCTGACAGAAAAAGCCTATTACTCAATTTAGGAGGAGGTGTGGTTACTGATTTGGGAGGGTTTGTTGCTTCTACCTTTAAAAGAGGTATTGCCTTTATCAACATTCCTACTACCCTATTGGCAATGGTAGATGCCTCAATTGGAGGAAAAACAGGTGTAGATTTAGGGACCCTAAAAAATCAAATTGGGGTAATTAATCAACCAGAAATGGTACTGGTAATTTCATCCTTTTTACAAACTCTTGAAGAACGCCAGTTACAAAGTGGATTTGCCGAAATGCTAAAGCATGGGCTCATTCAAGATGCATCGTATTGGGAAACGCTAAAATCAATTGATAGTTTTGATACTATTGATAATTTGATTTATAATTCCGTTCAAATAAAAAATAAAGTGGTACTGCAAGACCCTACGGAACAGAACTTGAGAAAAATATTAAACTACGGGCACACTTTAGGACATGCCGTAGAGTCGTATTTTTTAGAAAGTAAAGATCATGAGTTGTTACTGCACGGCGAGGCTATTGCCATTGGAATGATACTAGAGGGTTATTTATCACATAAGTTATGCGGACTGGAGCGTAATCAATTGGAGGATATTAAGACTACTTTTCTAAATCGCTACGCGAAAACAGATTTTAACCCTACTGATATTGAGGCAATTTTAAAACTATTAAAGTTTGATAAGAAAAATTCACATGGGTCTATTAATTTTGCTTTGTTAAATACTATTGGAAAACCAGTAATAGATATTCAAATTCCAACCGAATTGTACCAAGAGGCATTTGCTTACTACAAAGATTAAGAGCTTCATGTACTAAATTGTGCGTTTGACAACTCTTTAAAAAAATACCGAAAAAAAAAACATAGTTTAGGGCATAGATTTAACCCAAATACCAAAACCTACTATGTTACGTAAACTTGTTGACTACAAAAAGTTGGACCATGAATTGGCCGCATTATTAATTGAAACCTACCCAGACGGCTACGGTGATGAAGACCTAATCATTTTTAAAAATGCACATGGTGATATTGTCGAAGCTGTTGAGATTAAAACTGCAGACACCCTTTATTTAGTAAAAATTAGTAAAAGTCTTGCCAATTTTATTTCAAATTTCGAAGATACTATTGAGAAGGAACTTGAATCAAAAGATGATCATCTACTAGAAGGCGTTGATGCGCAAGAAGGAGAACCAGAATTTAATGGTGAACACGAAGGGGAAGAAGTAGACTTAGATTAATTTCTAAAGATAGCGCTCTCTTATAATATTTCTGTGGTGTTTTTGATGCCCACAAATAACAAAACCTAAAGCCGCAACACTCCATTGGAGATTACTGGCTGTACCCTTCTGTTGTAATATTACTTTGTCAAAATCTTCAAAAAGCGCTAGCGTTGATTGACGAACTATTTGGTACTCTTCAATCAAACTTGCCTTAGAGCGCCCGTTCGCATTTGACCCCGCTACAAAAACATCTTGATCGAAACCCGATAAAGATGTAGAATCGCCTCTAGAAAAGCGCAAAGCTCTATATTGAAAAACGCGCTCCGTGTCAATTATATGGTGAATCGCTTCTGCAATAGTCCATTTACCTTCGGCATAAGCATATTTCAATTTTTCTTTAGGAATGCTTTCTAAAAACTTTGGAAAATTTTGTAATTGATTACGCATAGTTTGCATTAGTTCAACGTCACCCAAAACTGTAGTGTAGGTTTTATAAAACGGAGCCGGTTCAGGAAATTGTATTTCTGATGTTCTCATTCAATTCGTAGTAAAATGCCTTGGGAGCAGTCCGATAGGCATTGAAAAAAATTAGTGTTTGTTACGTTACAAGTATTGTAATACTTAAATCTCGATAATCGAGTAAAAAAAGTCCCAAGCAATAATTTGAATGGGACTTTAACTTGTTATAGTATTAGTTTATAACTCATTAAAAATCATATGCATTAATCTTTTCTTATCGTTAAAGCTCTCTTCTAAGGAGATCATTGTTTCCGTTCTACTAATTCCATCAATATCATCAATACTAAAAATGATGTTTTTTGCATGGGTTGTATCCTTAGCTCGTATTTTACAAAAAATGTTAAATTTACCTGTTGTGATATGTGCAATGGTAACGTTCGGAATTTGTTCTAAACGCTCTAAAACAAATTTTGTTTGATGTGTTTTCTCTAAGAAAACACCAACGTATGCTATAAATGCGTACCCAAGTTTTACATAATCTAAGGTGAGTGAAGAACCTCTAATGATACCCGATTCTTCCATCTTTTTAACACGCACATGAACAGTACCTGCTGATATTAAAAGTTTTTTTGCAATATCTGTAAAAGGAGTTCTAGTATTGTCAATTAACATATCTAGAATTTGGTGATCTATTTCGTCAAGTTTTACTTTTCCCATTTGATTAAATTAAGCCGCAAAAATAAATAATTAAGATATAATATGCAGTAAATCTTAATTTTTTTTAACAAAAATGTAAGGAAATATTAAATTTAGAAGATATTATTCAATGTTCTGTACTTGGAGTAAATTCCAAAAGGCTTGCTTTTTTAAAGATTCAAGGTCATTTTCGATCAAACAATCGTAATTTTTATGTCCGTAAATTCCTTTCAAACACCCCACTTTTTCAATTCTTGCCTCAAAATTAATTTTGCCGTTGTTAAGTACCTCTACAAACAAAATACCAATATCTTTTGTATATGTCGTACTTAGCACCTGTGCATTCTTTATCACAACATCAAGAAACAATTTTTGGTTCTCAGGAATAGTGAAATAATCTTGTTGTACATATTCTGGAATCTTATTTTGAGAAATAGTAGCAATAGCTTTAATCAATGCCCAAAAAATAAACTCCCTCGTTTTTTCTCTATCGTAATCTTTAGGATAATGACCTGCTTCAAATAAAATGGTAGGTGTATGAAGCATTTGAAACGTATCACCCACGCAATTGGCATTAAAACCGTCATCATAGCGCCCCACTTGACCTGGTATTAAAGCTTGAAGTTTTTGATTCATAGCGACAATTAATCGCATACTTATTCCCCTCGTCTTTGAAATAGTACGTTCTTCATCATGAGCAGGAGCTAAAAAAGATACTGTCGCTGGTTTTGAAGTGAATCCTACATTAAAAATGGTACGTTGATCGTGAAGATTAAAGCAAAAATCTGGCTTAAAATCATCATAGACCGCTCTGAGCACTTTACTTTCTGGTTGAGTCCGTAATTGGGCATCTCTATTTAAATCGATAGCATTTGCATTAACTCTAGTATACACCGCTGCCCCATCTGGGTTGAGCATTGGAATAATTTTTAAGGTACAGTTTTCAAGTAAATCATTGACTTCAATGGTATTTGAACTTAATAAATTTAACAAATCAAGAACCGCTTTAGTAGTCGTAGTTTCATTACCATGCATTTGAGACCAGAATAATAATTTGTGTTTTCCGTGGCCTATGGTAACACTTTGAATGGGGCGATTTTGAACAGATGTACCCACCGTCGCTACAATTGCTTTGTTCTGAATACTTTCAAGATATGTACTAATCTGTTTTTGCGTAACATACCTCCCTTGAATAGTACCTTCTCTAAAATCTAAATATGCAATGTGCGGTAGTATCATAATCGGGTATAAATATACCTACAAAATCACATCCGATGCAAAGTACAATAGAATTCTATTCTCTCAAACTTAATGCTGAAATGTATGGTAGCTTATCGTTATTTCCTTAATTTGTAGGTCTTATGATAAAGTACTTATTTTTGATTATAATACTACTTACTGTTTCATCATGCTATCAGCCTGATCGTAATTGTACGAATTTCAAAACCGGAGAATTTAGCTTTGATTATACGTTAAATGGCGAAGAAAAGACAGGTAAATTTACGCGTGATGAACTATATAGTATAGAGTATTATGACAATAAGATTGATAGCGCTACCGTAAAATGGGTGAATGATTGTGAGTTTGTTTTACAAGATATAAAGTCTAAATCTTCGGTGCATATGAAAATTTTGTCAACAACAGCTAACACCTATACTTTTGAATATAGTCTTGTAGGGGAATCAAAAAAAATTCAAGGCACCGCCACAAAAACCGACTAGTTTTTAATTGTATATTTATAAGTGACTAACCACCAATAAACCAATTCATTATGTTTGAGATTTTCGCTAGCCCTGACGCATGGATCGCCCTATTAACCCTGACTTTTTTAGAAATTGTTCTTGGTATTGACAACATCATATTCATTTCGATAGCTGCTGGAAAACTTCCGGAAAACCATCGGAAAAAAGCAACCAATATTGGCCTTGTTCTTGCCATGGTGATGCGTATTGTACTCTTGTTCGGAATCACCTGGTTAACTGCAGCGAGTAAACCATTTTGGGTTTTTGACATGGGTTGGATAACTGGAGGAATAAGTATTCAAGCCTTGATACTGTTTGCTGGTGGACTTTTTCTGCTTTATAAAAGCACCAAAGAAATACACGAAAAGGTGGAAGATCGCGGTCATGATGAACGCGAAGTAAAGAAGTCAAGAGGAAATACGCTTAATAAAGCGATCATACAAATTATGGTGATCAATATCGTTTTCTCTTTTGACTCCATACTCACCGCTATTGGTATGACCAATGGTATTTCTGATAACCCGAATGATGCGCTTATTTTAATGGTGGTAGCAGTCGTTATTTCTGTTATAATTATGATGCTATTTGCTAACCCTGTGGGTGAATTCGTGAACAAACACCCTTCCATTCAGATATTGGGTTTGTCGTTTCTAATTTTAATCGGTTTTATGCTGATTGCCGAAGCAGCACATATAGGTCATTTGGTAGTTTTCGGGCAAGAAGTAGGTACCATACCCAAAGGCTATTTATATTTCGCCATCGCCTTCTCTTTGATGGTAGAATTTTTTGATCTTCGGATGTCTAAGAATCGTAAGGCGAAAGCTGGTATAGATTCTTCGGAGGAATAGCCAATTTCGAATTAAGATATAAGTGGAATATTGTGAATAACTAGATCATATTTGTTGTACGCCATTAGAACTAACTTCAATGAAATCAAAATATGCAATACTACTTTGTTTAACTGCATTTCTACTAACATCGTGTAACTCAAAACAAGACGAAAAGCACCTGTTTATACTTTCGGGGCAGTCGAACATGGTAGGTTTACGACTAGAAGAATCTTTTACTCCCACAATAGCAAATGCATTCGGAAAAGAGAATGTGATTGTTGTAAAAAATGCTTTGGGAGGCGCACCTATAAGACGATGGTACAAAGATTGGAAACCACCTGAAGGAAATAAACCCAGAGCACAGCCTGCTTTGTATGATTCTTTGATGACTAGAGTTAATGCCGCTATCCAAGACAAGAAAATTACAACAGTAACCTTCATTTGGATGCAAGGGGAAAGAGATGCAAGAGAGCAATTGGGTGAAGTCTATAAAAAAAGCCTAATAGGTCTTTATAATCAACTGAGTAATGACCTGCATCGAAAAGATATGAACTTCATCATTGGAAGATTAAGCGATTTTGACATGATGAATGAGAAATACCCGCATTGGACCATGATTAGAGATATTCAAGTTAAAGTCGGTACGTCTAATCCTCGATTTGGTTGGATTAATACTGACGATCTTAATGATGGTTTTAACAGACAAGGAAAGGAAATACATAATGATTTACACATGTCAGTAAAAGGATATGAAACAATGGGCAAACGTTTTGCGAATGAATCTATTCGAATATTGCGAAGTGACGAAAAATAGGAAGTCTTAAAAAAACAACTTATTGAAACCGTATTAACTTAGCATTAATTCGGTCGACTAAAAACTGCATCTGGGTTTTCCGCTTGCTGCTGCGCGTAGAGTCGTTGCTGCTGTTTCACCGTCATGGTACTGCCATCATGACTCCAACCTGGAGGTCCAAATACATACATGAATTTATGCCATAGCTTGGGTGATTTCTTCATGTCATTCCAAATATCTTTGTATTCATGAGTCAAAATCACCAGCGGATTATACGATTCAGGTGCATGAATTACGCCAAACTTCACCTCCGTATCATCATCTAATTCTTTCCAAGTACCGAAAATTTTATCAAAGAAATTCAGAAAACCACCATGATTTTTATCTAGATACTCCACATTTTGCGCATGGTGTACTTGGTGCATCGTGTGGGTGTTAAATATTTTTTCAATCCAACCCATTTTAGGAATATATTGCGTGTGTAACTGAAATTGCCAGAACGATTCAATCGCTAAAGCAAAAATCACGACCTCTACCGGAAACCCTATGGCCGGCATCCACATATAAAAGAAAGGTTTATAAAGTAAGGTAAACCAACCATTACGAATAGCAGTACCTAAATTGAAATGATCTGAAGAATGATGTACAATGTGTGCTGCCCATAACACTCTAATTTCATGATTGGCTCTGTGAAACCAATAATAGGTGAAATCATCAGCTAATTGAGCCAGTAAAAAGATATACCATTCGAAGCCGAATGTTTTATAGCCCAATATATTTTCTCTGGCACCTGTAGCGACATCAACAACCGGATTAAACAGTTCAAATGCCCAATTAAATACAACAATTAACAAGGTCACTTTTAGCAATGGACCGATGATTGCTGAACCTACACCCATTGCACCGCTAGCTAGAAAGTCTTTCCAAACATAAAGTTCTTTGTTATCATGCGAATGACTGTATGCTATTTCAGCCAAAATAAAAGCAATAAAAGCTGGTGCTCCGTAAACAAGGGGGTTTGTTAAATCCATTAAAAATTAAATTTCGCCAAAGATAAGTATTAAGAATTCGATTGAGAAAGTTGTTACATCTTTTGCCATATCTGGGTATCAATGGGCGCCTATTGATTAAACAAAATCATTCTTTTTGTTTTCGCAATAGTTCATTCTGCTCTTTCATTAGCTTTTCAAGGTTGGAAAGCAACTGAATATTTTTAGGAGTCTCCACTTCTACATCCTCTGGATCTTCGGCTTTATTTCGAAATCGATTCATACCCTTTATGACCAAGAAGATAGTAAGTGCTACAATAAAAAAATCGATGAGTACATTGAGTAAATCACCATAGCCAATGGCTACTTCTTCTAGACCTTCTGCGGCCTCTCGCAAAACATATTTTTTGTTCCCAAGATTTACACCATCAGTTAACAGCGATAATGGAGGCATTATGACCTTCTTTACCAATGAATTAATAACCGCGTTAAAAGAAGCACCAATAATAATACCAATGGCCATATCGACCATATTTCCTTTGATTGCAAAATTTTTAAACTCTTCAATAAATCCTTTCATAGTAAGCTACACCTAGAATAATTTTGTTTGACCTTCACCATCTTCATCTTCAGCATCTTTATCTTTTATACCGTTTTTGGGTTTTTCGGTACGAAGTTTTTCTGTTTTTGTTGGTTCTACAGAAAGTTCTTGTGAAACCACGTTCTCCTCATCTACAACCTCTATTTCATTGGTCGCCACAGGTTCTGGTTTTTCATAGGGAAGCGGGTCCATTTCGTTAATTTCCAAAACTTTATCCTTTGTCAATTGGTTGCCCATGGCAGAAATACCTTTAACGGATATAAACTGCTCTAGATCTAATTCGAGATTATCTTGACGGTCTTGACCTCTTTTCTTTGCAAAAACAACTTCTGCTCGCGGGCGATAATCAGTAAATACTTTCTCTAAATATGATTTCGGGTGATCGGTAATAATAGCTTCTACCTTATCGGGGTGCTCTATTAAAAATCGCTTTACATAAAAGAGCTCCTTCTCGCCTTCCCAGTAAATAGCAGAGAGTGGTTTTTCAGGTTCCCATTTTTCTAATTCTATCATATCATCACTAAACCGAAGTGTCAATTCTGGTATAACCGTCTTGACGATCCCTTTTTGGTCTATAATGAGTAAGCGGTCTTCGCTGGTGAACTCGCCCAAGAAATCACCACGATCATCCATATTTAAGCGTTGCACAGTATCATCAAACCATAATTTACGGGGTTTGAGTGTTGACAACCCTTTTTCTTTCAATTCAATGCGCTTGACTGAATATTTAGTTACTAGATTACCTTTTGAACCACGACCTTTTATGAGAACATCTGCAAAATCAAGATCCCATTTCAATTTTTTGACACTACCAACCTGACGTAATAAAACCGTAATGACTTCAGCTTCTCCATTTGGGTTCGCAGAAAAATACATGACATCGGTACCTGCTTTTCCAGTTCCAATTTCATAAAGTCGATCTCGTGTCATACTAGTGACGTTAAACCGCTTAACGTAGCTAGGCCCACCTCTTCCGTCTTTATAAATCATATTATAAGTGGTGCGCTTGTCCTTCTTTTTCCAAACAGCAACGTGAATTATGTTTTTACCTATAAAAGTTTTCGAATCTACCTTCGAAACCATCATTTGCCCGCCTTTGGTAAAGACAATGATATCATCAATATCGCTACAATCGGTTACGTATTCATCTCTGCGCAACGATGTACCCACAAAACCTTCTTCGCGATTGACATAGAGCTTTGTATTTCGAATAACGACTTTAGTAGCTTCGATATCATCAAAAATCCGAATTTCAGATTTACGCTCCCTCCCTTTACCATACGTAGTTTTCAAACGCTTGAAGTAGTCTATCGCAAATTCAACCAAATTGGCTAAATGGTGTTTCACTTCCGCAATTTTCTCTTCTAAATTATCAAGATGTTCTTGTGCTTTACCTAAATCGAATTTTGATATTTTCTTGATTTTGATTTCCGTCAATCGCAAAATATCCGCTTCGGTAACTGCTCTTCGCAAATGTTTGGTGTGTGGTTTTAAACCCTTATCTATTGCTGATATTACCCCTTCCCAAGTTTCCTCTTCTTCAATATCACGGTAAATTCTATTCTCAATAAATATTCTTTCTAAAGATGCAGCGTGCCATTGCGCTTCTAACTCTCCTAACTGAATTTCTAATTCCTGACGCAACAATTCAACCGTAGCATCCGTTGAACGCTTTAACATTTCTGTTACTCCTATAAATAAAGGTTTATTGTCTTCGATAATACATCCTAGTGGAGAAATGGAAGATTCACAAGAAGTAAATGCATAGAGTGCGTCAATGGTTTTATCAGGGGATAAACCCGATGGAAGGTGAATTAAAATCTCAACATCCGCCGCGGTATTATCTTCTATTTTTTTAACTTTTATTTTACCCTTGTCATTCGCTTTTAGGATAGAATCTATCAATGAAGATGTATTCGTTCCGTAAGGTATTTCATTGATAACCAAAGTGTTTTTGTCTACTGCGGCTATTTTTGCACGGACCCTAATTTTTCCACCTCGTAAACCATCATTATAATTACTAACATCTATAATACCTGAAGTAGGAAAATCAGGGTACAGTTTGAACCGTTGCCCTTTTAGGTGCTTTATAGAAGCGTCAATAAGCTCTATAAAATTGTGAGGAAGCACTTTCGTAGAAAGTCCGACAGCGATACCTTCGGCCCCTTGCGCTAGCAATAACGGAAACATCACCGGCAGATTGACTGGCTCCTTTTTACGCCCGTCATAAGATTGTTGCCATTCTGTGATTTTAGGATTAAAAACAACATCTAA